>OJSJ01002414.1_pt1 | contig 9953 bp, 9 predicted proteins | sample 1599381 | NCBI WGS metagenome assembly OJSJ01 (sample SAMN04168658, study PRJEB22393) | human gut metagenome | biome: human gut microbiome; feature: stool | host: Homo sapiens | collected 2014-03-24 | reverse complement strand
GGCCGGCGGCGTCATGGGGGGGTATGACGTGGTGGCCTGCCCGGATCCCATGGCCCCGGACCGGCTCTCCCACCTGCTGGTCCCAGAGGTGGGTCTGGCCTTTCTCTCCGCCTCCCCCGCCTGCCCCTTCCCGGGGCGGCCCAGCCGGCGGCTGCGGCTGGACGCCATGGTGGACCGGGAACTGCTGCGCCGGTGCCGGGCCCGGCTCCGTTTCGCCAGGAAGGTCTCCTCCGCCCTCACGGGAGAGGCCGTGGAGTCCCTGGCTCAGGCCAAGGCCATGCACGACGGGCTGGAGGCCCTGTACAACCCCTATGTGGACTTTGACCGGGGGCAGGAGATGGCGGACCGCATCGCGGAGGAACTTCTCTCCCTGGACTGAGAGGCAAAACGGCGGACGCCTGCTCCAGGCGTCCGCCGCACCGCTGCTGCGCAGCTTCCCTCACGTCCTCCGGAAGGCCAGGTTCAGATCCACATTTCCCTGGATCCCGGGCACCGCTCCGGTGTGGGTGTACTGCCACATCTCAAAATCATAGAAAAAGTCCGGCTTGGTATCGTACTCCGCCAGCCAAAACTGGGAGGCGTCCAGCTGATCCAGCTGATAAAACCGATAGCCCAGTTCCTGGTTGAAATAGACCATGGGCGTATATCCGGCCACGGAGACCAGCTCACAGAAGGCGGCCGCGCACTGGGTCACGGTGTCCCCGTCCATCCCATCGGTCCGGGCCTCCGCCCCGTCGATGAACTCCCAGTCAAAGGCCACGGGGTAGGTCACATCGTACCCCTGAATGGCGTCCAGGACGTACTGCGCCTCCTCCTCCGCCTCCCAGACGCTGACGGCCTCCTACCAGCAGGACGGTGTCTTTGTCCAGACGGTCCTGTCCCCCTTCTCCATCCATGTGCAGCTCACCGGTAACACCGTTTATGAGGGTCTCGAAGATCTGCGGGCGGCCACCTCCCTGGTCCTGACGGACGGCAATGCCCTGCCGGTACAGGAGCTGACCCGGAGCGGACTCAGCGGCAGCACCGGCAGCCGTCCCGACGAGGCGCTTCCCTTCTCTCTGTCCTTCAGTTGCTCCTTCCAGCATCTGCTGGACGTGAGCCAGGTCGCCGCCGTGCAGGTGGGAGACATCCAAATTCCCCTGGAATGACCATCCTCCCGTCCCGGGGCATTGCCCCGGGACGGCTTGTTTTTGGGGAATTGAGTTTTCCCGCCTGGTGTGGTATACTGAAACGATCAAATCACACAGCGGCGCGCCGGAAGGGCGCGCCCTTGAAATGGAGGACAGCGCAGAATGGTGCCTTATGCCAAGCGTATGGAAAAAATGGCCTTCACGGCCAATGTGGTCAAAGGACTGTTCGGGTCCATGACCAACCCGGACATCATCTCCTTCAGCGGCGGTTCCCCCGCCAGAGAGGCCCTGCCGGTGGACACCATCCGCCAGCTGGCCGACGAGGTGCTGCGGACGGACACCCGGGGCGTGGAGGCCCTGCAGTACGGCCCCATTGAGGGGATCCGGGACCTGCGGGAGGTGGTGGTCCGGGAGCTGCTGGCTCCCAAGGGCATCGACTGCGGCGTGGACAACGTCATAATCATCACCGGCGGCCTGGAGGGCATCAACCTGGCCTGCCAGGCGTACATCGACCCCGGCGACGTGATCCTGGTGGAGGCCCCCACCTTCGTCCAGTCCGTGGAGATCTTCGATATGTTCGAGGCCAGGTGCGTGGGTGTGGCCATGGATGACAACGGCCTGATCCCGGAGGATCTGGAGCGGAAGATCCGGCAGTGCCATCCCAAGATGATCTATGTCATTCCCACCTTCCAGAACCCCAGCGGCCGCACCCTCAGCCTGGAGCGGCGGAAGGCCGTGGCGGAGCTGGCCGCCAAATACGACGTGCTGGTGCTGGAGGACGACCCCTATCGGGATATCCGGTACAGCGGAGAGGACCTGCCTCCCATCAAGCACTTCGACACCACAGGCCATGTGGTGATGGCGGGCAGCTTCTCCAAGATTTTCTCCCCCGGCTCCCGCCTGGGCTATGTGGTGGCGGATACGGAGACCATCCAGCATCTGGTGGACGTGAAGTCCGCCACCAACTCCCACACCTCCATGCTGCCCCAGATCCTCTGCGCGGAGTTCTTCAAGCGGGGCTGTTACCCGGCCCACCACCAGATGATCTGCGACCTGTACCGCAGGCGCCGGGACGTGATGCTCCAGAGCATCGACCGGTATTTCCCCGCCGGTACCAAGCACAGCAATCCGGACGGCGGCCTCTTCACCTGGGTGGAGCTGCCCGGCGGCATCGACACCTCCGCCCTGCTGCAGGAGTCTTCCACAGACCCGGCTGTGAACGTGGCTTTTGTGGCGGGAGAGGGCTTCTTCTCCGACCGGGACGGCCAGGGGAAGAACTGTATGCGCATGAGCTTCGGCAACACGCCGGAGGACCTGATCGAGGAGGGTGTCCGCCGCCTGGGCGGGCTGATCTGCTCCAAGCTGAACAAGTGAACAAAGAACCGCCCTGGCGCTGTGCGCCAGGGCGGTTCTTTGTTCACTGCAGCTCGTCCAGGGTCAGGGAGAAGCTGTCCATAAAGGTCTCCAGAAAGTACGTCACTTCCGGCAGTTCGTAGCCCTCCAGGGCTTTCCGGGTCTGGCCGGCGGCCTGCCGGAATTCGTTGTTGCCGGCTTTCAGCTCCTCTACACACTTGATATAAGCGGAGAGCTTGTCCGCCGCCTTCACCACCTGCCGCACCTCCGGGTCGGACTGCGTCAGGATGGGCCCGTACACCCCCTGAAGCTCCGGCGGCAGCATGTGGAGCAGCTTGCCCTCCGCCACCGCCTCCACGTCCTTGTAGGCGTTTCGGATGGCCGGGTTGTCGTACTTGATGGGGGTGGGCATGTCGCCGGTCAGGATCTCGCTGGCGTCATGGTACAGCGCCGCCACCGCCACGGCGCCGGGGTCCAGGCGGCCGCCGAACTTCTCGTTGCGGATCACCGCCAGAGCGTGGGCCAGGACGGCCACCTGATGACTGTGCTCCTGGACGTTCTCCGGCGCGGTGTTGCGCATCAGGGCCCACCGCTGGATGAACCGCATCCGGGAGATGTAGGCAAAGAAATGGCTCTTCATGTCAGTCCTCCAAAAGCTCACCCAGCAGGGATGCTCCGTCAGTGCCGGTGACTTTCACATTCCGCACCTGGTTATGCAGGTCCGTCCCGTCCGCCAGCACCTCCATATAGTTGGGTGCGTGGCCGAAATACCTGCCGTCCTTGGGCTGTTCAAAGAGGACGGGATACACCGCTCCCACACAGGCCGCGAGATAGTTCCGGTGGAGCGCCTCCGCCACCGCCGCCGCCTGGCGGGCCCGCTCTTCCTTCACGGCCTTCGGCACCTGACGCATCTTGGCCGCCGGGGTGCCGGGCCGGACGGAGTAGGGGAAAATGTGCATCTGGGCAAAGCCGCACCGGCGGATGAAGTCCAGCGTCTGGGCAAATTCCTCCTCCGTCTCCTCCGGAAACCCGGTGATGAGGTCCGTGGTGACAGCGGGGTGGTCAAAATATTGATTTAAAAGTGCAACGGACTGCGCATATCGAGTGGTATCGTATTTCCGGTTCATTCGCTTCAGGGTGTCGTCGCATCCGGACTGCATAGACAAGTGGAACTGGGGGCAGAGGTTCGGCAGGGCGGCCGCCCGGCGGCAGAACTCCTCTGTGATGGTCCGGGGCTCCAGGCTCCCCAGCCGGATGCGGACAGCCGGTGCGGCGGTGCAGACAGCCTCCAGTAGGTCGATCAGGGTCTCTCCGTTCTTCAGGTCCTGGCCCCAGGAGGAGATCTCGATGCCCGTCACCACGATCTCCCGGTAGCCCTCTGCCGCCAGGGCCCGAGTCTGCTCCACGGCAGTGGGGACGGGCAGGGACCGCACCCGTCCCCGGGCGTATGGAATGATGCAGTAGGTACAGAAGTTGACGCACCCGTCCTCCACCTTCAGCATAGCCCGGGTGCGGCCCCCCAGGCCGCCGGCGGGCAGGACCTCGAACACCCGCCGCTCAAAAGGCTGGTCGATGGCCTCGATCTGCCGCTTCTCCGCCGCGGCCTCTTCCAGAAGGCGGATAAAACCCGTCCGGTCGCCGGTGCCGGAGATCAGGTCCACCCCCAGCTTCCGCACGTCGTCCGCGTGGGTCTGGGGATAGCAGCCGCACACCGCCACCACGGCGCCGGGGTGCTTCCGCTGGACGCCGTGGATCACCTGCCGGGACTTCTGGTCGCTGACTGCCGTGACGGAGCAGGTGTTCACAATATAGGCATCCGCCTCATCGGAAAACTCCGTGAGCGTGTGCCCCCTTGCCAGCAGCTCCTGCTCCATGGCCTGAGTCTCATATTGGTTCACCTTGCAGCCCAAGGTATAGATGGCAACTTTCATGGAATCTCCTTGCACTTTCCGCAAAACCTTTATATAATAACTTGATGCGTTTCGATTATACTGTAATTTTTACTGTTGGGCAAGGCCCAACTGCAAGGAGATCGTTTTTCATGATTTATCTGGACCACGCCGCCACTACGCCCGTTCCCCGGGCGGTGGCGGATGCCATGTATGAGGTGCTCACCGAACAGTTCGGCAACCCCAGCTCCCAGTACCCCATGGGGCTGGAGATGAAGCGCCGGGTGGAAGTCTGGCGGAAGACCGTGGCGGACGCACTGGGCTGTGGGGCCAAGCAGCTGTTCTTCACCTCCTGCGGCACGGAGGCGGACAACTGGGCTGTCACCGCCGCCTGCTGGCAGAACCGCCACCTGGGCCGCCACATCGTTACCACCGCAGTGGAGCACAGCGCCGTGCTGGAAGCCTGCCGCTGGATGGAGCGGCAGGGATACGAGGTGACGTATCTTGTCCCGGCTCAGGACGGCTCCCTCTCTGCGGAGCAGGTCCTCGCCGCCGTCCGGCAGGACACGGCGCTGGTGTCCTGCATGCTGGTGAACAACGAGCTGGGAAACATCTATCCCATCGCTGAGATCGCCCGGGGCCTGGCGGTGAAGAACCCACAGACGTTGCTGCACACCGACGCGGTCCAAGGCTTTTTGAAGGTCCCATGCTCCGCAAAAACGCTGGGGGCGGACTTCCTCACCATCTCCGCCCACAAGATCGGCGGGCCCAAGGGCATCGGCGCTCTGTACATCGGTCCCCGGGTCCGGAATCCAAAGCCGCTGCTGGCCGGCGGCGGGCAGGAGGGCGGCCTCCGGGCCGGCACCGAAGCCACGGCCCAGATCGCGGGCTTTGCCAGGGCTGTGGAGCTGCGGCGGGAAAATTTGGAGGAGAAACTCCTCTGCATGGCGAAAATCCGGGACTATGCCGCAGAGCGGCTGTCTGCCATCCCCGACTTGAAAATCCTCTCCGCTCCCGGCGGCGCGCCCCATATCCTCTCCATCTCTCTCGTGGGCTGGCCCAGCCAAAATATTGTCAATGACCTGGGCAGCCAGGGCGTCTGCATCTCCGCCGGCTCCGCCTGCCATCAGGGCAAGCCCAGTCACGTGATCGCGGCCTTGAAGCTATCCAAGAAGGTCTCCGGCGGGGTGATCCGCCTGAGCTTCGGCCCGGAGACTGACAAGGGCGACATCGACGCCTGTGCGGACGCCCTGCGGCGCCACCACGACACGCGGATGCCCATGCTGTAAGGCAATTTTACTTTTCAGTTTCAAGAGGTTTCGTCTTTTATGTTTCGTCATCTTCATCGGGAGCCCGGCTTCTACAAGCGGCTGTTCTTGCTGGCTCTGCCGCTGATCCTGCAGAATCTCATCACCACTTCCCTGGGATTTGTGGACACCTTCATGGTGGGTATGCTGGGGCAGAATGAGCTGTCCGCTGTCACTGCCGCCAACACGCCCATCTACCTGCTCCAGATCATCATCCTGGGCCTGCTCAGCGGACTCTCCGTCCTGGCCAGCCAGTACTGGGGCAAGGGGGACACCGACAGCATCAACCGCTGTATGGGCGTCAGCCTTTACGCCGGGCTCATCATTGCGGTTTCCGTGGCCGCTGTGCTGTTCTTCTTCCCCCTCCATGTGATGGCTCTGGTGACCAACAACGACCTGCTCATTGAGTTGGGCGCCCCCTATCTCCGGATTGTTGGCCTCAGCTATATCTTCAACACCATCAGCTCCGTCTACATCGGCATGCAGCGCAGCACGGAGAATCCCGCCATGGGCATGATCGTCTTCGGCATCTCCATGCTGACCAACACGGGCTTGAACTACATTCTTATTTTCGGCAAGTTCGGCGCGCCTGCGCTGGGGATCACCGGTGCTGCCATTGCCACCCTGACCTCCCGGGTGCTGGAGTTCGTGATCGTCGCGGTCTATGCCCCCCGCTACCGCCGAGTGCCCCTGATGCTCCGCCTGCTGCTGCGGCCCGGCGGGGCCATGGCGCGGAGCTTCCTGAAATACGCCACCCCCGTTCTGGTGAACGAGGTGCTGTGGGGTCTGGGCGTCAGCGTTATGACCGCCGTCATGGGCCACATGGCCATCAGCACGGATATGCTGGCGGCCCACGCCATCATGGGCAACATCGACAAGTTCTCCACTGTGGCCTGCTTCGGCATCGCAGGCGCCACCGCCGTGATTGTGGGCAAGCGGATCGGTGAGGGCGCCGGCCGGGAGGAGGTCTACTCTCTGGGCTGCTGCCTGCTGACGGTCTCCTTCGGAGTGGGTCTCGTGGTGTCGGTGTGCCTGGCGGTCCTCCTGCCTACGGTGTTCATCCCCTATCTCTATCCTCTGTTCCATTTGGAGGGGCTGGCGCTGGAGATCGCCGTCACCATGTGCGTCGTATATCTCTTCATGCTGCCGCTGAAGGCCTTTGACATCACCAACATCACCGGCCTGCTTCGGGCGGGCGGCGACTCCCGCATGGCCTCCATCATCGACTTGAGCTGCCAGTGGGTCATCGCTGTACCTCTGACCTTCCTGACTGCCCTGGTGTTCAACGCCCCGGTAGCGGTGGTGTGCCTATGCATCCAGTCGGAAAATGTGTGCAAGTGCCCCTGGGGTATCCTGCGGCTGCGGAGCCGGAAGTGGATCAACGATGTGACGGGCGAGGACACGTGATGGAAAGTCTTTTCCGCTGCCCCGTCTGCGGGGCGCCGCTGGACCGCGGAGACCGGGCCTATCGCTGCCCGGCCGGACACAGTTATGACATCGCCCGGGAGGGCTACACCTATCTGCTGCCCCCCAATCAAAAGCACTCCGCCGCGCCGGGGGATGACCGGGATATGGCCGCCGCACGGCGGGATTTCCTCTCCAAGGGGTATTATGACCTGCTTCTCAATACGCTCTGTTGTCAGATTTTGTCTCTTTCCGGCGAATCGCCGGTGATCTGGGACGTGGGCTGCGGCGAGGGATTCTACACCTCCGGCATCTTCCGGACCCTGGCCGCCGCGGGAAAATCCCCCCGGATGGCGGGAACCGACATTTCCAAGCCCATTCTCCGATCCGCCGCCAAGCGGGAGAAAGGCATTGCGTGGGCTGTGGCCTCCTCCTTCCACCTGCCGGCGGCGGACGGCGCGGCGGACATTCTGCTGGACTGCTTCTCCCCCCTGGCGCTGGAGGAATTCCGGCGAGTGCTGAGGCCGGGCGGGCACTTCCTCTACGTGGTGCCCGGACCGGACCACCTCTGGGAGCTGAAGCAGGTCCTCTACGACCGTCCCTATCCCAATGAGGAAAAGGAGACCCCCTATGAGGGGTTCGCCTATCAGTCCATCGTGCCGGTGGAGGGCACCATCACCCTCCCCTGCCAGGCAGACATCCGCGCCCTGTTCCAGATGACGCCCTATTACTGGAAGACCCCCAAGACAGGTGCAAAGCGTCTGGCGGACCTGGAGTCTCTCACCACCCGTATCTCCTTTCGCATCCATATTTTTCAAAAACTCTGACAGGAGGTTCTGCTGATGAAACCCAATCCCACCCGCTCCGCCCTGCTGGTCATCGATATGGAAAACGGCTTTGTTCATCCGGAGGGCGGACACTGGATCCGCTTCGCCCAGTCCATGGTCCCCAACTGCGTCCGGGCCGTGGAGCTGGCCCGGGCCAAGGGCATTCCGGTATTCTTTGTCAAGCGGCTCTACCGCGCTGACGGCAGCGATGTGGAGCTGACCCGTTACCCCGGCTGGGTCGCTGGCGGCCGGGCCTGCCGCCCCGCCTCCACCGGTCCCAACAGCGCCCAGGCACCGGAGGGCCTGCGCCCCCAGCCCGGGGACTACACCATCATCAAGCCCAGGTGGAGCGCCTTTTTCCAGACGGAGCTGGACCTGATCCTCCGGCGGCTGGACGTGCGGACGGTGATCCTCACCGGCACCACCACCCCCAACTGCATCCGCACCACCTGCTATGACGCCATCGCTCTGGAGTACAACACCGTGGTGCTGACGGACTGCTGCTCCTCCCATACCGAGGAGATCCAGCGGGTGAATCTGGAGGACATGGCCCGGGCGGGCGCCATTTTGATGGACTCGGCGTCCTTTGCCGACTACGGCCCCGGCACAGTGGAGGACCTCTCCGCCGCCATCCGGGCCCGGATGCTGGAAGAGGACACGGTGCCCGAGCCCTTCCGGTCGGAGGACGGCCAGGTATTCTGGCCCGACCTCTGGTAATCGCAAAGGAAAACGGACGCCCTCCGCACAACTGCGGAGGGCGTCTTCTTGTTTCGAGTCATTCCCTCTGGATCCGGATGCGCCGGGTGGCGATCTCGTCGCAGAAGCGGGCGTCGTGCTCCACGAACAGCAGGGTCGGCCGACAGGCCAGCAGCAGATCCTCCACCTGCATCCGGGAGATGACGTCGATAAAGTTCAGCGGCTCATCCCACACGTACAGGTGTGCCTGTGTGCAGAGGCTTGCGGCCAGCAGCACCTTTTTCTTCTGGCCGCTGCTGTAATCTGCCAGGTCCTTCTCAAACTGCTCCCGTGGAACATCCAGCTTCCGCAGGATGGTCCGGAACCGGCTGCCGTCCAGACCCTGGGTCCGGACAAACTCCGTCAGGCTGCCCCGCAGGTGGTCCGTATTCTGGCTGACATAGGACACCACCAGGCCGCTCATGGTCTCCACCGTGCCGCTGTGGGGGATCTCTTCCCCCAGCAGCAGCTTCAGCAGGCTGGACTTGCCGCAGCCGTTTGCGCCCTGGAGGGCGATCCGCTCCCCCGCCAGCACCTCGAAGGTGATCTCCCGGCAGACCCTGCGACCGTTGTAGCACACGGCTACGTCCCGGAACTCCGCCAGCCGCGCACCCGTCCGGCAGGGCAGGGGCGTAACCGCCAGCGCCTCCTGCCGCTCCAGGTTCTGCAGCAGCTGCTTCTTCTCCTCCACTGCCTCCTCCCGGCGGCGCTGGATGGATTTGGACCGCTGCATCAGCTTGGCCGCCTTGTGGCCCACAAAGCCCCGGTCCGCTGCCTTGGCCCCGGTCTTGTCCACACCGAACTTGCTCTTCTCCGTCCGGTCCGACCAGCCGGAGGCACGGCGGGCGGACTCCGTCAGCCGCCCGATGTCCTTCTGCAGCTTCTCCTGCCGGGCCAGTTCAAAGGCGTCCTGCCTCCGGCGGTTCTCCCACCAGGAGGAGAAATTCCCCCGCTGGATCTCAATATTGGTCCGGTTGATGGCCAGAATATGGTCCACACACTGGTCCAGGAACGCCCGGTCATGGGATACCAGCAGAAATCCCCGCTTCCGGGCCAGATAGCTCCCCAGCTTCCGCCGTCCCTCCAGGTCCAGATGGTTGGTGGGCTCGTCGATCAGCAAGAAGGCATTCTCCTTCAAAAACATGGCCGCCAGCAGCACCTTGGTCCGCTCCCCGTTGGAGAGGCTGGAAAAGGGCAGCTCCAGTGATCTCTCTGCCAGGTCCAGAAGCCCCAGCTCCCGCTGGATCTCCCAGTCCTCCGCCTCCGGCGCGATCTCCCGCACCACCTCCAGGCCCGTCCGGGACAGGT
>OJSJ01002406.1_pt1 | contig 9990 bp, 9 predicted proteins | sample 1599381 | NCBI WGS metagenome assembly OJSJ01 (sample SAMN04168658, study PRJEB22393) | human gut metagenome | biome: human gut microbiome; feature: stool | host: Homo sapiens | collected 2014-03-24 | reverse complement strand
GGTCTCACTCATCAAGTCAAAGCTTGATGGTAACGCCAGGCCGAAGCCATGCTGTTGACGTTACCCGGGTCTCAAGAACCCAGTTACTCCCCTTTACGTGGGAAGAAACATACAGCAGCCAAGCACCGTTGTCAACGGTTTCACCCCCGCCCCGAAACCTTCTCACGGCCTTCCGCCATGAGAAACACCCTGAACGGGAAGCCCGTATGCCCAAAAGCCGAAGGGGAAGCGTGGAAAACACGGCGGAAGGGAAGCCGTTTCAAAAAAGGCTCCCCTTCCGCTTCCGCCTTTAATCCGCGACCACAAAGTTGCCGGGATACTGCCTGTTCAGCTCGTCCGAGAGATCCTCAGCGCGGTTCAGCGAGTTGAACGGCCCGGCCTGCACACGCCAGAGCCCCAGAGAAGGCGCGTAGAACGCCCGCCCGCCGAGATTCCGGTTTTGCAGCCGCCGCACAAGATCCTGAGCCGAGGCTTGGCTGCTCAGCGCGGCGATCTGGATGTAGAAGCTCCCGTTCATATCGCCGGGGGACGCGCCGCCAAAGGTTTCGATCGCCTCGACACGGACACGCGCCGTACCCGTGCCGATCATGCCCAGTTCCTTCGCGCTCGCATACGAAAGATCGATGATCCGATCCCCGACGAACGGTCCCCGGTCGTTGACGCGCACGACGATGGACTTTCCGTTCCTCAGATGCGTGACCCGCACCTTGGTCCCGAGCGGCAACAGTTTGTGCGCGGCGGTCATCGCATACATATTATAGCGTTCGCCATTGGCCGTGGTTTTTCCGTGAAAATCCCTGCCGTACCACGAGGCGACCCCGTCTTCCCTATACCCGTCCGCCGACAGATAGGGCCTGTAGGTTTTTCCCCGCACCGTGTACGTCTTCGTCCCCCGCGTGCCGGACCCTCCTCCGCCGTAATCCATCAGCCCGCAGCCCGCCAAGGAAAAAGACAAAACGGCAAGGGCGGTAATACGGCAAAAAGAGGCGAAAGTGAAGGATATTGTACGCATAGCACCTCTTGGTTCTTGGGTTTCGTGCCCCTACTCTGCCATAGTTCCGCCCATTCGCCAAGTTCCGTCCTCCCCCCTTCTGCACTTTTGATCCTCCACACATACATGGAAAGCGCACTGCCCTCGGAAGGTGAGGAGGCCACAGGAAGGGCTCCTCCTTTGGACGGTTAATCCATTCAGAAAAGTTCCTATTTACGATAATACGGGTTTTCTTTTTCCGAAAAAAAATTCCTCCCTTTGCGGTTTCCAACAGGCCGTTCTTATCCGCCATGATCATTGAAAAATCATGTAGAGAAAAATATGTACAGTTTTTTAAACCTGATAGCGGAAAAACGACAAAACTATCCGCTATCCCACCGTAACCGCTCCTTTTTGTAGCTGATTGGCTGAGGCGTCCTCAAAAAAATCCAACGACTCGACAGCTTTTGCCCGGGATGCTAACGTGCTTCCTTCTTTCCGCAATGACATCACGACCGGGGCGAACTCCCCTCCGCTATGCATACGGCCCCTGTAAACAAGGAATCCTTCATGACGCTCAAACCTTCGTATTTGTCTTTCAGCGCAGCAAAAAGGCTTGCTCTTTTCTCCCCCCTCCTTTGCCTCCTTCTCCTCACCGCCTGCGCTCCACAACAATCCGGCTTGCAGCACCACCAGTATTCCATCGTCCGCTATCAGGATTCCTTGACGGCCCTGCATGACTATCGCCCCCCGACACGCGAAGCGCTTTCCTACACGGCCCGCCGCGAACTCCAGACAGCCGGCGCCGCCGTCAGCCAGAACGGTTCCAACGTCCGCTTCACTCCCATCCCCGATGAAGAATTCGACGACGGCGACATTGAAGTCACGCCGGAACTGCTCAAGGAACCGTCGCTCTACCCGGCTCTTTCGCTCATCCAGCCCATCAAGGAAACTATCCGGGTCACGTCGTCCTTCGGCCCCCGCAAGCATCCCGTCAAACGCAGGCGGCTCATGCACGCGGGCGTGGATATCGCCGGAAACCGCGGGGAAAAAGTCGTTGCTTCCGCGCCCGGCAAAGTCGTGTACAGCGGCCGCAAAGGCTCCTATGGCCTGACCATCGACATCGATGCCGGAAAAGGCGTCACCCTGCGTTATGCCCATCTGGACAAACTCGGAGTCCGGAAAGGCCAGAAGGTCAAGCAAGGCCAGTATATCGGCAATCTCGGCAGGACCGGGCGGGTTACGGGCCCTCACCTGCACTTTGAAGTGCGGCTCCGCGATAAGCCGATCAATCCGATGCAGTTCCTCACGCACGAACACCAGTGGGCATCAAACACAGGAACCAAACAGCGCAAACGCAGCGGCAACCTTTGATCCACCCTTCCGGGGGCGGCTCCGATGAAGGGGCCGCCCCTTTTTCTGTATCAGAGCATGGTTGAAACCTTGCGCGCTTCATCATAAAAAAGCGGCACGCACGGTGTTCGGAAGCGTACCTCACGGTGTACGGCGTTTTCCCCATCCCCTCTCCGGCGGGAAAGAACAACGGGCAAGGGCCATCCCCTCCGCAGACCAGACCATTCCCCCGAATTCCCTCCAAACAGTTCAAGGATGCCCCATGAGCGCATACAGCCTTCCTGTACTCATGTACCATTACGTCAGCCGATTTCCGGGGGCTATCGCCGTCAGCCCGGAACATTTTGAAGACCAGTGCCGAGGCATGGCCGAACACGGCTGGCGCGGGATCGGCCTTGATGAAGCGGAGGCCTTTCTGCTGAAGGGCGCACCGCTGCCGCCGCGCTCCCTGCTGATCACCTTTGACGACGGGTACCTGGACAATTACGTCTACGCATGGCCCATCCTGCGGAAATACGGGCACAAAGGCGTCGTCTTTGCCGTCACCGAACGGATGGAGGCCGAAAAAAAATGCCGCCCGACCCTTGCCGACGTCTGGGAGGGGTTGCCTCCGTCCAGTCTCCCTCCCGTGGATGCGCCCATGCACGACACCCCCTTCGGCTATCAGGTACGCCGCGATATGTTCTTTTCCTGGGAAGAAGCCCGACACATGGAATCCAGCGGCGTCATGGCCGTGGCCGCGCACTCCGCCCGCCACCTCGCCGTTTTCGCCGGTCCGGAATGGGGCCCGGTGAACCGCCACGACAGGCACCAGAAGCCCGCCTCCGCACTGGAAGCCGCCGGGCAACGCTTCCACGTCCCCGGAACGCGGGCGAACACGTTCAACGCGGTCGACTTCCCCGAAGTCTGGGGCCTGCCCCGCTTCAAAGAACGCCCCTTCCTGTACAGCCGGGCATTCATCCCTTCCCCTGATCTGGTCGCCGCCGTGCAGCGCCTCGTGCCGCAAGAACCGGCGGAGGCCCGTACTTTCTTTCAATCGGCGGGAAATGTAGCCGCGCTGGAAACGCTTGTAGCGGGATTTTCCCCGGATCGATTGGGTACGCTGGAGAGCGAAGCGGCCCGCCGCAGCCGTGTGCATGAAGAACTGGGCGCCTGCGCGGAAACGCTCCGCCGGGAACTGGGGCATCCTGTGCGCTCGCTGTGCTGGCCGTGGGGAAGCGGGTCCGAGGTTGCGCGGGAAGAGGGGCGGAAAGCCGGATTTTCCGTATTCTTCACCACCCGCATGGGAGCCAACCCGCCTGCCGCGCCCGAGGCCGTGCACCGCTTCAAAGTACGCGACGCGGGGTGGAGCTGGCTCAGGCTCAGGCTGGAAATCTATTCGAGGCCGTGGCTGGCCCGCCTGTACGGGGCGTGCCGGATCTGATCTCTAACCTCTAGACAAAACGGCTTCCGGATGTCATGTCTGCCGCAAAATCATTCGGAACAGGATTTCCCATGTCATACTTCGTCCGTTTTCTCCTGCTGTGCTGTACCGTTGCGCTGGCGATACCCACGTACGCCAACGCCCTGAACGAGCGCGACGCCGTGGTTTCCCGGCAAACCGGCAAGCTTCAGATTCGGGTTCATTACCCGATAACCGGCAATGCCCGCGTGGATGCCGATGTGGCCGACTGGGCGCATCAGGCGGTGGACACGTTCCAGAATACCTATGGCGAAGAACCGGATCTGGGCGTGCCCTACGAACTCGAAACGACCTACAGCACGACCCGTTCCACGCCGTCCGTCCTTTCGATAGTCTGGAAGACCGCCAGCTATACCGGCGGCGCGCACGGCAACCTGGAAATCACCACGACGACCTATGATATGAAGAGCGGCGCGCTCATCGATTTGTATGACGTATTCGAAAATCTGGATACGGCGCTCGACGTCATGAGCCGCTACTGCACCAAGGCCCTGACCAAATCCCTCGGCGACATGTACAACGACGACATGCTCCGCAGCGGCACCGCCCCCGAAGCCGAAAACTTTTCCAGCTTTGCGCTCACGCCCGAGGGCATACGCATTTTCTTCCAGCCGTATCAGGTGGCTCCGTGGGCCGCCGGGTCGCAGGTCGTGGACATCCCCCTCGACGCGCTGGCTGACGCCGGGCCGCGCCTTTCGCTCTGGGGCAAATAACACCGTTCCGTCAAGCGTATCCTTTCCTTACCCCACACCTCATCGTGCTGAAACAGGGCCCCCCGCCATGTTTTCCAAGCCAGGGCCGCTCCACGCAAGGGCGGCCTGACTTTTTCCTGCAGCCCAAAAGAGAAAGGCGGGAACATCGCTCCCGCCTTTCTCTAAAACGGCACAGACCGCCCGCTCGATAGTCTCGGGGACCTTTGAAAGCTGTACCGTTTCAAAGGTACTCCATTCCCGTGAGCGGAACCCGTCGGTGCCGAAGCCCGGCAAAGCCTTACGCGTTGCCGTCCTTGGCCTGCTGCAAGTCGGCGAGGAACAGCTCGCACCACTGATCGAAATTCTTCGGGTCCTGATCCAGCGCTTCCACGTTGTCGTTGAGCCACTGGTGGAAACGCCCCACCATATTCTGGAATTCGTTGTGCTCCAGCACGGCGAGGCTCTGTTCCCCAAGCGAGGATCGCGCATAGCCGAGAACGGCGGAACAGGCCATGTCCGCATCCACGATGGTCCCGTTGAGCTGGGCGATCAACCCCTCGTATTCGGGGTAATCCTCCACAAGTTCGCTGACCGTCTCCGCGGGGATCTGGATGCAGAAATCCCCTTCCTCGTCTTCCTCAATCCAGGAAAAACGGAGCCATTGTTCAAAAATAACGGCATTGAGCAGAGTGGACATCGCCCCTTTCATTTCATCGGAAAGGGCTGAAGATGGCGTGTTCATGAAAACTCCTTAGAGGGAAATATCCTTTACTATGGTCACCCGGGGCTCCAAGGTCAAGGGTTTCACCGGAATCCGGCGGGCGTTTTCTTTTTCCGCGAAAAAGCATACCGTCGCTCGGCGCCATGCCTCCTTTTCCATCCGGCATGTCCGCCCAGGCACCCATAACGGTGCCGGACCTTCCCGTAATCCGTCAAACAGATAAGGAACACGCGTGCAGAACTACGCATCCATCATAGCCCAAGAACTGAATATACGCCCACAGCAAACCGAAGCCGTCATCCGCCTGCTCGACGAGGACGCCACGGTCCCCTTTATTGCCCGCTACCGCAAGGAAGCCACGGGGAGCCTCGACGAAGTGGCGGTCACCGCCATCCGTGATCGCCTCGCCGCCCTGAAGGAATTGGACAAACGGCGCGAAGCCATCCTCGCCTCGCTGGAGGAACGCGGCCTCCTCACGCCCGAACTGCGTGCCAAGGTCGAAACCGCCGATGCGCTGACCGTCCTTGAAGACATTTACCTGCCCTACCGCCCCAAGCGCCGCACCCGCGCCTCAATGGCGAAGGAGCGCGGCCTCGAACCGCTGGCCGATCAGCTGGCCCGTCAGGATCGCACCCTCCCCGAAGCGATGGCCGCCGCCTATGTCGACGCCGAAAAGAGCGTGCCGGATGCGGAAGCGGCGCTTGCCGGAGCGCGTGACATCCTTGCGGAGCGCTTCGCCGAGGATCAGCCCGCCCGCGAACGCCTGCGTAAACTCTTCGGGCGCGAAGGGCTCATGCGGAGCAAAGCCGTTTCCGGCAAGGAAGAGGTTCCCGACGCCGCCAAGTACCGCGACTATTTCGCGTGGGACGAACCCGCCGCGCAAGCCCCTTCCCACCGCATCCTCGCCATGTTCCGGGGCGAAGAGGAAGGCTTCCTGCGCCTCTCCCTGCGCCCCCGCAATGAGGATCAGGCGCAGGACCTCTTGGCCCGCCTCTTCGTCCGCAACGACGGCCCCTGCGGGCGCGAAGTGCGCGCAGCCGCGCTGGACGGCTACGGGCGGCTTCTCGCGCCCGCGCTGGAGACCGAACTCCGCAACCAGCTCAAACAGCGCGCCGACGCCGAATCCATCCGCGTGTTCGCCGAAAACCTGCGCCAGCTTCTGCTTGCCCCGCCCCTCGGCGCTCAGAACATCCTCGCCGTGGACCCCGGTTTCCGCACCGGCTGCAAAATCGTCTGCCTCAACCGTGAAGGGAAACTGCTCGAATACGCGACCATCAACCCGCACGCCGGATCGGACAAGGCCCGCACCGAAGCCGGGGAAACGCTCCTCCGCCTCGCCAAGAAACACGGCGCGGAAGTCGCCGCCGTGGGCAACGGCACCGCCGGGCGCGAAACCGAAGCCTTCATCCGGGCGCTCCCCGGCTGGAGCATCCCCGTGGTCATGGTCAGCGAAAGCGGGGCTTCGGTCTATTCCGCCTCGGAGGCGGCCCGCGCCGAGTTCCCGGATCTCGATCTCACCTACAGGGGCGCGGTGTCCATCGGCCGCCGCCTCGCGGACCCGCTGGCGGAACTTGTCAAGATCGATCCCAAATCCATCGGCGTGGGGCAGTACCAGCACGACGTCAACCAGTCCGAACTCAAGCGCTGCCTCGACGACGTGGTCGTCAGCTGCGTCAACGCCGTGGGCGTGGATCTGAACACGGCCAGCGAGCAGCTCCTCACCTACGTTTCCGGCCTCGGCCCCACGCTCGCCCGCAATATCGTGGCTCACCGCCACGAAAACGGCCCCTTCCAGACCCGCCGGGATCTTCTCAAGGTGCCCCGCCTCGGCCCCAAGGCCTTTGAGCAGTGCTCCGGCTTCCTGCGCATCCGGGACGGCAAGCAGCCCCTCGACGCCAGCGCCGTGCACCCGGAAGCCTACGCCGTGGTCGAGCGCATGGCCAAGGATACGGGCACAACCGTCCGCGAACTCATGCAAAGCCCCGAACGCCGCAAGGCCATCCGCCTTTCCGACTATGTCACGGACAAGCTCGGCCTGCCCACGCTCACCGACATCATGAAGGAACTGGAAAAACCCGGACGCGACCCGCGAGGCCCCTTCAAGCCCTTTTCCTTTGCCGAAGGCGTGAGCTCGATGCAGGATCTCAAACAGGGCATGAAGCTGCCGGGCATCGTCACCAATATCACAGCGTTCGGCGCGTTTGTGGACATCGGCGTGCATCAGGACGGGCTCGTCCACATCAGCCAGCTGGCGAACCGCTTCGTGCGCGATCCCAACGAAGTCGTCAAAGTGCATCAGGAAGTGCTCGTCACCGTGCTCGACGTGGACATCCCCCGCAAGCGCATTTCCTTGACGATGCGCGGAGAATAGGAAAAAAGGCAGGGAAGCGGAGGGGCAGCGGGATGTTGTCCCTTTGCGTGATGAATCCCAAAGAACGGAACTCGCCGGACAGCTCGGCACACGTTCCGAAAAAGTTCCTCCGGGACAGGTCCGGACGGGCATGAAGACAAAAACAGCACCAGCGGCGACGCCCGCCGCCATCCAAGGAGATCGTATGAAGACCGTTGTAGTCAAACCGGAATTTGCCGGACTGACCGAGGAGCAGGTCATCGACGCCATCGATGCCTATGAAGCACAGGTTGATGAATATTACGCCAACAAAGGCGATGAGGAAGAATGCGGTTGCGGATGCAGCCACGACGAAGGGAGCTGCGAAGACAGCGATGACGACGTCATCCCCTCCGACGATCCCATCGTGCTGGAAGTGGAACGCCTGATCGCCGCCTATTCGGACCGTTTCGACGAATTGTGCAAAGAAAACGGCGAAGTCCCCGAAGAGGCCCTCACCTACAAACCCCGCACGCCCATCGAGCAGGTCGCCTTCGACATCTTCACCGATGCCCTGCACGACTCCCTCATGGACGAAGACGACGAGTAAAACGACGGAAGGGACCTCAAACGAGGTCCCTTCTTTTTCATGGGGGGGCCGTCTCCCGGGCGGCAACAGCCCAAAGCCTTTTCGAAACCGCGACCGGCTCCAGAAAATCGTCTCCGCAGGCGGCCTCCGCCGAAGCATCAGGACATCTGCTGCTTGAGCTTCAGAATCCGCCTCCACGACGCCTCAAGCCGGGCACGGGAAATGGTTCCGTCCTCGACGGCCCGGACGATGACGGCCTGAACCTTGGCGACGATAGCGGGATCATACTCCAGATTATTGCCGAACAGCAGGATGTCCGCTCCGGCCCCGATGGCACGAAGCACTACTTCCTCCAGCGTGTATTCGGCGGCGATGGCATCCATTTGCAGGTCATCCGTCACCACCACACCGTCATATCCCAGACGCCCGCGCAGCAGCCCGTTGATGACGGAAGGCGACAGCGTGGCCGGAAAGGCGGGATCGAGCCCGGCGTGGAAAAGGTGCCCCGTCATTACCATACGCTGCCCCGGACGCCCGAGCGCGGAGCGGTACGGAGACAGTTCGCGCTCGCTCCATGTCGCGCTGATGTCCGTGACCCCTTTATGCGAATCCGCACGCGCACTGCCGTGTCCGGGAAAATGCTTGAAAACAGCTACGATGCCCGCGTCGTTCAGGCCGTCCGCAAAAGCCGCCCCATGCGCGGCGACGGCCTGCGGATCAGCCGAAAAACTGCGTCCGAGACGGCCTATGGCCGGGGAAGCGGGATACACATTCACATCCAGTACGGGCGCGAAATTGAGATTGACCCCGAGCTCCCGCAACATGCGGCCCATGTCGAGGGCCGTGCGGCGCGTGGCATCGGGCGTGCCCCGGCCCAGCTCCGCGGCCGAAGGGTACGCCGGAAAACCGTCGCCCGGCTGGAAGCGGGCCACCTTGCCGCCTTCCTGATCCACGGCGACAAAAAGCGGATGCCCCGCAGAGGCCCCCCGCAGCGCGGCGGTCAGCCGTTTCACTTGCGCCGCATCGCGGATATTGCGAGGGAGCTTGGCGTTGCGCGCATCCCGTTTGAACAGGATCACCCCGCCCAGGTGGCGGGTCTGAATATCTCCAAGGATAGCTCCGCATTCCTCAGGCTCCTGCCCTTTGAAACCCACGAGCAGCATCTGCCCGGCCATTTCTTCGACGGAAGGGGCGGCAAACGCGGCGGCACCTCCCCCAAAGCACAGGAAAAAGCCGCACAGGACAAGGCAGCCCATTCGCCAGAGCTGAACAACTCTAAGACACGCGTGCAGAAACATATTGCTATCCAAGTGAATTTACGCCAGAAAAAGACCTGCCGTCCGGGCACGCCGTCACGATTTCCCGTGATCTCCAAGGGCCTTCGGGTCCGTGTCGCCGGGCTTCTTCGAAGGTGCCGCTTCCACGGTATATTCATCAGGGGACAGCTCATACGTGTCGGGATCGTCCCGGCGCACACGGTCGGCATTCCCCGTCCCAGCTCCGGGAATGTTGGTATAAATGATAAACCGGCTGCCGTCCTCACCGTACTGCACGTTCTTGCGGGCCCGGCGCATGGCCAGCCCAAACACGACGAACAGCACCAAAAACACAAAAAAGGCGACGACGATCCCCACGGTGGCAAGCAGGAACACAAGCCCCGCCACAATAAAAAGAACAAGGCCGATAGCAACGATAGTTTTTAATTCCATGATTCATCTTCCTCTTTCTTTGATTTCTTTTTCAAGGCAGCGATTCCTATTGCAATCAAGCTTATGGAAGAAACACCCATCAGAGTGATCCAAAGCCACGGTTTGCTGTCATCTCCAGTTTTCGGCGTATCTCTCAGCTCATTATGCATTTCAACGACCGTGGTA
>OJSJ01002388.1_pt1 | contig 10055 bp, 6 predicted proteins | sample 1599381 | NCBI WGS metagenome assembly OJSJ01 (sample SAMN04168658, study PRJEB22393) | human gut metagenome | biome: human gut microbiome; feature: stool | host: Homo sapiens | collected 2014-03-24 | reverse complement strand
ACGGGTTGGCGATCATCATTGCGGAGACGGACTGGGTGCCGGCGGTTTTGCGCATCGGCGCGGTCTGTGCGCCGTAGGAAATCTTGTTCAGCGCGGAAGCCAGGGCCTCGGGATCGCCGGTGAGCAAGCTGCCGTCTTCATCGGCGTCGTATTCGCGGGTGCGGGAGATGGCCATCTGGATCAAAGACGCGGCAATCGGCGCGAGAATCACGCTCAGCAATGCGCCGATCAGGCCGAGGCCACCGGAACTATCGCGGTCGTCTCGCGAGCCGCCACCGAAATACATCAGCGAATAGCCCAGATAGGAGATGACAGTGGCCATGGCAGAGGCGATGGCGGAAGTCAGGATGTCGTGGTTGTACACGTGCATAAGTTCGTGGCCCAGCACACCACGCAGTTCACGGGCGTTGAGAATCTGCAGGATGCCTAGGGTGCAGCAGACAGCCGCGTGCCGTTCGTTGCGTCCGGTGGCGAAGGCGTTCGGGCTCATGGTGGGGGCGATGTAGATGCGCGGCATCGGCTTGCCGGCCTTGGCGCTCAGTTCACGCACGATCTGGTAGATTTCCGGGGCTTCCTGTTCGCTGACTTCCCGCGCACCCATGGAGGCGATGGCGAGTTTGTCGGAGAACCAGTAGGTGCCGAACGTGGTAATCAGGCCGATGACGATATAGATGCTCAGGGTTTGCCGACTGCCGCCCGTGGCCCACCAAATCAGCATGATGATGGCCCACATCAGGGCAAACAGCAGCGTTGTTTTCAGGCCGTTGAAATGGCCGTGCACCCGTACTTTGGCATCCATAATGCACACACTAAAATCGCATGCTGAATGATTGCTGGATATGCGCCGCGAGAAATGTCCCATATTCGCCCGGCCCGTCCGGCCCCGAGCCCGGCCGCGTCCGCACGGGGCGCGGCCGGGTGGACGAATGCCGGACGAATGCCGGACGGGCGTGGGCGGGCCGTCAGGCGTGGGCGAGCTCGCGCATCTGGTCGGGCTCGATGACCTTCTTGTGCTCGCGGCCTTCCTTGGCACCCTCGGCGCGCTCGAAAGCGTCGACCTTCTTCCAGCCGGCGAAGTCGATCGGGCGAATGCCGCGCTCGGCCAGCAGTCGGTCGATGGATTCGGGGTCGCGGTCGGCTGCCACACGGCCACCTTCAGCGGCCTTGGCCAGATCCTCGAGCATGTTGGTCACGATGGCGAGCGCATCGGACTTGGTGGAGCCGATCAGGCCCACCGGGCCGCGCTTGGCCCAACCGGTGGCGTACAGGCGGTCGCGCACTTCGCCGCCGTCGGCCTCGGTGGTGATGCGGCCGTCGCCGTTGGCGTTGGCCAGGTGGGCGCCGTGCTCGTCGTAGGCAATGCCGGGGGCTTCGGCGGGCTTGTAGCCGATGGCGTGGTAGACGGCCTCGACCGGGTAGTCGGTGAACTCGCCGGTGCGGTGCATCTTGCCGTCGGCACCGGTTTCGGTGCGCTCCACGCGGATGGCCTTGACCTTGCCGTCCTCGCCGAGGATCTCGGTGGGGGCGGAGTTGAAGTGCACGTAGTACTTGCGGTCGGCCGGGTTGCCTTCGAAGTCGACGTCGCCGTCGTCTTCCATGTCTTCGGCCATCTCGCGGACGGCGAACAGCTCCTCGACCATCTGGCGGGTGAGCTTGTCCTTGCCGGCCACCTCGATGGTCTCGTCGTCCAGATCGAAGTCGTCCTCGTTGATGATGAGCTGCACGCCGGGCAGCTTCTCCATCTCGCGCAGTTCCTGCACGCTGAACTTGGCCTGGGCCACGCCACGGCGGATGAACAGGTGGAGCACCTTGGCCTTGTTCTGGCCGATGCCCTCGTACACGTTGTCCGGAATGTCGGTCTTGGCTTTGAGGTCGTCGGCGTTGCGCATGAGTTCGCGGGCCACGTCCATGGCCACGTTGCCGCCGCCGATCACGGCGACGTTCTCGGCCGTAAGCGGCCATTCGCGGGCACCGGTGGGGTAACCGTCGTACCATTCGACGAACTTGGCGGCACCGTACACACCTTCAAGGTCGGCGCCGGGCAGGTTCAGCGGCTTGTCCTTGACCGCGCCGGTGGCGAACAGCACGGCGTCGTAACGGGCCAGCAGGTCGTCAAGAGTCACGTCCTTGCCGAATTCCACGTCGCAGTAGAGGTGGATGTTCGGGTTATCGAGCGTCTTCTCAAGCGCGGAGGCGATGAACTTGATGGACGGGTGGTCCGGGGCCACACCGTAACGCACCAGGCCGAAGGGCACGGGCAGCTTCTCGAACAGGTCGATGCGCGCTTCGGTGCCGAGGCCGAGCTCTTCGCCCAGCTTCTTGAGCTGGCGCAGGAAGATATCGGATGAGTAGACGCCGGCCGGACCAGCGCCAATTACAGCAATGCGGAGTTCAGTATTCACAGATTCAGTCACGCGCTCTAGCCTAACGCAAAGCCTTCCGTTGCAACAGAGGGCGAGTGGTGGGAATTCTGTGTATTAGGCCATAGTTTGTGCGTTTGGGAAACCTACGAGCACTGCTAATGTCAGATTATGGGTTTCCCTATTGGTCAAGTTATTGCCGTTCTCATTCCAAGAAGCATGCAAGGCGGATCAGGCCCTTACTCCGGATACGTTTATGCTGCAAGGCGGTTATCCACGCATTTACGACACGAGAATGCCGCTCAATCTGTTCTTCTCGAACTACATCGACACTTATATCGAACGTGATGTTTCCGAATATCTTGATGTACGCAATTTGGCTGACTTCCGTCGATTCTTGACTCTTTGCGCACTCAGTTCCGGAGCACTCGTAAACTACACCAACATCGCCAACGAACTTGGTGTAAGTCCGCGAACCGTAAAGGCATGGATGTCAATTCTGGAATCAAGTTACATCGCATTCCATCTCATGCCGTTCTACACGAACGCACGCAAACAGGTGGTCAAAACGCCGAAACTCTATTTTTATGACACTGGCTTGCTGTGTCATCTCTTGGGCATTCGGACGGTCGAAGCACTGGTCGCGCACCCCAAGTTCGGCGATATATTTGAAAACCTCATCATTGCGGAAACCATGAAACAGCATTTGAACGCCAATCAGGAGCCACAATTATTCTTCTACCGCGATGCCAGCAAGGTCGAGGTGGATTTGTTGGATTTCACCGATCCTAACAACCGTATGCTCATAGAAATCAAATCCGGACAAACCTATCATGACCGGTTCGCCCGCCATCTCACTTTAATTGGCAATGTTCTCGGTATACCGTGTGAGCAACAGTACGTAACCAGTCGGGTTGAGCATAGTTATGTCTCACAAGGAATCCGCGTCACCTCCACCCCTCGATTGGCTAGAAGGCCGACGGTAAAGAGCCGCCGCAGAGCAGTAGGAATTCTGTGCAATCAGTGAATCCCTTGAGGCATTAAAGACGTCACCTCCAACGGCTCTTTACGACCTCGATTGCATTCATTAGGTCATTTCTTCGTCCATTAGGTCGGAGGGTGCTGAAGCCATCCCTTGGAACGGCGGGGTTTCAAGGGCCGCTCCGACCAAGGACCGACCTAATAAACGTCAAATCGACCTAATGAATAACTCCGATGCTATTGCTGCTTTCGTGGGTGGGATTTCCGTTTCCGCCACGTCACCAACCGTATCGCCCCGATTATGTTTCGATGCGGTGGACTCGACATACGACCATCCCGGTCAGTCAACTGACCTACAAAAACAGCAGAAGCCTCATATTCTTAATCAGTCCCGATCAATTAGGGCAGTGAGGGCCCAGAGGATGCTCACCACGTCGATGGCCTCCTGGAGGAAGGCACCGACGACGACCGGGATAAGGTTGAACGCGGCGGCAATCATGCCGATGGTGGCAAGCACAAGGCCCGCGATTACGGCTTGAAGCATCACGCGCTTGGTGCGGCGCGCAATGGCGATGGCGCGCGGCACGGCGGCGATATTGTCATTCATAATGACCACCTGAGCGCTTTCGGAAGCGGCGGTGGACGTGCCATCGGTCATGGCCACGCCGATATCGGCAACAGCGAGCACCGGGGCATCATTCACACCGTCACCAACCATCATCGTGACGGTTTTGCCGGCTCCTGTAGCGGCCCTGACTGCGGCTACCTTATCCTCCGGGAACAGTTCGGCGTGAACCTCGTCAATGCCGACTTCGCTGGCAATGATATTGGCGGAAGCCCGCTTGTCACCGGTAAGCATGGCGAGCTCGGTGACGCCCAACTCATGCAGTTTGGCGAGCACTGCCTTGGCGTTGGCACGCGGCACATCGCGCAGCACGATGCGCGCGATCAGCCGGCCGTCAACGGACACGTAGGACGCCATCTCATCCGGCTGCAGCAGGCCAAAGCGAGTGCGCAGGTCATCTTTTTGCTGAGCTCCCCCTCTTAGGGGGAGCTGGCCGCTTCGCGGGCTGAGGGGGGCAGCCTCGCCGACCGCCAGGAATCCATCCTCCCCAGCGGCCGCGAAAGACAGCCGGCCAACGCGCACCGCATGTCCGTTCACCTCGCCGGAAACGCCTTTGCCGGCATCTTCATTGATATTCTTGATGACCGGATACTCCCGTCCATGGCCGGGCCAGCTGGCCTCCGGCTCGGGGCAGAGCCTCTGACCATCCTCGAACCGCTGGCGCAATCGGGCCATCGCCTCCGTTCCGGCCTTGGCGATGCCTTTGGACAGGATGTGCACCGAGTAGCTTTCCACCACGCCGGCCATCATCAGCACATGGTCTTCGTTGAGACGGGTTGCGGCACCGGGCAGCATCTCGACGCGCACGACCTGCGGCTGCTTGACGGTGAGCGTACCGGTCTTGTCGAAGAACACCTGCGTGACGCGGCCAAGGTTTTCCAGCACGTCCTGCGCTTTGATAAGCACGCCGGCTGCGGCGAGGCGTCCGGTTCCGGCGATGTACGCCACCGGTGCGGCGATGAGCAGCGGGCAGGGCGTGGCCAGCACCAGCACCTGGGCGAATCGCGTCGGCACCCCGGACATCGCCCATGCGATGCCGGCAATCATCAGCGAGAGCACGGTAAAGGGCACAGCCAAGCGGTCGGCGGTTTTTACCACGGCCGGGCGCGACTCCTGCGCGGAGGCCACGAGCTCGAGGATGCGCTGGTACTGCGAATCGGCGGCCACCTGGGTGGCACGCATGGTCAATGCAGTCGAGCCGTTCACCGCGCCGGACATCACGCGGGCGCCGGCGAACACTTCACGCGGCACCGGCTCACCGTTGATATTGCTCAGGTCGAGCGTGGCCGTGCCGGACAGCAGCTCGCCGTCAACCGGCACAGTTTCGCCCGGCAACACCATGAGTACGTCGCCCAGCTGCACCTGCTCGACCGGCACCGTGTCGAAGCGGTGCGCGGCGGCGGCAGCCGATGCCGAGCCCACGCGCCGGAAGCCATCGGACGAATCGCCCTTATCGGCAGCAAACCCACGCCCCACGCCAGGCAGGTTGACGACGTGCGCGGTTTGCGGCGCGGCCTCCATCAGCGCGGTCAGACTGCGCTCGGCCTTGGCTTGAGCGTATTCCTCAATGGCCTCGCCGGACGTGATCATCAGCGTCACCGCCCAACTTGCCCAGTATTCGGCGACGGCCACGGTGGAGAGGATCGCGACCACGGCCAGCACATCGACTCCAACCTGCCCATGACGCAAATCGTCAATCATGCCGCGCACAGTGTCAATCACGATAATCAGCACCAGTGCGATAACCAGCCACTGGCCGAAGCCCGGATTGCCGAGTACCGGAATCGCCATCGCATTGCCCCACGGACGCCAATCGCCTAGTAAAGCCAACGGAATTGCGGCGATGACGACGACCGGAAGCATCGGCACAAGCTTGCAGATGTCGAGAATTTTGGTGAAGAATCTGATGAGTCTGCTCATCATTGCTCCTTACGCTCGTATACGGAGTCGATTGCGGTACGGCAAGCGTGGCCCGCGCAATCGGCGCTACGGTCACGCCTTGTTAACCCACCGGCGGCTTTGCCTGGGGCTTCGCTTTGCTCGGCTCCCGCGCAACCTTCCGATACACGGCGTAAAGAAATGTATTCAGTTTTGTATTGAATTATGCGCTGTGTTCAGGACGTCGCCCGAACTCAGTGCTTGGCCTACCCTATCAACGAGCGTTGCGCGACATGCCGGATATCGAAACTGCGTTGGCGGCATGGGCGCGGGGCACAATCGCGCATACGAAAGGCCCGTGGCAGGAGTTTGCTCACTGTCACGGGCCTTTGCTTGTCCGACACGGTGTTCAGCGGTTACCGCTCAACACCGTGTGACGTTGTCGAGTCGGCTTTACCACAGGCCGAACGGGTCGGAGAAGCCGCCGCCGTCACCGATGCCGCCATCGCTGTTGCCATTGCCATTACCGTAACCGTTCTGGCCATTGCCGTTCTGGTTGTTCTGGTTATTCTGGCTGTTGCCGTTGGAATCGGAGCCGGACGAACCGTTCACCGACGACTCCTCCTGATCGAGCGTCACGTCCACATTCATGGTCTTGCCGTCGCGCACGATGGTCAGCGTCACCTTGTCTCCCAAAGCCGCGGCACGAACGTAACCAAGCAGCGAGTAGTTGTTGTTCACGGCGTTGCCGTTGAAGGCCACGATGGTGTCGCCCTCCTTAAGGCCGGCCTTGTCGGCCGGGCCGCCGGAGACGACCGCGCTGCCGGTGGCGCTGGACTTGGTGATGGTCGCGCCGCCGCGGGTCACGCCGTCGGCTTCAACCGTGTCGGACTTGATGACCACGCCGAGGGCAACGTGCTTGACCTTGCCGTCCTTGATGATTTCGTCGGCCACACGCTTGACGAGGTTGGACGGGATGGCGAAGCCGATGCCGATGGAGCCGGCGGAGTCGGAGGAGGTGGCGGTGGAGGCGATCGAGGAGTTGATGCCGATCACCTGGCCGGCCGCGTTGAAGGTCGGGCCGCCGGAGTTGCCGGGGTTGATGGCCGCGTCGATCTGGACGGCGTTGGTGACGATCTCGTTGTTGTTGTCGTCGGTCACGGTCACCGGGCGGTTCAGGGCGGAGACGATACCGGTGGTGGCGGTGTCGTCGTAGCCGAGCGGGTTGCCGATGGCCATCACGTTCTCGCCGACGGCGAGCTTGTCGGAATCGGCGAATTCCACGGCCTTGAGGTCGCTCGGCGGGTTGTCGAGCTTGATGACCGCAAGATCGGTGGTGGCGTCAGTGCCGACGAGCGTGGCGGAATACATGTTGCCGTTGGCAAGCGTCACCTGAATCTGCTGGGCACCGGAGATCACGTGGTTGTTGGTGATGATGTGGCCTTCGGTGTCGATGATGGCACCGGAGCCCTTGGCGGTGCCGTTGCTCAACGCGGTCTGGATGGAGACCACGGAGCCGGAGACATCGCTGGCGACAGTCTGCCAGTCGGGGGCTTCGCCGCTCTTGGCGGTGGCGGACCCGGAGCCGGACTTATTCGAGCTGACGTTGGACAGCGAATTGCTGGTCGGCAAGGTGATCAGGCCGCTGGTGAGGGCGCCGTAACCGAGGCCCAGGCAGAGGGCCGCAGCCAGAACGGCGGCGACCACGGCGATGAGGATGTTGCTCGCCGTCTTGGACATGCCCTGCTTGGCGGGGCCGGGCTGACCGGGCTGTCCCGGCTGGGTCGGACCTTGACCGTTCGGCGTACCGGTACCGGGAGTGCCGAAACCGAACAGACCGCCCTGCTGGGGCTGCTGGCCATTCTGGCCATTCTGACCGGACTGGCTGGCAAACGGGTTGCCGTTGTTCTGCTGCGGCTGCGTGGGCGGATTGAACGGATTGCCGTTGCCCTGCGGCTGCGGGTTATTGGTGTAGTAGGGATTGCGGTTGCCCTGCTGGCCCTGTGGGGTTTGCTGTGCAGGCTGACCGAACGGGAATTGCTGCGTGGGCTGGGCATTGCTGCCGGCCTGGCCGCCCTGCTGGCCCAGGCTCTGCCACCGGAGCAGGAGAACCTTTAAGGGTTTCTTTTTGGATACACCTGTGTTATACTATAATGTGTTTTGATGACCCGCGCCCGGAGATGGGCGATGGAAATAGAGAATGGGCAGCAGAGAAAGGAAATATCACGATTATGGCACAGAATGACATCGGTATCGATCTTGGTACGACGACCATCATCATCGCGCAGGAGGGGCAGGGCGTCGTGCTCAACCAGCCCAGCGTGGTGGCGGTGGATACCCGCAAGAACTGCGTGCTTGAGGCCGGCGACAAGGCCCTTGCAATGGTGGGCCGCACGCCCAACTACATCTCCGCCATCTTCCCGCTGAAGGATGGCGTCATCAGCGACCACACCATGACCCGGGAGCTCATCTGCCGCTTCGTCAATCAGGTCTACAGCTCCCACATGGTCAAGCCCCGTGTGGCTGTCTGCGTGCCTGCCGCCATCACCGGCATCGAGAGCGACGCTGTGGTGGAGGCCGTCATGGCTGCCGGTGCGCGTCAGGTCTACCTCATTGATGAGCCTATCGCCGCAGCTCTCGGCTCCGACATCGACATCACCGTGCCGGATGGCCGGATGATCATCGACATCGGCGGCGGCACCACCGACATCGCCGTGCTGAGCCTCGGCGGCAAGGTCAAGGCCACCAGCGTCCGCGTGGCCGGCAACCACTACGACGAAGAGATCCTGAAGTTCGTGCGCAACAAGTTCAGCATCGCCATCGGCCAGCGCACCGCTGAGAACCTGAAAAAGAACGTGGCCTGCTGCCCCCAGAAGGCAGATTTCAACGAGACCATGGAGATCAAGGGCCGCAGCCTGCTCACCGGCCTGCCTGTGCGCGTCAATGTCTCCACCGCCGACCTCTACGAGCCGGTCATGCGCCTGAGCGAGCAGATCGGCACCGCCGCCCATCAGGTGTTGGAGAAGACTCCTCCGGAGCTGGCCGGCGACATCTACCGCAACGGCGTCGTCCTCACCGGCGGCGGCGCACAGCTCCACGGCCTGCCTGAGTACCTGAGCCAGGAGCTGAAGGTGGAAGTGACCGTCTCGCCTGACCCCGTCAACTGTGTCGCGCTGGGTACGGCCATGAGCCTGCGTCTGGGCGACAAGCTGGAGACCGGCTTCATGGACGCCACCCCCCGCATGGGCCGCCGCTGAGAGGGAAGTGCTGTTCACAGAACCGTGAAAAACAACATGATTTTTGTTCATAGTTGTTGAATCGACCCGGAAAATATTGTATAATATCTTCAAATCGCTTTTTGCCGCCCGCCCCCCGGGCGGCAAAGAAAAAAGGAAATAGGAGGAAGACCATGGATTTAGGTTATGATGTGATCGTTACCATAACCGGTATTGTGCTGGTGTTTCTGATCCTCGTCCTGCTGATGGCTATCATCACGCTGGAGGGCAAGATCTTTGACGCCATGAACGGCAAGAAGGCAGCTGCCAAGGCTGCTTCTGCTGCAAAACCGGCTGCTCCTGTGAAACAGGCCGCTGCGCCCGCTCCTGCAAAGGCTGCTGCCCCGCAGGTCGAGGCCGGCATCCCCGGCGACGTTGTGGCAGCCATCATGGCAGCCATCTACTCTATGGGCAACGGCAAGTATGTGCTGAAGGCAGTCCGCCGCGGCAAGAATGGCTGGGGCAAGGCTGGCGTCAACGACACCACCGCACCCTTTTAACACAGGAGGAAAAACATGACTCAGTTTATTGATACTCTGGTCGGTATTTTCCAGAGTTCCGGTTTTGCCCAGTTCGGTGAGCCGGGCGGCTGGCTGTACGCAGTGATGATCTGCGTAGGCTGCTTCCTGCTCTACCTCGCCATCGTCAAAGAGTTCGAGCCTCTGATCCTGCTGCCCATGGCTTTCGGCATGATCCTGGCCAACCTCCCCGGCAGCGGCGTCATCCACATGCAGTACTTTGTCGGTGACGGCCTCGAACACCCGATGTGGGTCGAGATCCTGAACAACGGCGGTCTGGCCGATATGCTCTACATGGGCGTCAAGCTGGGCATCTACCCGCCGCTGATCTTCCTCGGCATCGGCACCATGACCGACTTCGCACCCCTGATCTCCAACCCCAAGAGCCTGCTGCTGGGCGCTGCCGCTCAGTTCGGTA
>OJSJ01002358.1_pt1 | contig 10189 bp, 8 predicted proteins | sample 1599381 | NCBI WGS metagenome assembly OJSJ01 (sample SAMN04168658, study PRJEB22393) | human gut metagenome | biome: human gut microbiome; feature: stool | host: Homo sapiens | collected 2014-03-24 | reverse complement strand
TGATGTAGTAGGGGCTGCGGATGGGCTTGTCGCCGAAACGCAGGTGGCTGATGGTCACGCCGCCGGTCTTCTTGGAGTCATACTGGAAGTATGCCTGAACATACTTATCAGTGTGGTCGCCGATGATCTTGACGGAGTTTTTGTTTGCGCCGACAGTACCGTCGCCGCCCAGACCCCAGAACTTGCACTCCTTGGTGCCAGCAGCTGCGGTGATGGGAGCGGGCTTGACCTCGGGCAGGGACAGACCGGTGACATCATCGGTGATGCCCAGAGTGAAGCGCTCCTTGGGCTGATCCTTCTCCAGCTCCTTGAACAGAGCGAAGATGGAGGACGGGGGAGTGTCCTTGCTGCCCAGGCCGTAACGGCCGCCGGTCAGAACGACATCGTTCAGGCCAGCCTCACGCAGGGTAGCAGCAACATCCAGGTACAGGGGCTCGCCCAGGGAGCCGGGCTCCTTGGTACGATCCAGAACTGCAACCTTCTTGGCAGTCTTGGGCAGGACCTTCAGCAGAGCGGAGGACACCCAGGGACGGTACAGGCGGACCTTGACGATACCGACCTTCTCGCCCTTGGCGTTCAGGTAATCGATGACTTCGTCAGCAACGTCGCAGACAGAGCCCATAGCGATCATGACACGGTCAGCATCGGGTGCGCCGTAGTAGTTGAACAGATCGTAGTTGGTGCCCAGCTTCTCGTTGATCTTGGCCATGTACTTCTCGACCACTGCGGGCAGTGCGTCGTAAGCGGAGTTGCAGGCCTCACGGTGCTGGAAGAACACGTCGCCGTTCTCGTGGGAACCGCGCATCTTGGGGTGCTCGGGGTTCAGAGCCTTGGCACGGAACTCCTCAACAGCCTTCATGTTGCACATTTCCTTCAGATCAGCGTAGTCCCACTTCTCGATCTTCTGGTACTCGTGAGAAGTACGGAAGCCATCGAAGAAGTTCAGGAAGGGAACCCGGCCCTCGATTGCTGCCAGATGGGCAACAGGGGACAGATCCATAACTTCCTGCACGCTGCTCTCGACCAGCATTGCGAAGCCGGTCTGGCGGCATGCCATAACGTCGCTGTGATCACCGAAGATGTTCAGGGACTGGGTAGCAACGGTACGTGCAGAAACATCGAACACGCAGGGCAGCTGCTCAGCAGCGATCTTGTACATGTTGGGGATCATCAGCAGCAGGCCCTGAGAAGCGGTGAAGGTGGTGGTAACAGCACCTGCACCCAGAGAGCCGTGCACAGCGCCGGCAGCGCCGGCCTCAGACTCCATCTCGACGACCTTGACCTGGTTGCCGAAGATGTTCTTCTGACCGGCTGCGGACCACTGGTCCACAGAGTCAGCCATCGGAGAAGACGGGGTAATGGGGTAGATAGCAGCCACGTCCGTGTAGGCGTATGCTACATGAGCGGCAGCGGTATTGCCATCCATGGTTTGCTTTGCTCTAGGCATTTTTCTTCCTCCATTCAGAATTTGGTACCTTCTGCGCGGGGCAAACGTCTTTTTACCGGAGCCGGAGAACTCCTTTGAAAAACGTATTGCTCAACTGATAAGCGCCGCACTTCGCCGGAGCCGGAGAACTCCACAAAAGCACACGCTCATCGAGGGCAATAGCCCTGCCCGGGGCCGGAGAACCCCATGAAGGCACTATTGCTCATCTAATATAATAGCAAATTCCGCCGGTAAAGGCAACGCAAACCGACTGTAAAAACACAACAAAAATTCAAGAAATTTTTTAGCGCTTTTTTACAGATGTGTTCTTTGCTGCATCCATGACGGTGTTATGCTCCAAAATCCAGTATCCATGAGGCTTTTTCTTACAAAATTCTAAATTTATAATTGACATTTGTACAGATTCTGCCGTAAACTTTATCTATAGTATCATGCGCCGCACAGCGCAGGGAAGGACAGGCACAAAACGATGGATGCTGCACATTTTGAAAAGACGCTCTCGAGCGAAGTTCTCTTTGAAGGCCGGGTGGTCACGCTGACCAAAGACGTGGCTCTGCTGGAAAACGGCGAGACTTCTATCCGGGAGGTGGTCCACCACCACGGCGGGGCCTGCATCGTACCGTATTTTGAGGACGGCACCCTCTGCATGGTGCGCCAGTTCCGCTACGCCATGCAGCAGGAGCTGTGGGAGCTGCCCGCCGGCAAGCTGGAAAAGGGCGAAGACCCCTTTGAAGCCGCCAAGCGGGAGCTGGGCGAAGAGTGCGGCCTGACCGCCGACCACTACACCCCGCTGGGCGAGTTCTACCCCACGGTGGGCTATGACACCGAGATCATCTATATGTGGGCGGCCACCGGCCTGCACACCACCCAGATGCATCTGGACGACGACGAGTTCCTGACGCCCGACCGCATCCCGCTGGCAAAAGCCTACGAGATGGTCATGAGCGGCGAGATCAAGGACGGCAAGACCATCGCGGGCGTGCTCAAGCTCAAGGCACTGGTGGACGAGGGCAGGCTGTGATACTCTACGAAGATACCGCCCTCGTGGTTCTGGACAAGCCCGCCGGGCTTTCCAGCGAGGACGGCGTACCCGCCGCCCTTCGGAAGCTCTGGGGCAGGCCCGAGGCCTATGTGGGCGTCATCCACCGGCTGGACACCGGCGTGTCGGGTCTGATGGTCTACGCGAAGACCCCGCAGGCAGCCGCCGCCCTCAGCCGTCAGGTGACGCAGAGCCAGCAGGTTTATGCCGAACAGGATGGCCGGGCCGAGCCTGACGCCGGTACGCCGGACGCGCCGCCTTTCGTGAAACAATACCGCGCCCTCATCGCGGGCGGGCCGGACGAAAAGCTGCCCGCCGAAGGCGTCCTGCGGGACTACTTATTCAAGGACAGCCGGAAAGGCCGTGTTTTTCCGGTGAGCCGTCCGCGCAAGGGCGTGAAGGAGGCTGTGCTGGAATATCGCATTTCTGCCTCCGCCCCGGACGGCAGCGCCAGCCTTGCGGACATCACCCTCCACACCGGGCGCACCCACCAGATCCGGGTGCAGTTCGCGTCCCGCCGCCACCCGCTCTGGGGCGACGGCAAATACGGCAGCCGCATCAAGGGAGACATTGCGCTCCAGAGCGCCCGGCTCCGCTTCATCCATCCCGACACCGGAAAGGAAATGGACTTCCGCCTCCCGGTCCCCGGGACATGGCCCGCTTGGGGCATCAGACAGGAAAACGACAATGGAACAACAGTATAAAACAGATTCTGAAATATACGCCGTCCTCGAGCGGGAGATCATCGATCTGACCCTCCGGCCCGGCTGTTCGCTGAGCGAAAACCCGCTCTGCACCCGCTTTGGCGCGCCCCGCTCCCTCATCCGGGTGGTGCTGCAGCGGTTGCAGGAGAACGGGCTGGTGAAGATCGTGCCGTACAAAGGCACCACCGTCACCCGGCTGAACCGGGACATCGTGGACGAGCTGATCTATGAGCGCATCGCGGTGGAGGCCCGGGTCCTGCGGGACTTTGCGCCCCACTGTACACCGGAGCACCGCGCCCTCATCCGCCAGCGTGCCGCCGCCTACGACGAGCTGGCCAAGGCCGAAACGCTGGACTTCAACCGCCTTTATGAGGCTGACACCCGGCTCCACGAGACGTGGTTCTCCGCCATGGGCAAGATGTACCTCTGGCAGACCCTGCAGAACGCCCACGCCGACTACAGCCGCTTCCGGATGCTGGACACTCTGACCACCGGCGGGCTGGCCGAGGTGGTGGCCGACCACCACAATCTCATCGACGCCATCGAGCGGTGCGACCTGGCGGCCTTTGAGCCGCTGGTGGAACGCCACCTTTACGGCGGCATCCGCCGTCTGGGCTCCAAGCTCACCGAGGAATACGCCGATTATTTTGAATGATGTTCCATGGGGAACAATAAATATCCCCCGGCGGAGCCGGGGGTTTTTTATAAGAAGTCTTTTACTGAACCACTCGCCTAGCGAGTGGTTTTCATGATACAAAAAAGAGGCCGCCCCGGGTGGTTCCCCAAGGCGGCCCCTGTAAGGGGTCTGTATTTTTTTAGCGCATCCGGCACTTCAGGCTCTCGGCCTGAGCTGCGCTCAGCTGCCGGCTCACAAGGCCGTTGTGCTCCAGAGCAAACCAGCTGCCACCCTCTGCCAGCAGGTCTTCCACCGACAGGGTGGTCGTTTTGAAGCTGGTAACAAACTGGATCTGCTCCACCCCCTGCTCCCGCAGGGCCTCCAGCGCCTGCCGGGTGCCGTGGAGCCGGGCGGCCAGCGTGTCGGACGTTACCCGCAGGGTGCTGCCCTGCTGCCGGGCGTCAAAAGGCAGGGGGTCGCCCTCCAGCGTCTCCACATGGAGGCCGGGGGTACCCAGGTCCACCTCATTGCTCTCCTCTGCCGGAGCGCCCGGGTTGGGCTGGGGGCGCTCCGGCTCCCACCACTCCTTCAGGATGCCGTCCGGTTTGCCGTCCGAGTCCAGGTCCGGCTTGTAGATGATGTGGCGGATGTAGCCGGTGGTCGTCAGGCCGCTGATGTCCGCCTGGATCTCCTCGCCGTCGGCAGGGTCACCCTCATCCGTCATACTGCCGCCGTTACCGATGGTAGCACCGGCACCGTAGGAGCCATTGCTCTTGCCGGCGGTCGCTGTCACCTGAGCGGCTCCGCTCACGGTGACATTGCTGCCGCTGCCACTCTCACCGCCGCCGATGCCGGCACCATAGGAGCCTCCCTTAGCAGTCACCGTGCCTCCGGTGATGGTGATGTTTTCGCTGCTGCCACTATCACCGCCGCCGATGCCAGCAGCCTCTTTGCCACCGGCAGCAATCACCGTGCCGCCATTGATGGTGATGTCTTTGCCGCTGCCATAGCCGCCACCACCGCTGCCGATGCTGACGCTGCCGCTGCCGCCGCCGATGCCAGCGCCACGGTCGCCTCCGGTAGCGGTCACCGTGCCGCCGTTGATGGTGATGTTTTCGCCGTTGGTATAGCCGTCGTACATGCCGATACCGCCGCCGCCGATGCCAGCACCCAAGTAGCCTCCGGTAGCGGTCACCGTGCCGCCGTTGATGGTGATGTCTTTGCCGCCGTTGCCGCTTTTGTAGTCGCCCCAGTAACCGCCGCCGATGCCGGCACCATAGGAGCCTCCGGCAGCAGTCACCGTGCCGCTGTTGATGGTAATGTTTTCGCCGCTGCCGTCGCTACCGCCGCCGATGCCAGCACCTTGCGAACCACCCTTAGCGTTCACCGTGCCGCCGTTGATGGTGATGTTTTTGCCGCTGCCATTCTCACCGCCGCCGATGCCCGCACCATAGTAGCTACCGGTAGCAGTCACCGTGCCGCCGTTGATGGTGATGTTTTCGCCGCTGCCCCAGTAACTGCCGCCGATGCCCGCACTATAGGAGCCTCCGGTGGCCGTCAGGCTGCCGGCTTTTTGGTTATCGTCCTTCAGGGTCAGCGTGCCTGCAGAGATGATTTTTTCAAGGCCCGCCCTGAAGTGGCCGCTTTTCAGCTCGTTCTTCCCGTCCAGCTCGATCTCCACATTACCATCTCCCTGAACGCTCAGGGCAGCCTTTCCTGCTTCAGGGTTAATATAGTTCTCTGTTCCGGTGTGGCTCACATCGATCTTCACGTCTTTCAGGGTGAGGTTCAGCACCGTATTGGCAAAGTTGTTGATCACCGTAATGGTGTTGCCCCAAAAGCCATTTTCCTTTTTGTTCACCGGGGTAGAGGCTGCAGGAGCAGCAGCCGGGGCTGCCTGCTGGGGCTGGGGCCCGGCACTTTCCTGCTCCTCAGCGCTCTCCTGCCGGTCGGCGCTTTTCGGTTCCTCGGCGCTCTCCGGCTGGTCGGCGTCCTTCGGCTCCTCAGCATCCTCCGGCCGGTCGGCATCCTTCGGCTCCTCAGCATCCTCCGGCTGGGCCGGCTGGTAGTTGTCCTCTACCACAGGGCCAAAGCCGGAATCCTCTGCTGCGGGGCCTTCCAGGTCACTCTCCTGCGTGGTGGTGGCCGCAGTAGTGGTGGTGATGATGATCTCATCATCGTCCCCAATCTTCTCTGCCTCACTGTCGCCCTGTTTGACGGTCTGGCCCTTCTCATCTTTGGTGATGGTAATATCGCCTTTGTCGATATAGTAGGTCCTTGAGGTCGCTGCAAAGGCCGGAGCCGCCAGAGACACTGTGATGCTCAGCGCCGCCAACAGAGCTGCTGCCCGGCGGAATGCGTCGGTCTTCCTCATGGTAGAGGTCTCCTTTCTTTTTCTACACTTTCTTGTGCTTTTTGCGCTCTTTTTGTGGGGGGCGCATTTTTTTAATTGTACCCCCCCCCCCCTTATTTGCAATAGGGGAAAATAACAAAATTTTTACTCAAAATCCTCATTTTTGCGGCAATGTGCAACAAAATACAACAAACTCCCTCCCTGTCCCAGCAGGTTCCGCCCCCAGGCACAAAAAAAGAGGCCGCCGCATCCGCTCAGATGCAGCAGCCTCCCGGGGGCGCCCCCCTGGGTCATTTTGTTTTCAGTGCCTTCTCCAGCCCCTCCCGGGGGGTGACGTAGACGGTGGTGTACACCTCGTAGAGCACCATGCCGGGCTTTGCGCCGTTGGCTTTCCAGATGTTCTTCACCTCGGTGGTGTCCACGGCCACCTTGGCGGCGGCACCGGCCTTGAAGGTGCTGGAATACACGACAGCCAGCTCTGCGGCCTCCTGTCGGGTGGTGTCGGGGATGTCCTCGCCCCGGCTCATGACCACGACGTGGCTGCCGGGGGCCTTCTGAACATGGAACCACAGATCCTTGCCCCGGGCGGTGTGGAGGGTGAGCTTGTCGTTCTGGGCGTTGTTGCGGCCTACCAGGATCTCGAAGCCGTCGCTGGACGTGAAGCGGAGGAAGTCGGCGGGCTTCTGGCGCTTGTCGCGCTGTTTGTAGTATTTCAGATAGCCCTGGCTCTTGAGCTCGGCGCGAATCTCGTTCAGCGCCGCCTCGCCGGAAGCCGTCTCCACCTCGTAGAGCACCGTTTCCAGATAGGCGATCTCCTTCTCGCCCTCGGCCAGCAGGTCCACCAGCATCCGGGCGGCGGTCTGCTTCTTCTTGTAGTTCTTGAAGAAGTTCTGGGCGTTCTGGCTGGGACTGAACCGCAGATCCAGCGGGATGGTGACTTCTTTGCCCTCATCGTACCAGTTCGGCACCGTGATGCTTTTCATGCCCTTTTCGGCGAGGTAGAGGTTGGCCGACAGCAGTTCGCCGTAGAGGCGGAGCTTTTCGCTCTTGCCGCTGGCGGCAAGCTCTTCCTGACGGGCCGCCTGCTTGCGGACGGCACGCTCGTACATATTGTGGACGGCCTTGTGGAGCTCCTTGCTCTTGGTGCGCAGGCGCTCGGCGCGGTCTTTCTCGGCGTAATAGCCTTCCAGCATCGCGTTGAAGGAGGGCCACTCCTTGATGAGATATTTCTCGCCGTACTGCCGGGGGCGGAAGAAGGTATACTCCACCGGCTTGCCGTCCGGAGCGGTGACGCTGCAGGGACAGCCGCCCGCGTCGTAGATCTCTTTCAGCTCGTCGATGGCCGCCATCAGCCGGACCTTCTGGGCCTCCGTCAGCTCGTTGGCCAGCAGATGTTCTCCGTCAAAGGCGCGCCATGCGGCCTCGCGGCAGACCACCGGGCCGACACCGGCCACCGTTTTGTTCAGGGCGTCTGCCACCGGCAGGTCGCGCTGGCAGGCCGCCGCCACGATGGACGCCGAGCTGACGGCCAGAAAATCAGGCCGGGCAGGCTTGGGGGGCGTGGTGTAGGGCAGGCCGGGCAGGAGCTGACGGACATCGCTGTCCTCGAAATCCACCCGCTTGAGGGCATCGATGATCTTGCCGTTCTGCACCAGCACCAGATTGGAGTAACGGCCCATCAGCTCGGCGCAGAGGATGTTGCGCACAAGGTCGCCCATCTCGTTGGTACACTGGAACTCGAAATAGACGATCCGGTCGCCCGGCTCCATCCGGACGTCCAGCAGACGCCCGCCGGTGAGATGCTTGCGCATCAGCATACAGAAAGAGGGCGGCGTCTCGGGGTTTTCGAAGCTCTCCTCGGTCAGGCAGACGCGCGCCGAGCCGCTCCGGGCCGACAGCAGCAGGCTGTCAGTCTCGGTGCGGGTGCGCAGGGTGATGACCAGCTCGTCGCGGGTCGGCTCAAACAGTTTTGCGATTTTGGCGTCAGCCAGCGTGGTCTTCAGCTCCGCCGCCGTCAGCGCCAGTGTCGCGGCATCCAATGCCATTTGTATTACCTCGTTTTATAAATAAGTATAGGGGTCCCGGGCATCCTCGCTCACAAGGACTTCCAGCTCCGGAAAGGCCGTGCGCAGCTTCTCCGCCACCGCCGCCGTCACCGGGAACTCCGTAGCGTAGTGGCCCGCTGCGATGAGCGAAAGCCCCAGACGCTTTGCGTCGATGGCGTGGTGGTGGTTGGCCTCGCCGGTCAGCAGGCAGTCTGCCCCCTGTGCAATGGCGTCCTCGAAGAGGCTTCCGCCTGCGCCGCTGATGACGGCCAGCCGCCGCACCACCTTGCCGGTGTCGGCGAACTTGACCTGCACCGCAGGGCCGTCGGACGGCTGATTGCAGCGGGAGGCAAGCTCTTTCTGCGCCTTTTTTGCCAGCTCGGGGACTGTGATGGGCTCGATGCTGCCCACACGGCCGCAGCCCTCGGCGAACGCTTCCATCTCCCGCATCCCGAAGAACCCGGCCAGCACCTCATTGACGCCGCCCTCGGCGGCATCGAGATTCGTGTGCATACAAATCGCCGAAATGCCGCTTTTCACCAGCTGGAAGGCCACGTCCTGCCCACTCAGCTTTTTGAGGGGCGAGAAGATGACCGGGTGGTGGGACACGATGAGCCCGCAGCCCTTCCGGGCGGCCTCTTCCACCACCTCGGGGGTGATGTCCAGCGTCACCAGCACACGGGACACCTCGCCGCCGCAGTCTACCAGCAGGCCGGGATTGTCCCAGCTTTCGGCCAGAGCCAGCGGCGCGATGCGCTGCATCTCTTCGTATATCTGCTGTACCGTCGTCATCCTTTGCTCTCCCCTTTTATCAGTTCATCCATCTCTTTCGCCAGCTCTGTGCCGTCCGGCACACCGAGGCGGAGGCGAGGCAGTTTGGCTTTCTGCCATGCGGCGTAGCCTTCCCCCTCCGGCCACTGGCCGGTGAGGCCGAACAGGCACTCCCGGAACGTGGGCGTTTTCACCTCGCCGGTGTACTCGGCGGCCATGACCGCATACCAGCGGCCCGCCGCCTGCACCGGCCGGTCGGCCACGAGGGCAAAGCCATGTTCCCACAGCCAGCGGCGCAGATCGCTGTGGCGGGTGGCTGGCACCATCACAAGGCGAGGCCCGCCCGGCGCAGATACCCACGGGGCTTTCTCGATGATCTCCCACGTTGTCTGGGCCGAGACGCCCGCCAGCACGATGGTGCTCACCTCGCCCGGAGACAACACAGAAAGACCGTCGCCGAGCCTCAGCTCAGCGCGGTCTTTGCATCCGGCATATTCCAGCGTCTGTTCTGCCTTTGCCAGCGGGCCGGGGCGCAGGTCGGCCCCGATGACTTTGGGGTACCTGCCCGAAGCGGCCAGCACCGCCGTCAGCTTGCCGTGGTCGCAGCCGATGTCGGCCACCGGCTCACCGGGGCGCACCAGCTCAGCGGCAGCGCTCAGACGCGCATCCAGTGTCGGCAGCACTCAGGACTTCTTGGAGGCCAGATGAGCGTTCAGCTTCTCCAGCAGCTCGTCGCAATCCACACCGTGGACCTCGCAGGCTTCCTCGATGCTCTCGCCGCGGGAGGCGGGGCAGCCCAGGCAGTGCATCCCGATCTCCATGAAGTAGGGAGCGGTGCTCTGGTCCATATCCAGAATGTCGCCGATGATGGTCTCACGGGTGACCTGCTTCACAGCCTTGGCTTCGTCCTTCTTGAGCATATTGAAAATATCAAACATGGTAGTTGTCCTTTCTGTCTCTTACGATGCGCCTTTGCGGCGCTCAGCTATAATATACCCCAATCATATCCTATATTTCAAGTAGTAATTGAAAAGCTTCTTATTTTATTCTGCAAGTATCTGTATTTTTCAGGTTGCTGTAGTTCTCTTTTGTGGGGAAAAAGAGAACCAGAGATCCTTCTCGCGCCGGTGGCGCGGGGGATGTTTTTCTTTCGGTCAAATGGCTTTGCGCTCCGCGCGGGCCAGAGGTAGGGAGGGGTGTTTCGAATCCCCCCT
>OJSJ01002348.1_pt1 | contig 10252 bp, 7 predicted proteins | sample 1599381 | NCBI WGS metagenome assembly OJSJ01 (sample SAMN04168658, study PRJEB22393) | human gut metagenome | biome: human gut microbiome; feature: stool | host: Homo sapiens | collected 2014-03-24 | reverse complement strand
GATCAATGTACCGCAGCTTGGCGGGAATCCGGAACCAGAGTCCGTTCTCCGGCCTTTCCGCGCTCCGCTCCACCCGGCAGAAGCGCCGGAACCGGCGCCACCGGCGGGCGCTGGCCGGATCTGCCTCCAGCTTTTGGATGACAAAAGACTCCGTCCGATACAGGTCATCCTCTGTCAAGACCTGCCGGTTCACGGCATCGCGCAGCAGGTCCGCCAGGGCCTGCATGGCGAAGCGGTCCTCGTCCGCCACATAGACCCGGGCGGTCTGGAGCGATGCCTGTGTGAAGGCGCAGGCGGTCTCCCGCGTGCGGAAGGCCAGCTCCGGCCGGCCGGACTCGTCCCGCCAGACGGTGAGATCTTCGTAGAATACACGGAGGGCGTCCGCCCCGGCGAAGCCGTAGCACCGCAGGTCCCCCAGCGTGTACTCCAGACGGTCGGCGGAGAGCTGAGGGGAATCATTGTCCGCGATGGGATAGCGGTGGTAATCCGCCACGTCTTCCGTGGTGAGGCCGTATTCTTTCAGCAGCGCCTGAAGCTCCGGCGAGGTCTCGATGAGTTCCGCCGTCCGTGCCTCGGTGGACTCCTGATGCAGGTGGTCCCCGTGGAGAAAATCCACCACATGGGCAAAGGCGGGGGTGGCCGCATCGTGGAGCAGTCCCGCCGCGCTTTGGCGGAGATCGCCGGTGAAGTGCCACACGATCAGCCCCACGCCCACGCTGTGGTCAAACCGGGAGTAGGGCACCCACCCGGCAAAACGGGGGAAGGACGTGTACTCGCACCCGCAGTTCATGCCCACCTGCCGCAGCCGGGCCATGGGCGGCGTCTCCGCCAGACGGCGGAGGAATTCCGGAATCTCCGGATGATACAGGGACCAATTTTCCGTCATGGCGCCCTCAGGCCTCCGGCTTTTTCTGCAGGCTGTACAGCCCCGCGCCGATGGCGGTGGCAAACGTGGCGTTTTCGGGAATGATATAGTGGATGCCGTACAGCTTTTCAAACAGCTGGAAATTCGTGACCGCCTGGGGCAGGGTGGTCATGGACCCGGTCAGCACCACGGTCTTGGAGTCACAGCACTGGCAGGCCAGCACCGTCATGGTGCCGATGGCCTGGAGCACCAGGTTCACCACGCCGGCCGCCAGGTCCGCGGGAGTGGCGTCCTCCGCCAGATCGCCGAAGTTGGCGGCAGTCATATCCGGGTCCAGAGTGGGAGCGGAGTGGACCGTGATGTCCTTCATGGTCAGGTCTACATGGTCCAGATTGCCGCTCTCCGCCAGCTTTTTGATCTGGCCGAAGCGCTCCATTCCCACCAGCTTGTGGCAGAGCCCGCCCAGAGTGCCGCCGCCGATGCCGCTGCCGCACAGGTGGCGGATGCCGTCGGGGGACGCCCAGAGGAAAGCGGTGCCGGTGCCCATGCTGACCACCACGGCGGAGGACTGGCCCGACAGGGCCAGGGCTCCGGTGCCGCTGGCGGAGAACTCGCCCACTTTACAGGTGGGCAGACCGTAGATGTCGCCCTCCACATAAGAGGCGCCCACGCCGGTGAGCACTACCCGCCGCACATCCCGCAGGGAGAGCCGGTTGCTGGTGAGATAGTTGCCAAGGGCGCCATACAGGCTGGTCACCTGATCCTCTGCCCGGACCCGCAGCATGGAGATCACACTGCCGTCCGTCCGCAGACCCACGATTTTGGTGGTGGAGCCGCCGATGTCAATGCCTAAGATCACATCCATTGTGATGACTTCCTTTCAGCGGCAGACGGCCGCTTGGTTTTCGGTGGGGGCGCTTACTGGATGGCGCCTCCGCTGAGGTCGAATTCCTCCGTGATCTCCCGCCCTTGGCTGTCATAGAAGGTGATATCCTCTATACTGACAGGTTCGGTGGGGACGGTGTCCTCCACCGGGACGCTCACCAGAAAGACGGGAGAGGCCGGAATGTCCAGCGCATAAGGCCCACCGCCCTCCAGTGAAAAGACCGCCCGGGCGATGCGGCCGTCGCCGTTCCGCCCCTCGAAGAGCAGCATCTGCTCCCCGTCGGACTCCACCACTCCGTTGCGGAAGGAGCCGGTCCCGCGACCGGAGTGGTCGAATTTATACCGCCCGGTGAATCCTCTCGAGAGACACAGGTATCCCAACCGTCCATCCAGAACCAGAGGATAATAGGTGAGACGCCCCACAGTCACAGGCTGGTACAGCTCCAACTGGTCCGCCTCGCAGGGAACGGACCTGCCCCGGTTGAACCATTGGAGCGCAGCCGGTTCCAGCCCATTGAGGTCCGCGTCCAGAGGAAATGAGCGGTGGCATGCAGTGAGGCCGGTCAGGATGCACAGAACGGCCGCCGCGGAGAAGAAGAGAGCAAACTTTTTCACGAGAAAACCCTCCAGTCCGCTGTGTACCGGAAAATGTGCGGTTCAATCTTTCCCCATCATAGGGGAGGGCGGAGTTGTTGTCAAGACGATTGATAAAAGATTGACAACAAATTCGGAAAAAGCATTGCTTTTCCTGGGGGAACCGCTTATAATTCAAGGGAATAACAACCCCGGACAGACCGCCTCCAGCGGTGTGGGGGCCTGAAACTTCATGGAAGGATCTGTGCCGGCGGCACAGGGGAAACGGTTATGAAAACGGAAGAGAAACTCAATCTGACGATGCTCTGCGATTTTTATGAGCTGACTATGGGCAACGGCTATTTCCGGGCAGGGCTCCAGGATCGGATCACCTATTTCGATGTGTTTTTCCGCAACGTGCCGGACAACGGCGGGTTCGCGGTCTGCGCGGGTCTGGAACAGTTGGTCCAGTATATTCAGAACCTGCACTTCGACGAGGAGGACATCGCCTTCCTGCGGGACAAGCACCTGTTCTCCGAGGATTTCTTGAGCTACCTGCGGGACTTCCGTTTCACAGGCGACATCTGGGCGGTGCCGGAGGGGACGCCTATCTTCCCCCGGGAGCCGGTGGTGACGGTCCGGGCGCCGGCCATCCAGGCCCAGCTGATCGAGACCTTCACCCTGCTGACCATCAACCACCAGAGCCTGATCGCCACCAAGGCCAACCGGATCGTCCGGGCGGCCCAGGGGCGAACGGTGCTGGAGTTCGGCTCCCGCCGGGCCCAGGGCACGGACGGCGCCATCTCCGGAGCCCGGGCGGCTTATATCGGCGGCTGCGCAGGCACCGCCTGCACGATCTCCGACCAGCTGTACGGCGTACCTGCCGGCGGCACCATGGCCCATTCCTGGGTCCAGATGTTCGACAGCCAGTATGAGGCATTCAAGACCTACTGCCAGATCTATCCCCACAATGCCACGCTGTTGGTGGATACCTACAATGTGCTCAAGTCCGGTGTGCCGGATGCCATCCGGGCCTTTGATGAGGTGCTGAAGCCCCTGGGCATCCGCAAGTGCGGCATCCGTCTGGACTCCGGCGACATGGCCTATCTGACCCAGGAGGCCCGCCGCAAGCTGGACGCCGCCGGCTGGACCGAGTGCCAGATCTCCGCCTCCAACTCCCTGGACGAGTATATTATTCAGGACCTGCTGCTGCAGGGCGCCAAGATCGATGTGTTCGGTGTGGGTGAGCGGATGATCACTGCCCGCAGCGAGCCGGTGTTCGGCGGTGTGTACAAGCTGGCGGCTGTGGAAGATGGAGACGGGAAGATCATCCCCAAGATCAAGGTCAGCGAAAACCTGGACAAGATCACCATTCCCCACTTCAAGAAGACCTATCGGATCTTTGACAACGCCACCGGCAAGGCGGAGGCGGACTACATCACCGTCTGGGACGAGACGGTGGACGAGAGCGCCCCACTGGAGCTCTTCGATCCCAGGGCCACCTGGAAGCGCAAGACCTATACGAACTTTACCGCAAAGCCCCTTCAGGTCCCGGTCTTTCAGGGAGGAGAGCTGGTCTATCAGCTGCCCGCCCTGCCGGAGATCCAGGCCTACTGCCGTGCCCAGGTGGATACCCTGTGGGACACGGTGAAGCGGTTCGAGAACCCTCACACCTACTATGTGGATCTGAGTCAGAAGCTGTTCGACATCAAGCAGGATCTGCTCTGCCGGAGCAGATGACCCAACAGCCCCGCCCTCCGGCGGGGCTGTTTGTTCACAGAATATTGGTTGCGGAGTGCTGGGTATTTCGGTATAATAATAAGATAAGCGGTCGAAGCTGAGAGAGAAGGAGGTGGACCGCACCATGCGAAAAAGAAGTCTGCCCCAGCCGGAAGAGCGGACGGAACGGCGGATCTCCGCCGCCACCAGCCTGTCCATCTGCGCACTGACGGTGATTGCCCAGATCGTGCTGACGCTGGCGCTGACCCAGTTGCTGGCGGAAAAGATCAGCTACGTCTATTTCATTCTGGAGCTGGCTGGCGCCGTGGTGGCGATCTGGGTGTATCTGCGCCCCGGCAGCCCCTCCTATAAGCTGGTGTGGATGTGCCTGCTGCTGGCCCTGCCGGTGGCCGGTATGATTCTTTTCCTTCTGTGGGGCGGGAGCCATCAGGCCAAAAGCCTGAGTCTGCGGAAGGTCGCCCCTCCGGTGGAGCGGGAGAGCGCCCGCCAGGCCAGCGCCGCCAATGTGGCCCACCTGAGCCGCCGCTCCCCGGCCTGGGGACGGCTGGCCTCCTATTTGCAGTCGCGGGACTTCCTGCTGTACGGCGGCTCACAGGCCCGGTATTTCGCGGAGGGAGCCGATTTCTTCGATGACCTGGTGCTCCACCTCCAGAGAGCGGAGATCTACATCTTCCTGGAGTATTACATCCTGGCGGAGGGCCAGATCTGGGACCGGATCTTCCATGTGCTGCGGGAGCGGGCCGCCGCCGGTGTGGAGGTGCGGATCATCTTCGACGACTTCGGCAACCTCACCCGCTTTTCCGACGCCTCCCTCCAGGCCCTGCAGGACGCCGGCGTGGAGGTGGAGGTGTTCAATCCAGTCCACCGCTACGTGAATCGGATTTACTTCAACTACCGGGACCACCGGAAGATCGCCGTCATTGACGGGGTGCACGCCTACACCGGAGGCATCAATATTGCCGATGAATACGCCAACCTCTTTGTCCGGTTCGGCCACTGGAAAGATACCGGTGTCCGGATCGACGGTGCCGGGGCCTGGGGCTTTGCCTCCCAGTTCATTCAGATGTGGAAGATGATCGGCCGCTCCCTGCCCAATGAGGACGACTACTACCGTCCCCGGGTGGAGATCGAGGGCACCGGCTGGTGCCAGCCCTTCACGGACGGTCCGCTGAACAATCCGGACAATCCCATCGAGGACACCTACCTCCAGCTGATCGCCTCCGCCCAGAAGATGCTGTATATCACCACGCCCTATTACGCGGTGGAGGAGTCCATGCAGAAGGCCCTGTGCATCGCAGCCGACGCAGGGGTGGACGTGCGGCTGGTGGTACCCGCCATCCCGGACAAGAAATATGTCTATATGGTGGCGGAGACCTACTGGGGTGAGCTGCTGGCCCACGGCGTCAAGATTTACCGCTATACCCCCGGCTTCGTCCACGCCAAGAGCGTCATGGTAGACCGGGAGGTGGCCCTGGTGGGCAGCACCAACATGGACTACCGGACGTTCCAGCTGCACTACGAATGCGCCGTGCTCCTCTATCACATGCCCGCGGTGGAAGACCTGCTGGAGGATATGGACCGGATGGTGGCCCAGAGCGCGCCCTATACGCTGGCGGAGTGGAATCAGCGGTCTTGGCTGCGCAAAATGTGCGCCTCTCTGCTGCGGCTGGTGGCTATCTGGTTCTGACGCGGCCGCTCTCATTTTGCTTTAGGAGGTCCCCATGTCCCGCGAATTGACACCACAGGAGGCTGCGGAGCGCAGCCTCATCAAAAAATACCGCAAGGAGCTCTGGAACCCCTTCATTGCCGCCGTCAAGCGGTATGAGCTGATCGCTCCCGGAGACCGGATCGCCGTCTGTATCTCCGGGGGAAAGGACTCCGTGGTGCTGGCCAAGCTGATGCAGGAGCTCCAGCGCCACACAGAACAGCCCTTTGAGCTGGTTTTTCTGGTGATGGATCCGGGCTACGCCCCGGCCAACCGGGCGCTGATCGAGGAGAACGCTGCCCGCCTGGGCATCCCCATCACCGTGTTCCGGAGCGATATTTTCGACGTTGCCTATCAGGTGGAGAAGAACCCCTGCTACTTATGCGCCCGGATGCGCCGGGGCTTTCTGTACAGCAAGGCTCAGGAGCTGGGCTGCAACAAGATCGCCCTGGGGCACCATCTCTCCGACGTGCTGGAGACCACGCTGCTGGGCCTGTTTTACGGTGCCCAGCTCCAGACCATGCCCCCCAAGCTCCGCAGCAGAAATTTCCCAGGCATGGAATTGATCCGTCCGCTGTATTGTGTCCATGAGGACGCCATCATTGCCTGGAAGAACTACAATGGGTTGCGGTTTCTCCAGTGCGCCTGCCGCTTCACAGAGGAGCGGGACGGTGCGGCCGACGGTGTGGGCGAGAGCAAGCGGCAGGAGATGAAGCTCCTGCTGCGGGAGCTGAAAAAGACCAATCCCAATATTGAGAAGAGCATGTTCCGGGCCATTCACGGCGTCCAGCTGGACACGTTCCCGGGCTTCAAATTCCGGGGCAGGGCGTTCGCGTTTCCGGAGGCCTACAACCTGCGGGGCGCCTCCTCTGCGGAGGATGAAGCGGCGCTTTGATACAGAGGAGGTGCGCAGATGAATTACTATCGCTGTGAGAACCCGGACTGCGGGTTTCTGGCAGAGGAGGAACCGGATGTCTGCCCCCAGTGCGGGGGCACCTTTTTCCTCTCTGTGGACGAAGAGGAGCTGACGGGGCCCGACTGGGTGCAGCTGGGCAACCGGGCCGTGGATGAGGAGCGGCCGACGGACGCGCTGGCCTGCTACCAACAGGCGGCGGCCCTGGATGATATGCTGGGTGTGACGAACCTGGGGTGGTGCCTGGAGGCGGGGATCGGCGTGCCTGCAGACCCCCGGCAGGCGGTGGTGCTGTACGCCCAGGCCGCCGCCCGGGACTATATGCCCGCCCTGACGAACCTGGGATACTGCTATGCCCATGGCATCGGTGTGGCGCGGGATGATTCCAAAGCGGTGGAGTGCTTCCGAAAGGGGGCGGAAAACGGCTTTCCCAGGGCCCAGTTCCTGCTGGGGGAGGCATATTCCCGCGGCCTGGGAGTGGAGCAGAGCGACGAGGAGGCCGCCCGCTGGTATCAGTCCGCCGCGTGGCTGGGTTATCCCGCGGCGCAGACAGAACTGGGGCGTTGCCTGGAGTTCGGCACCGGCCTGCCCCAGAGTATCGAGCAGGCGGTGAAATGGTACCGCGCTGCGGCGGAGAACGGCAACGCGCCGGGCCAATGCTGCCTGGGGTTCTTGTATGAGAGCGGCCAGGGCGTGGAGCAGAACTGGGAGGAGGCGGTGCGGTGGTACCGCGCTGCTGCGGAGCAGGACTATCCCCGGGCCTTGTGCAACCTGGCTTGGTGCTATGAGCATAGCAAGGGCGTGGAGCAGGACTACCCGGAGGCGGCCCGGCTGTATCTCCGCGCTGCGGAGCAGGACTATCCCCGGGGACAGCTGTGTATGGGCTTCTGCTGTGAGCGGGGCCGGGGTGTCCCGCTGGATCCGTCGGCTGCCGCGGATTGGTACCGGAAGGCGGCCGAGCAGGAGGACGAGGACGCCCAGTGCTGCCTGGGGTTTCTGTACGAGAGCGGCCAGGGGGTGGAGCAGAGCTGGGAGGAGGCGGTGCGGTGGTACCGTGCCGCCGCGGAACAGGGCCTGCCCCGTGCCCAGTGCAATCTGGCATGGTGCTATGAATACGGCAAGGGCGTCCCCCAGGATTTGGGAGAGAGCTACCGTCTGTACCGGAAAGCGGCCGAGCAGGGGGATGCCAGAGGACTTTTCTGCGTGGCCCGCTGCTTTGACTATGGCCGCGGTGTGACGCAGAACAGCACGGAGGCAGTGGCCTGGTATCAAAAAGCGGCGGACGCGGGCTCCGCGGCGGCCATGTGCGACCTGGGCGTGTGCTATGAACGCGGTGAGGGCGTGGAGCGGGACCTGAGCAGGGCTGTGAGCCTGTATCGCCAGGCAGCCGAGGCGGGCAATGCCGCCGGGCAGTGCAATCTGGGATTCCTGTATGAGAGCGGCGAGGGCGTGGAGCAGAGCTGGGAGGAGGCGGTGCGGTGGTACCGCGCTGCTGCGGAGCAGGGGATGCCCCGTGCCCAGTGCAACCTGGCCTGGTGCTATGAGTACGGCAAGGGCGTGGAGCAGAACTGGAAGCGGGCTGTCCACTGGTACCGACAGGCGGCGGACCAGGAGGACCCCCGGGGGATGTTCTGCATGGGCATCTGCTGCAAATACGGCCGCGGCGTGGAACAGAACTGGGAAGAGGCGGTCCACTGGTATCGCAGGGCGGTGGATGCCGGTTCCGCGGCGGCCATGTGCAACCTGGGCGTGTGCTACGAGCGGGGCGAAGGCGTGGAGCGGGATGCCGCGGAGGCAGCCCGGCTGTACCGACAGGCGGCGGAGCGGGAGGACGCGGCCGCCCAGTGCAACCTGGGATATCTGTATGAGACCGGAGAGGGTGTAGAACAGAACTGGCAAGAGGCTGTCCGCTGGTATCAGGCGGCGGCGGAGCAGGGCTACCCCCGTGCCCAGTGCAACCTGGGCGTCTGCTGGGAGTTCGGCCACGGCGTGGCGAAGGACCCGGCCAAGGCAGCCGATTTGTACCGGCAGGCTGCAGAGGGCGGCGACCGGGTGGCCGCCTGCAACCTGGGATATCTGTACGAGACCGGTGTCGGCGTGGCCCAGAGCTGGGCAGATGCGGTGAAGTGGTACCGCCAGGCAGTGGAGGAGTCCGAGCCCCGTGCCCAGTATAATCTGGCCTGGTGCTATGAGCACGGCAAAGGCGTGCCCCGGGATCTGAGGCAGGCGAGAGAACTCTATCAGGCCGCAGCGAAGCAAGGGTATGCGGGCGCCCAGGAGGCAGCGGACCGTATGGAGAAAGATGGGAGCAGGCGACGGGGCGGCGGATTCCTCCGGGGCTTTCTGGACGGCCTGCGGGGCCAGTGAACGGTCTTACATAGTGGCGGGCGCGGGATCGGGATTCCGCGCCCGCTTGAAAAAACATGTGGAAAAAAATAAAAAAGGGGGTTGACAAAATCACGCTTTTCTGTATAATAATATCTGTTCGCTGCGGAGTGAACACAACTTCATAGCGGGTTTGTGTAAGGGTAGCACAGCAGACTCTGACTCTGTATGTGAGGGTTCGAATCCTTCACCCGCTGCCAGATGAGAAAACCTCGGAACTGCAATGGTTCCGAGGTTTTCTTTGCTCTCTCAGCGTGTTTGCTGAATTTTAAGACATCTGTTTTGGGCGCCTATGAATGCTTTTCGCGCTGTGCGCAATGAAAGAACAAGGAAACTGTACCCACGCTGCCGCACATAAAGCCGCTCCTGCGGAAGGTCAGCCTTACTCCGCTGTGTTTTCAGCATCCGGAGATACCGAACCAGGTGTTTCGTCCGATTTTATGCTGCATATCGGCCTGTTGAGGCTGGTATGCGGCATTTCCTTTTATCAGGTCGATTAGCCTACGCTCCCGGAAGGAATGTCATGGAACGGGCTCCCGACATATAGAATGCCGAGGGGACGTTCCTCCAGAAGAAGATCGTCCTACAAAGGTGGCCAATATGGATCACATCGGCTGCGGCGGTTCCCTGAAGATTACGCTGGCCCTGACAGCCGCTCGGCAGCATGGTGGGGGCGATGTGCAACCAGCGCAATTTCAGGGCCCGCTTTATTACCCACAATATTGACACTGATTAGCGATGCTGTGAGTTCGCTGTGACGCCCTGAGCTCTCTGACCGCCGCTCACCTGGGCGGCAGTGCATAGCCGCAACCTGAAGCGGATCGCCCCCCACCGCACAGCGGATCGTGGCTTTTCCCGTTTTGGGATGGTAGGCATAGTGGGCAATGTTTACATAGATTTCTTCCACTGCCAAATCGGTCTGCATGATTACCTTTGGCGAGCAGCCGGCCTGTTCAAGCTGCCCGTTCACAAAATCCGTTACAGTATCCAGGTTCTCAACGGTTGCATCCACAGTCAATTCCATCATCTGGATTCCTCCCTTCCGCCAGCTTCAGAACCAGCATGGTAATATCGTCAAATTGAGGCTCTTTCCCTACAAACGCATCCACATCGCACTTGATGGAAGCCAGCAGCTGTTCCGACGTGTCATAAGCCGCTGCATTTAAGCTGTCCCTAAGCCGTGTTT
>OJSJ01002338.1_pt1 | contig 10300 bp, 5 predicted proteins | sample 1599381 | NCBI WGS metagenome assembly OJSJ01 (sample SAMN04168658, study PRJEB22393) | human gut metagenome | biome: human gut microbiome; feature: stool | host: Homo sapiens | collected 2014-03-24 | reverse complement strand
CAGCACCGCCGTGCGGTCATAGCTCACCGGCGTCCCCTTGGGCAGGCTGCGCACCGCGGCCACCCGGCTCTTCACCGCCATCACCGGCTCCAGCCCCGGGCCGTCCAGGCCCTTCAGCTCCTCCGCCGGATACCAGCCATACAGCACCAGGCCGGGCCGCACCATATCCAGATAAGTACAGGGATATTGTAGCACAGCAGCGCTGGAGGCACAATGGCAGATTTTGAAGGCGATCCCCCGCTCCTCCAGCGCCGCCCGGGCGGCCAGAAAGCGGTCAAACTGGGCCATAGTATAGGCCTCGCTCCCGTCGGCGTCCGCAAAGTGGGTAAACAGGCCCTCGGCCTCCAGACCGGGCAGGCGGCACAGCCGGGCGATCTCGTCCGCCGTCTCCTCCTCCCGGCCCGCCTCCCACAGAAAGCCCAGCCGGCTCATGCCGGTGTCCAGCTTCACATGGACCCGCAGGGTCCGCCCAGCCCTCTGGGCGGCGGCGGACAGCCTTCGGCCGGTCTCCAGATCCTCCACCATCTGGGTCACATCCAGCTCCAGCAGCAGGGGGATCAGCTCCTCCGGGGTCTCGCCCAAGCAAAGAATGGGCAGCTTGACCCCGCTCTGCCGCAGCTCCTCCGCCTCGCTGACACAGGCCACCGCCAGCATATCCGCTCCCAGGCGCTCCAGGGTATGACCGATCACAGCGGCCCCATGTCCATAGGCGTTGGCCTTGCAGAGGCCCAGAAACCGGCATTCCCGGGGCAGCATGGCCCGCAGGGTCCGGTAATTGTGCTCCAGGGCGGTCAGATCGATCTCCGCCCATGTTCTCATCCTTGTGGTATCCATAAACTGAAAGCTTCCTCTCTATCCTCTGGTAAAGCCGGTCAACTCGCACTGGATGACCCGGTATCCGTCCACGCTGATCTCCCCCCGCACCAGGGCATAGGTCTCCGGGTCGAACCACAGGGCGGTCTCCCGCCCAGTCCCGGGGGGATCCTCCGGATCCGCACAGAGCACCCGCAGCAGCTCAGAGTCCCCTGTCCGCTCCAGCGTACACTCCGCCATGTACTCCGACCGGGCCGCCGACAACAGTGCGGGCAGGGCGGACACGGGGGACAGCCCATCCCCATCCAGGGGTCCGGTCTCCAGCGCCAGGCCGTCGTACTCCAGCACTCCGCCCTCTTCGCTGATCCGGGCGGTGATCCCGGCGGCCAGCTCCGGCTCCCGGGGGGCCTGCCTGCCGTTGATTACCACACAGCAAAGGCTCTCGCCCTTCCGATTCACCCGGACGTACACGTGGCGCACCAGTCCCTTTCCGGTGGCCTCGTCGTAGGCGGGGACCTTGTAGCGCCGCATCCACTCCCCCACCGCCGCGGCGGTTTTGTCCGCCGCCTCGGGCTGGATCAAGCACCGCTTCACCGGCACCACCTGATGGGACCGGGCCCGGTAGAAACCGATGGCGCCGTCCGCGCCCACGGGGTACTGGCTCTTGTTGCGGTAGTGGAGGGGGTTCTTTGCCCCCAGGATCTCCTCCACCCGGATGTCTGCGCCCCCCAGGCGGGTCAGGGCGTCCTGGACCCGCTGGCGCTTGGCCCACAGCTCCTCGGGGTACGTCAGGTGCTGGAAGTCGCACCCGCCGCACCGGCCGTAATCGGGGCACTCGGGCTGGGCCCGGTCGGGAGAGGGCTTGTGGATCTTCACGATCTCCCCTGCGGCGGCGGTCTTCATCACCTTGGTGATTTTCAGGTCGATGGTTTCCCCCCGGACGGCCTGAGGGACGAACACCACGGCGCCGTCCAGGCGGACGATGCCCAAACCCTCGCTGGAGTAGGATTCCACCGTGCCGGTGTAGATGCGGTTTTCATGAAGTCTGTCCATAGATACCTCCAGGGGGTGCGTCCCATTGGACGCTGGAATTTCAGCCATGCTGATGGCTAGGCAGATGCGCCCCCCATTCTCTTTTTGGTCTTACCCAAAAAGAGAACGCGCCGCGCCCGGTGTAAGAGAAAAAGGCGCTTTGGCCGCAACTTTACACATGCGTGCAAAGTTGCTGTACGGGGGGCGGCGCGAGAGGGTGCCTGCGTGTTTGCGAGGGTCCCCCGACGGGCGCGGCGGGGTGCGGTGCAGACTTAGCGGCGGATTCCCGCGGCGTAGTGCGTCTTGGATTGGAGGACACGGGCGCATTTGAACCGCTCCTCTTTTCCTGTCTCGCGCTGCGGCGCTCCCCGTATTTCCGTCACCAGTGTTCCACTGGCTCCTCCTTCCGCGCGTTCCGCTTGCCCGCAGGGAGCACGCCGCATCCGTAAGACGGCAGAGCCACCAACAGCTGCGCAGTCGCTACGCGCTGCCTGGGCGGTTGTGGCGGCTTGTGCTGGCGGGCGGACAAGGGCGTCCGCCCCTACCGGGCTTGTGGCCTTCGTCACCCTCGCAAGGGCCGACACGCAGGTCGGCCCCCACAAAATGCGCAAGGCCGACGGTATCTCCGTAGGGGCCGATGCCTTTATCGGCCCGCTACGCCAGTTCCCCCGAGGGGCAGCCAGCGGCAGCGAAAAGAGAAGCAATTCCATGCGATAACCACCCCGACAAGGTTGGTACTCCCGCCACGGGACGGCAGTTAAGAAAATCGCAGAAGGCCCAAGCGTGCCCGAAGGCGGGCCAAAATCGGCGCTTGCACCGATACGTCGACCTCCGTCAGCGCGGAGGGCCACTGCACCGCAGCGCGCCACACACTTTTCTCTTTAGACCGTGCACGGCCCATTTCTCTTTTGGCAAGGCCTAAAGGGGCCCCCGCCGCGCCCCGCGCGGTGGGGAGAGGAGGCGCAAGGGAGCGGGCGCAGTTTTCGCCGCAGGCGGAAACGGAGCTGAGCGGACTTTGCGACGACGACAATGGGGGGGCATCCTGCTGGACCCGCCCTCCTGCGGGAGCAGAGACCCCGTGGCCGCCGTTCGGCGGCCCAAATCATCTCCGGGCGGTTGATCGCCGCCCCTACATCCCCCCGGAAGCTCTTCCGCCATCGAATCACCCCGGCGGAAGCCGCTCTCACCCCGCCGGTCGGTTGACCTTCAGCACCCCGGAGATCTGGTTCAGCTTGTTCATGACAGACTTCAGCTGGGCGCCGTCCTTCACCCGGATCTCCAGCCGGAAGATGGCAAACTGGTCCTCTGTACTGCGGGAGTTGATGCCCAGCACAAAGGTATTCGTCGTGGAGAGGGCAGCGGAGATGTCCAGCAGCAGGCCCTGCCGGTCCTTGCACACCACCTCCAAAATCGTGGGATAGCTGTCGTTGGTGTCGCCGCCCCAGGAGACCTTGATCCAGCGCCCCTCCTGCCCCGGCTGGGATCGCTTCTCCTCCGAGGCGTTGGGACAGTCGCACCGGTGGACGGACACGCCGTACCCCCGGGTGATAAAGCCGATGATGTCGTCCCCCGGCACCGGGGTGCAGCACTTGGAGAACTTCACCAGGCAGTTGTCCAAGCCCTCCACGATGATGCCCTGCTCGCTCTTCACCCGCTTGGGAGCGGAGGGCTGTTTGGCAGGCTCCGCCGGTTTGGCCTCCGCCAGCTCCTCGGCGGCCTTTTCCGCCTGGTGGAGCTTCGCCACCCGGTTCAGCTCCCCCTGGATCCGGCTCACTGCCTTCTGGGCGGTGAAGCCGCCGTAGCCGATGGCGGCGTACATGTCGTCCAGAGAGCCGTAGGACACCCGCTTCAACAGCACCGGCAGCATCTCCGGCGAGAGAACGTCCTTCATGGAGATGCCGCAGTGCTTCAGCTCCGCCTCGAAGGCGGCACGGCCGTTTGCGATGTTCTCCTCTTTCTTCTCCTTTTTGAACCACTGGCGAATCTTGCTGCGGGCCTCGCTGGACTTGGCAATCTTCATCCAGTCCCGTCCGGGGCCCTTGGCGTTTTTGGAGGTGAGAATCTCCACAATGTCGCCGTTTTTGAGAACATGGTCAAAGGTGACGATGCGGCCGTTGACCTTGGCGCCCACCATCCGGTTGCCCACGGCGGAGTGGATGGCGTAGGCAAAGTCGATGGGCGTGGCGCCGGCGGGCAGGTTCTGCACGTCGCCGCCCGGTGTGAAGACGAACACCTCATCGGAGAACATATCGATCTTCAGAGAGTGGATATAGTCCTCTGCGTCCGCGCCCTCCTGGTTTTCCAGCAAACGGCGGACCCACTCGTAGCGCCCTTCGGTGCCGGCGCCCTGGCCGTTCTGCTTGTATTTCCAGTGGGCGGCCACGCCGTACTCGGCGATCTCGTGCATCTCCTTGGTGCGGATCTGCACCTCGAAGGGCAGGCCGTCCGCGCCGATGACCGTGGTGTGGAGGGACTGATATCCGTTGGGCTTTGGAGTGCCGATATAGTCCTTGAAGCGGCCCAGAATGGGCTTGTAGAGATCATGGATGACCCCCAAAACGTTGTAGCAGTCCCCCACCGTGTTCACAATCACCCGGAAGGCGAACAGGTCGAAGATCTCGTCCAGGCTCTTGTTCTGGTTGAACATCTTCCGGTAGATGGAGTAGGGATGCTTCATCCGGCCGTAGACGATGTGATCGATGTCCAGCTCCTTCAGCCGGTCGTCGATCTGGATCTGGATGCGGCGCATGAAGTCCTCGTACTCCTGGTGCTTGGCCTCCAGCTTGGAGACGATTTCCTCATAGCCAATGGGGTCCAGATATTTTAAGGACAGGTCCTCCAGCTCCCACTTGATGCGCTGCATACCCAGCCGGTGGGCGATGGGGGCGTAGATCTCCATAGTCTCCAGAGACTTCTGCTTCTGCTTGGCGGGAGACTGGTACTCCATGGTCCGCATGTTGTGGAGCCGGTCGGAGATCTTGATGAGGATCACCCGGATGTCCTTGCTCATGGCGATGAGCATCTTCCGCAGGTTCTCCATCTGCTCGTCTTCCTTGGTGGCGTACTGGATGCGGGTCAGCTTGCTGACGCCTTCCACCAGGTCGGCGATGGTGGGTGAAAAGAGTTTGGATACCTGTTCGTGGGTGGCGGCGGTGTCCTCGATGACGTCGTGGAGCAGGGCGGCCTCGATGGACTCGCTGTCCAGCCGCAGCTCCTCCGCCACAATCTGCGCCACCGCCAGGGGATGGATGATATAGGGCTCCCCGCTCTTGCGCTTCTGGTCCTTGTGGGCCTCTGCCGCAAATTCAAAGGCCGCCCGGATGTGCTGGAAGTCTGCCGCAGGATTGTAGCCCCGGACAGTCTTTTCCAGGTTCTCATACTGTTCCTGAATGGTCATGACACAACACCTCCACTCTTGCCGGCGGCGTCCTCCCGCAGGCGGGACAGATAGGGGCAGGCGAAGAGATCCACCTTCCCCTGGATGGGATTCAGCGAAAGCGTCACCTGGTCCCCCTGGACGGACAGGGCGATCAGGCCCCGCTCCTGGAACACGGCCAGGGCCAGGCCGGCCCGGAGGAAGCTCTCACACCCGCCGGAGAGTGCCGACAGCCGCCGCAGAAAGGGCAGCATCTCCTCCTCCGCCTTTCCCCGGCGGAGCTGCCGCTCCAGCACGGTCCAAAAGGCGGCGAACTGGCTGCGGGACGCCTGGAGCCGGGCCCGCTCCTGCCCGGTGAGGCCCTCTCCCGCCACGAGGCGGTGGAGCAGGTCCAGGTCCGCCGCCTCATGGCGGCTGGGGGTCAGAGAGGGGCGGATGTCGATGAGCTGCAGCTGCAGGGTGGTATTGCCCCGGAAGGTATTGGCCTGGAGATAAAAGGCCGCGTCCACCCGCATGCCCGCCGCCACGCCGCACGTCTCCTCCGTCATGGAGAAGAAGATGGCGTCAAACCGGCACGTGCCCTTGGAGAGGCGGAGCTTCAGGTGCTTCCCCTGGCCCACGGGCTGCAGGACGTCCACCGTGGCGCCCAGCAGGGCGAACACCGGCCGGGGATTACCCGCGCCATAGGGCTCCAGCTGGTCCAGCTGCTCCACCTCCGCCAGCGTCACCTCGCCGGGGCAGGAGATGGGCGCGTCCACGTCCAGGCAGGATACCGCCCGTTCCCCGCCGGAGGCGGAGCGGACATACCGGTTCATCCGGGCCCGGAAGGCGTCGATGTTCTCCTCGGAGATGGTAAAGCCCGCCGCCAACTCGTGGCCGCCGAAGCCCTCCAGCAGGTCGGCGCAGGACTCCAGCGCGGAAAACAGGTTGAACCCGCCGTAGGACCGGCAGGAACCCTTGCCCACGCCGTCTTTCAGATGAATCATGAAGCTTGGGCAGGCGTACTTCTCGCTGAGGCGGGAGGCCACAATCCCCACCACGCCCTGGTGCCAGTCCTCGCTGGAGAGGACCAGGGCGCTGCGGTCCTCGGCCCGGAGGCGCTCGATCTTCTCGGTGGCGTCGGCGCAGATGGCCTGCTCTACCGCCTGCCGCTCCCGGTTTAGGTCACACAGAGCCTTTGCCAGCTCCTCGGCCCGGGCGGGGTCATCGGTCTCCAGCAGGTCCGCGGCCAGATCCGCCGCGCCCATGCGGCCGGCGGCGTTGATCCGGGGGGCCAGCACAAAGCCGATCTGGACAGAGGTGATGGGCTTGCCCAGAAGCCCCGCCTCCTTCAGCAGGGCGTGGACGCCCACGAAGTCCGTGTGGGGCAGGGCCTCCAGCCCGCAGAAGGCGATGGTGCGGTTCTCCCCCTCCATCCGCATCACGTCGGCGATGGTGCCAATGGCCGCCAGGGTGCAGTACCGGGCGAACAGGGCATCCTCCCGGCTCTCGCCTCCCAGGGCCAGCACCAGCTTCAGCGCCACACCCACTCCCGCCAGATGCTTGAAGGGATAGGGGCAGTCGCTGCGGTGGGGGTCCACCACTGCCAGCGCCCGCGGCAGCTCCTCCTTGCACTCATGATGGTCGGTGATGACCACATCCAGCCCGATGGAGGCAGCGAAGTCCACCTCCTCGTTGCCGGTGATGCCGCAGTCCACGGTGATCATCAGCGTGGCGCCCTGGTCCCGCAGGCCTTGGATGGCCTCCTTGGACAGGCCATAGCCCTCCTCGATCCGGCGGGGGATATGCCGCAGGCAGCGGACGCCGCAGCTTTTGAGATAGTCCATCAGCAGAACCGTGGAAGTAATGCCGTCCACGTCGTAGTCGCCGAACACGGCGATGGTCTCCCCCTGGCTGATCGCCCGCTGGATGCGGGCGACGGCTTTGTCCATATCCCGCATCAGCATGGGGGACATGCTGAGGCTCCTGTCCCGCTCCAGCGCCTCGGCCGCCGCCTCGGCAGTGGTGACACCCCGGGCCGCCAGGACCGTGGAGAGGAGATAGGGGTATCCGGCACTCCGCAGGAGGGCAACGTCCCGCTCAGCCGGGGTCCCGATGTTCCATTTTTTGAATCTCATGGCACGTTCCCTCCCTTTCAAAGGTAATAAAAAGCCATCATAACTAAATTATTATAGCAGGCAAGGGGTGAAACGTAAAGGTTTTTCTGCGTTCCGACACCGTTCGTTTGACGGCGGCGGCAGATTCTGGTACAATGGCATACCGACAGAGGGCGAATCCGGGCATCTCTGCCAGAATCTGAAAGAAATCTGACGCTAAAGGAGCGAAGAATGACAACATGAAAAGACGACTGCAATGGTTCTGTTCCTGCGCGCTGCTCTGCGCCCTGCTGGTGACAGCGGCGCTGCCGGCGCCCGCGGCAGCGGCCTCCACCGGCTTTTCCGACGTGCCGGAGAGCCACTGGGCGGCGGACTCCATCCGTCGGGCTGTGGACCTGGGCTTGTTCCAGGGGCAGACGCCCACCCGCTTCGGCTTGGGGGCTCCCATGACCCGGGGGGCCTTTGTGGTGGCCCTGTGCCGCCTGTTCGGCTGGGAGATGGTAACACCGGAGGCCGGGTCCTATACGGACAACCAGGACAAGAGTGCCTGGTATTACAGCGCGGTGGAGACCGCCTATGCCAACGGGGCCATCACCCGGCAGACGGATACGTTCCGCCCCCGGGAGCCCATCACCCGGGAGGAGCTGGCGGTCATGCTGGTGCGGGCCATGGGCTACGGCACCATCGCCGGTTTGGCCCAGGACCTGCCCATGCCCTTCCGAGATGTGACCACCAACGTGGGCTATATCGCCATGGCCCATGAGCTGGGGCTGGTGAACGGCACTGCGGCCACCACCTTCTCCCCGGATCAGACTGCCACCCGGGAGCAGGCGGCGGTCATGCTGATCCGGCTGTATGACAGCTATCACGCCGCGGCCCCGGAGAAAACCGGCATCGCCTATTCCGCGGAGGGTCTGACAGACCTGACCGGCTATGGCGCCGTGGCGGTGGGCGGCGCCCGGCTGATCTACGCCGGGGAGTCCCGGCTCGCCGGTACCCCCGATGCAGAGACCGCAGCCGCCCTGCAGGAGACCATCACCGCCGCCGGTGCCGTGCCGCTGCTGCATGTGGGCGGGAGCGCCTCGGCACTGAAGGATGACCCCAGCCACACCGCAGAGGTGCTGGCGGCCGCGGTGGAGAGCGGCGGTTATGAGGGGCTGTTTCTGGACCTGGCGGAGCTCTCTTCTGCCCAGAAGAAGGATTTCACCGCGCTGGCGGAGGCGCTGCGGGCCGAACTGGGAGAGGACCGGCTGCTCTATTTGATGGTGGAGGCGCCCGTCTGGCAGGGAGCCGCGTACAACGGCTATGACTATGCCGCCCTGAGTGAGCCGGCCGACAAGCTGGTGGTGCGGGTGGCGGACTATGGCGACGTGTCCGAGGACTTCCCCATCGCCCCCCTGGCGCCGCTGGAGGAGGTCTACTACGCCCTGGCCGAACTGGCGGACCAGGTGGATTCCGACTGTCTCAGCCTGCTGCTGACCACCACGGGCTCCGCCTGGACGGATGGGCGGCACACCGGCCAGGCCTCCGCCGCCGAGATCGAGCAGCTGCTGTCCGCCTCCCAGACGAAAGATTACTACTCCGACCGCTACGCCTGCGCCTATCTCACCTCCGGCAGCGGGGACACCGCGGTGTGGTATCTCAACGGCGAGGCCGCCCTGGAGCGGGCCCGGATGGCTGCTTTCTTCGGCGTGGACCAGCTGTGCCTCAGCGACCTGTCCTCTGTGGCGGACTATGACAATTACAATCTGCTGGAGGGGCTGGACGCCGGATCCTCCCAGGTGCAAATCTGAAACCTGAAAAACGCCGCCTCTGCCAGTTGGCAGAGGCGGCGTCTGTGTATATGGGAAAGCGCAGCAGCCTTACAGGAACTTCTGCATCCCGTCGGTAGCCAGGGAGAGGTCGGCGCTGATGGTGACGGTGAACTTGATGTTGTTCTTCTCGCCAAAGGCGTCCAGCCAGTTCAGGAAATTCTCGGTGTCCTTGTCCACTTCCCGGCCGATGGTCTTGCACAGGTTGTCGATGAACACATGGGAGATATCATAGTTGCCCGCATACAGGCCGCTGATGAAGCCCCGGAAGAGCTCGTAGCTGTCCAGATTGTACTCCTGGGCGTCGATCAGGCGGATGTGGTAGTGGATATCGTATGTCATGGTGCGGTTAGCCTCGATGCAAACCACGTTGCCGGGCTCGTCCTTCGCCGCGTTGTTGATCAGTTCAATGAGCTGCTTGGTCTTGCCGGAGCCCTTCACGCCCATAATCAGTCTGACCATAGTAATCACTCCTGTCAATTAAAGTCGCTGGGGGAAATTCGGTATGTTAAGCATACCACAAGATCGCGTGAAAAACAATGGAGAAATGAAGATTCAAACTTTGTTCATAATGGAGATTGACAGTGGGCGGCAGGACGGGTGCCGTCCAATCCGAGGCTGGTCACCCCTCCAGCTTGCTCTCCAGCTGCGCCCGCCGGTCCTCATAGCCCGGCTTGCCAAGCAGGGCGAACATATTCTTCTTGTAGGCCTCCACCCCCGGCTGATCGAAGGGGTTCACGTCCAGCAGATAGCCGGAGAGGCCGCAGGCGTACTCGAAAAAGTAGATCAGCTGCCCCAGGTCTGCCGGCGTCCTGCCGGAGGTCTCCACGATCAGGTTGGGCACGCCGCCCTCCGTGTGGGCCAGCAGGGTGCCCTCCATGGCCCGGTCCCGGATGAAGTCCAGGGACTTGCCCGCCAGGAAGTTCAGCCCGTCGCCGTCCGCCTCGTCCACCGGGACTGTCAGCTGTCGGTCGGAGGGACCCAGGCGCACCACGGTCTCAAACATCAGGCGCTTGCCCTCCTGGATGTACTGGCCCATGGAGTGGAGGTCCGCGGTGAACTCCACGCTGGCGGGGAAGAGGGCCTTGCCGTCCTTGCCCTCGCTCTCGCCGAAGAGCTGCTTCCACCACTCCGCCATAAAGCGGAAGGCCGGGTCATAGCAGGCCAGCAGC
>OJSJ01002316.1_pt1 | contig 10441 bp, 6 predicted proteins | sample 1599381 | NCBI WGS metagenome assembly OJSJ01 (sample SAMN04168658, study PRJEB22393) | human gut metagenome | biome: human gut microbiome; feature: stool | host: Homo sapiens | collected 2014-03-24 | reverse complement strand
TGTGGTAAGTGGCAAGCAGTAAGGAGAAAAATGGTGGAAGATAAGAATTTTGAAGATGAAGACCTGAAGGATATTCAGGATAAGGATAAGACTGCCCATGGCAGTCAGGATAAAGATAAGGCTGCTCATGGCAGCAGTGATAATGCAGATAATTACGAAAAGATCTGCTACATGTGCCGCAGACCGGAGAGCAAGGCGGGACCGATGATAACTATGCCAGGTGGCATGTGCCTGTGCCATGACTGTATGCAGAAGGCTTTTGATACAGTGACAAAAGGCGGTATGGATTTTTCTAAAATGCCAAACATGCCAAATATGCCTTATATGGGCATGAATTTCAGTGATCTCACCCAGATGCCGCCGGTAAATGAGATCCCCCAGCGGCAGAAATTAAAAAAGAAGAAGGAGCCGGAAAAGCAGCTGACTATGAAGGATATTCCGGCACCCCATATTATCAAGGGAAAACTGGATGAATATGTGATTGGCCAGGACAAGGCAAAGAAGGTTATGGCTGTGGCGGTTTATAACCATTATAAACGTGCCTTTTTAGGCGGAACGGATCCGGATGGTGTTGTGATCGAAAAGTCTAATATTTTAATGATCGGACCTACAGGAAGCGGAAAAACCTATCTGGTAAAGACTTTGGCAAAGCTTTTAGATGTGCCTCTGGCAATTGCAGATGCTACTTCCCTTACAGAGGCCGGATATATTGGCGATGATATTGAAAGTGTTGTTTCCAAGCTTTTAGCAGCTGCAGGAAATGATGTAAAGCGTGCGGAAAAAGGTATTATCTTTATTGATGAGATTGATAAGATAGCCAAGAAAAAGCAGACCAATACCAGGGATGTAAGCGGCGAATCTGTGCAGCAGGAGCTGTTAAAGCTTCTGGAAGGCAGTACAGTAGAAGTGCCGGTAGGTTCCAACCAGAAGAATGCCATGACACCTATGGCTACTGTAAATACGGATAATATCCTGTTTATCTGTGGCGGCGCGTTCCCTGATATGGAAAATATCATTAAGGAGCGCCTGACCAGGAAGTCTTCCATGGGCTTTGGAGCTGCTTTGAAAGACAGCTATGACAATGATCCGGATATCCTGAGCCATGTGACCAATGAAGATCTGCGCACCTTTGGCATGATACCGGAGTTTTTAGGACGTTTGCCTGTGACTGTTACTTTAAAGGGGCTGGATAAGGATATGATGATCCGTATTTTAAAGGAGCCAAAGAATGCTATCCTGCTCCAGTATGAGAAGCTTCTGGCGCTGGATGAGGTGAAGCAGCAGCGGGTGCGGTTCCGCAGTGCCTCCGCTGCCAAAATGCAGGAGCAGCGGGACAAGCTGGACGGCAGGACCCCGCCCCAGGAGGATGGCGGCGAGGAGTGATGCCGCAGGTCAACCGTAATCTTAAAAATTTGTGAAAAACGCCAAAGGATTTGGCGAAACTTTTTTGGAATACTCTAGATGTTGCGGAGAAAATGAAAAAAAGCACCCCATGGCACAAGTTCTTGCGTCATGGGGTGTTTTTTATTTTACGTAAACTTGTCAAAGAGATGTCGAACATCTGTTTTAAAATGGCGATTTTGGCCGAAAAATGCCATAATTTGGCGTTCTTAGCGGCGGTTTTCCCGGAAAAAACTGCTTGCAATCCCGGCCAATTTCGCTTATACTCAGAGCATGTGGTGGGGAAAAGTGGGTAAAAGTAGAGACTAAGTGCCAAAGAGACCCCATCCAGACCCAAAAAACGCGGGAAAGGGGGGATCAACCGTGGCCAGGCTGTTGGGAAAATCCAACAACAGCATCGACTCCAAGGGCCGTCTGGTGATCCCCTCCGCCATGCGGGAGGCCCTGGGCGACACGTTCTACATTACCATCGGCGCGGAGCACTGCCTGACCATTTACCCTCAGGCCAAGTGGGACCAGATGTCCGAGGAGATGGACGACCTCTCCTATACAGAGGCCCGGGCGCTGACGCTGCTATACGCCAACGCCGTCCAGTGTGAGCCGGACGCCCAGGGGCGGGTGCTGATCCCTGCCAGCCTTCGGGCCCACGCGGGACTGAAAAAGACCGCCACCATCGTGGGATTGAATTCCTTCGCCGAGATCTGGGACGAGAAGACCTGGACGGAGCGGGAGCAGCGGATGCTGGAGAGCGACGATATGGCCGCGGCCATGGACGCCCTGGCCCGTGTCCGGCGCAGCCGCGGGTGAGTGCCGATGGAATACACGCACAAGCCTGTTCTGCTGGACGCCTGCATCCAAGCACTGAACATCCGCCCCGATGGGATCTATGTGGACGGCACCCTGGGACGAGCCGGACACTCTCGGGAGATCGCCGGTCGGCTGACCACCGGGCGGCTCATCTGCATCGACCGGGACCAGGCCGCCATCGACGCGGCGCAGGACCGTCTGGCCCCCTGGCTGGCCCGGGTGACGCTGATCCACAGCAACTTTTCGGAATTGAAGGAGGTCCTGTCCCGGTGCGGTGTCAGCGGCGCCGACGGGATGCTCTTTGACTTGGGCGTGTCCTCTCCCCAGCTGGACGACGCCTCACGGGGCTTCTCCTATATGCAGGACGCCCCGCTGGACATGCGGATGGACACCTCCGCCCCCCTGAGCGCCGCGGACATCGTGAACACCTGGAGCCAGGAGGAGCTGCGGCGCATCCTGTTTGAATACGGCGAGGAGCGGTACGCCCCCGCCATCGCGAGAGCCATCGTCCGGGCGCGGGAGACCGCGCCTGTGAAGACCACCCTGGAGCTGGTGGAGATCATCAAGAGCGCCATGCCTCCCGCAGCTCTGCGGGAGAAGCAGCACCCGGCCAAGCGGAGCTTTCAGGCCATCCGGATCGCGGTCAACGGTGAACTGGATGCCCTGCCCCCCATGCTGCGGGCGGCGGTGGACGGGCTGAACCCCGGCGGTCGCCTGGCCGTCATCACCTTCCACTCTCTGGAGGACCGGATCGTCAAGCGGACGCTGGCGGAGCTGGCCCGGGGATGCGTCTGCCCGCCGGAGTTTCCGGTGTGCGTGTGCGGCAAAAAGCCCCAGGTGCGGCTGGTGACCCGCAAGCCCGTCACGGCGGGCGGCGCGGAGCTGGAGGAGAATCCAAGGGCCCGCAGCGCCAAGCTGCGGGTGGCGGAAAAGTTCGGCTTTGACCTTTGACCACACCGGGACCATCCGGTGTTAATGTGTGTGAGAACGGCTCCGTGCCGGTATGGCGGAGCAAAAGGAGGGACCTTCTTTGGCAGCAGCGCGGGAACTGCGGTACAACAGCCGCAGCGCGGTATATGGGGACTTGGCGTACGACCTGGACCGGGAAGTCCGGGAGCGCGCTCTTCGGCACGCCGGAGAGGCTCCCCGTCACCAGACGGCGGTAGAGGCCGTCCCCAAGGCGAAGCCCCGGGTGCGGAGCCTCTCCAAGGCGCAGGTACGCCAGCGGCAGAAGGTGTCCGTCCTCTCCGTTTTGGGCGTGGGCGCGGCCATCGGCCTTGCAGTGATGGTGCTGATGGGCTACATCCAGCTGACGATCATCTCCGACGAGGTGGTGTCCCTCCAGAACCAGCTGGAGGAGCTGCAGACGGAGAACGTCACACTCACCGCCCAGCACGAGCAGATGTTTGACCTGGCCACCGTGAAAGAGGTGGCGGAGGCGGCGGGCATGAGCAAGCCCAGCAGCAGCCAGATCTATTACATCGATCTGTCGGAGGGCGACAGTGCCGTGGTCTATCAGCAGGAGGAGTCCAATCTGCTCAGCCGTTTGCTGACCTCGCTGAACCACGGGATCTACGCCGTGGTGGAATATTTCGAGTGACGGCCGCACTATAATGAAGCGAACGGTGGGGAGTAAGAAGGGGGCCTTCTTACTCCTTGCTTTGGTATTGCGTATGGACGGGGGAAGCGGCCCCGGCGTTCCGAAAGGAGAACAGGCATGACGGACAGACCCAGAAGAAAGAGCGACGCCGCCCGCCGGGCGAACCAGGTAATCCGGGGCAGGACGATGCTCATCATGCTGCTGTTGGGTGTGGCCTCCTTCACAGTGCTGTTTTGGAAGCTGTACGATCTGCAGATCAACCGGCACGACGAACTGAAGGCCGAGGCGGTGAGCCAGCAGACCGACAGCATGGTCATCAGCGCCTCCCGGGGGACGATCTACGACAAAAACGGCGAGATCATGGCCATCTCCTACTCCACGGAGACAGTCTTACTGGATCCCGGTGGCGTCCAGGACTTTGTAGAGTCCCAGGAGCAGAAGATCCAGGATGCGGCCGAGGAGGCTGCCGAGAAGGGAGCGCCTTACACGGCGCCGGAGGTGCTGGACCAGGCGTATATCGCCCGGGGCCTCAGCCGCATTCTGGATGTGGAGGAGGAGACCATCCTGGAGCACCTGGAGAACACCGCCAACCGATACTGGGAGGTCAAAAAGAAGGTAGACCAGGACGTGGCCGACGAGGTCCGCCGGTTCATCAACGGAGAGATCGACGATGAGGGGAACCAGCTTACCACGGTGGACGAGGACGGCAACACCGTTCTCATCTCTACCGGCGGGCGGCCCACCCGGCTCCAAGGCATCTCCCTGACGCCGGACACCAAGCGGCTGTATCCCTTCGGCTCTCTGGCAGGCAATGTGATAGGGTTCGTCAATGCCAACAATATGGGCGCCTACGGGCTGGAGGCGTCCTATGATGACGTGCTCAGCGGCAGCACTGGACTGACCATCACGCCTACCAACGTAAACGGCACGCCGTTGTTGTTCAGCGGCGGCGAGCAGATGTTTGATGCGGAGAATGGCAGCAGCTTGGTGCTGACTCTGGACACCAACGTCCAGTACGCCCTGGAAAAGGGCCTGGAGAGTATGCTGGATAAGTACGACGCGGCCAACGGCGGCACCGGCATCGTCATGGACGTGAACACCGGCGGCATTGTGGCCATGGCCTCCTATCCCAACTATGATCCGGGAGACTTTTCCACCATCTATACTGAGGGACTTCAGGCGGAATTGGATGCCGCTCTGGCGGAGATCCAGCAGAACCGCAGCACCTACGAGACGGAGGAGGCGTACAATCAGGCGCTGGCGAATGCCCGGGCCACCATCCAGTTCAAGCAGTGGCGGAACAAGTGCTATCAGGACACCTACGAGCCCGGCTCCACCTTCAAGCCCATCACGCTGGCCACGGCCCTGGAGGAGGGCGTGGTGAACATGAACACCACCTTCACCTGCACCGGCTCCATCCACGTGGAGGGCTGGGGAAAAGCCATCAACTGTTCCAAGCGGGCCGGCCACGGCACCCAGACCCTGAAGGTGGCTACCGGCAACTCCTGCAACCCGGCCTTCGTCACCATGGGCCTGAAGATCGGCACGGAGGCATACTACCGCTATCTGAAGTCCTTCGGCCTCATGGAGACCACCGGTATCGACCTGCCTGCGGAGGCGGAAGGCATCTTTGCCAATGAGGACAGCTTCAACTCCAACGTGGTTTCCCTGGCGGCCTACTCCTTCGGACAGACCTTCAACGTCACGCCCCTGGAGCTGATCCGGGCCCAGGCAGCCACCATCAACGGCGGCTATCTGTATACCCCCTATCTGGTAGAACAGGTGCTGGACGACGAGGGCAACATCCTCAGTCAGCACGAGACCACAGCGGTGCGGCAGGTCATCAGTGAGGAGACCTCCGCCAAGGTGCGGGAGTGCCTGGAGTGGGTGGTGTCCGACGGCGGCGGCCGCAACGGACAGGTGACGGGCTACCGCATCGGCGGCAAGACCGGCACTGCGGATAAAACCGGCACCAAGGACGTGGTGGTGTCCTTTATGTGCTTCGCCCCGGCGGACGACCCACAGTACATCATGCTGCTGACCATGGACACCCCCAGCCGCACGACCGGCACTGCCGTGTTCGGCGGCACCATGGTGGCCCCGGTGGCCAGCCAGATCATGAGCGAGATCCTGCCTCTGCTGGGCGTTGAGCCGGATTACACCGCCGAGGAGCTGGTGGGCGCTGACACCACGGTTCCCAATGTGGTGGGACAGACCAGGGAGGCCGCTGAAGATCGGCTGGCTGACCTGGGCTTCACCTTCCGCACTGTGGGGGACGGGGACACGGTCACCGACCAGACCCCCGCCGGCGGCGCCATCGTGCCGGGAAATGCCTCCATCATCCTCTACCTGGGGCAGGAGAAGCCGGACACCCCCTGCACCGTGCCCAATGTGGTGGGGAAGAGCGCCTCAGAGGCCAACAAGGCCATCACCAACGCCGGACTTATCATGAAGGTCACCGGTACCACCACAGCCAGCTCCGGCAATGTCTACGCCATTACCCAGTCTCTCCCTGCGGGCACGGAGGTGGCGGCGGGCACGGTGGTGACCGTCCAGTTCGGCGACAACTCTGTCCTGGATTGAGAAAGCAGGTTCTGCATGGTTTTTGGCACCTTCCTCCGTATACTTTGCAAATCCCCTTGTTTATAATGAGGGACGGCAAACTGCTGCCAGACTGAACAAAAGGGGTGTGCATACAATGCATTTGAAAACGCTGCTGGCAGGGCTCTCCCTGCGGTCCGCCACCGCGGACATGGAGACGGAGATCACCCGTATCAGCTATGACTCCCGGACCACGGCACCCGGGGACGTCTTCGTGGCCATGACCGGCTTTGCCACCGACGGCCACGCCTATATCGGAAAGGCCGTGGCGGCGGGAGCCGCCGCGGTGGTGTGTGAGCGACCGCCGGAGGACAGCTCCGTGCCCTATGTCCTGGTGGAGAACTCTCGCCGGGCCCTGGCGGTGATGGCCGCCAACTATTACGGCCATCCGGCAGACAGCATGACCATGGTGGCCGTCACCGGCACCAACGGCAAGACCACCACCACCTATCTGCTCAAGGCCATCCTGGAACAGGAGCTGGGGGCCAAGGTGGGCCTGATCGGCACCAACCAGGATCTGATCGGCGATGAGGTGGTGCCCACTGAGCGCACCACGCCGGAGTCCCTGGAGCTCCAAGAGCTGTTTGCCCGGATGCGCTCCGCCGGCTGCACCCATGTGGTGATGGAGGCATCCTCCCACGCTCTGGCGCTGGACCGGGTGTACGGTATCCACTACGCGGTGGGCATTTTCACCAACCTGACCCAGGACCACCTGGATTTCCACAAGACCATGGAAGCCTACTGCGACGCCAAGGCCATCCTGTTCCAGAACTGCGACGTGGGCGTCTGCAACGCCGACGATCCCTGGACAGAGCGGCTGCTGCAAAACGCCGCATGTCGGCAGTACTTCTATGCAGAGCACGCCGCGGCAGACCTGCGGGCGGAGCATATCACCCTTGCGGCGGACCACATCGCCTTCGATGCGGTGACAAAGGATAGCCGCACGCACATCAAAGTTGGCATTCCCGGCGGGTTTATGGTATATAATACGCTGGATGTGCTGGGTGCGGCTCTGGCTCTGGGCGTTCCTCTGGAAAAGAGCGCCCGGGTGCTGGCTGCAGTTCCCCATGTGAAGGGGCGGGTGGAAGTGGTCCCCACGCCGGGAAAGGACTACACGGTCCTGATCGACTACTCCCACACGCCGGATAGTCTGGAGAATATTCTTCGCACCGTGAAGGGCTTTGCCAAGGGACGCACCGTGGCCCTGTTCGGCTGCGGCGGCGACCGGGACCGGACCAAGCGGCCTATTATGGGCAGCGTGGCGGCGGAGCTGGCGGACTTTGTGGTGGTGACCTCCGACAACCCCCGGACCGAGGACCCGGAGGCCATCATCGCCGACATCCTGCCGGGCCTGGAGGGCAGCGGCACCCCCTACCAGGTGATCTGCGACCGGGTGGAGGCCATCCACTGGGCGATGGACCACGCGCAGCCCGGCGATGTGATCGCCCTGTGCGGCAAGGGCCACGAGACCTACCAGGAAGTGAACCACGAGAAGCACCACATGGACGAACGGGAGATCGTGGCGGAGCACTTGACGGGGAAGTAACCGCCGGACGTCCGGCGTCAAGCGGTTTGCCGCAGGCAAACCCTTGAAATCGGCTGAATTCACTTCGGGCGGTCCGCGTGAAATGCGGCGGTCAGCCGTGGGCGGCGCCGCATGGACAATGGGATACGGCGGGACATCCGGCGGAGGATCGGCCGCCGGAGAACCGCTGGAATCAGGAACGTACCAAAGGGCCGGGGCTGTGCCCGGCGAAGGAGAGGGAGACGGATATATGACACTTTCTTTGATCGCGGCGGCCGTCAGCTTTGTGCTGACGCTGCTCATCGGCAGATTTCTCATCCCGGAGCTGCGCAAGCTGAAGGCCGGCCAGGAGATCCGGGAGGACGGACCCACGTGGCACAAGTCCAAGGCCGGCACGCCCACCATGGGCGGCATCATGTTCATCCTGGGTGCGGGCGTCACCGTGTTCATCCTGGGTTGGAGCTTCATGCTGGAGGGGGTGTTCTGGCACCTCTACGTGTATCTCTTCGCCCTGATCTTCGGCCTGATCGGCTTTGTGGACGACTACCGCAAGGTCCGCCAGCACCAGAACGAGGGACTGACGGCCCGGCAGAAGTTCATCCTTCAGCTGGCGGCGGCGGTGGTGTTCCTGGTGCTGATGCGGTACGAGGGCCTGCTGACCAACGACCTGTATATCCCCTTCCTGAACATGAGCTTTACCATCAACTGGATCGTGTATCTGATCTTCGCGGCCTTCGTCATTGTGGGCTGCGTCAACGCTGTGAATCTGACCGACGGCATCGACGGGCTGGCTGCCAGCGTCACCTTTGTGGTGATGGCGTTCTTCACCGTAGCCGGCGTCCTCTGGAGCACCTACGGCATCCAGGCTCTGTTCCCGGCGGCTATGGCGGGAGGGCTGGCAGCCTTCTTCGTCTATAACCACCACCCTGCCAAGGTGTTCATGGGGGACACCGGCAGCCTGTTTCTGGGCGGCGCAGTGGCAGCCCTGGCCTTTGTGTTCGATATGCCCCTGGTGTTGATCCCCGTAGGCATCATCTACATTCTGGAGACGCTGTCCGATATTATCCAGGTGGGTTACTTCAAGCTGACCCACGGCAAGCGGTTCTTCAAGATGGCCCCCCTGCACCACCACCTGGAGCTCTCCGGCTGGAGTGAGGCAAAGCTGGTGGCGGTATTCTCCCTGGTGACGCTGGCGGGCTGCGTCCTGGCCTATCTGGGCGTCCAGGGACGATTCTGAGCACTCTGCGCCGGCCCGCTGCGGAGCGCGGCAAGATCCACAGACCCCGAGAGGAGGGAAGCAGTATGGTACGGCAGAAAAAAGCCCCGGCGGCCCGCCGGCGACCCATGAGTCGGGAAGAGGCCCTGGCCCGGCAGGAGCGCCAGCAGCGCCGGCGGGAGCTGGAGCAGGAGAGCCGGGAATTGGCCAAGGGGCCCATTGACCTGCCCTTCTTCATCCTGGTGATGCTGTTGACCGGCGTGGGCCTGGTGATGCTGCTGTCCGCCAGCTTCCCCTCCGCCTATTACGAGACGGACGGCCAGAACCCCATGTCCTACTTTATCCGCCAGGGCGTGTTCGCCATCATGGGCGTGGCGGCCATGCTCTTCATTGGCAAGATCAACTATCAGCGGTTCCGCGGTCTTGCAAAGCCGCTGCTGTATCTGGCCGTCATTCTGCTGATCCTGGTGATTGTTCCGGGCAACCCCTTGGCCATTACCCGGAACAACGCCACCCGCTGGCTGGGCATTCCAGGTACTTCGCTGCAGTTCCAGCCCTCGGAGATCGCAAAGCTGGCGGTGGTGATCTATTTTGCCGACAGCATCTCCAAGAAAAAGGACCGTATGCAGACGTTCCGCTACGGCATCGCCCCCTATGCGATGCTGCTGATTGTCTTGGCAGCCCTGGTGGGCATCGAGCCCCACCTCTCCGGCGCCATCCTCATCATGGGCGCCGGCGCGGTGATGATGCTGGTGGGCGGCATCCACTGGAGATGGGTGGGGCTGGCTATGGGTGCAGCCGGACTGCTGCTGTATCTGGTGCTGGGCGTGATCGGCTACAACGCCTCCCGCATCGAGATGTGGCACAACCCCTGGCTGGATCCCCAGGGAGCCGGTTACCAGCTGCGCCAGAGCCTCATCACCATCGGCTCCGGCGGGCTGTGGGGCGTGGGCCTGGGGAAGAGCCGCCAGAAGTTTCTCTATCTGCCGGAGGAGCACAACGATTTCATCTTCGCCATCGTCTGCGAGGAGCTGGGGCTGATCGGCGCTTTGATTATTATCATTCTGTTCGCTTTGCTGGTCTGGCGCGGCATCAGCATCTCGCTGAAGGCCAAGGATAAGTTCGGTTCCCTGCTGGGAATCGGCCTTTCCGCCCAGGTGGGGCTCCAGGTGATTTTGAATATCGCCGTAGTGACCAACACCATTCCCAATACGGGGATCAGTCTCCCGTTTTTCAGCTATGGGGGCACGTCCCTGGTGATTCTGCTGGCCCAGATGGGCGTGGTGCTGTC
>OJSJ01002304.1_pt1 | contig 10491 bp, 6 predicted proteins | sample 1599381 | NCBI WGS metagenome assembly OJSJ01 (sample SAMN04168658, study PRJEB22393) | human gut metagenome | biome: human gut microbiome; feature: stool | host: Homo sapiens | collected 2014-03-24 | reverse complement strand
ATGGTGGAAAGAATAAGTACCTACTACAATTTTCCTTAACCGTCGCAGCGAAAAGAGATAAAAGTGGTGATGCGGCGGCTTAACTCCCATAATTCTTTGATTGGCGGATGAGTTATCTTTGCTTTTGTTTGTCCCCTTAAAACAATTTGATTACTTTTGTTGCTGCAATGCATTGCTTGGTTTTCGTATAGAAAACAATCAGCCTTAGCTTTAGCATTTTACGAAATGCAGAAGTGTGCATCTACGAACAAGAAATGCATTGGAACTTAATTAGCACAAATCAAATGGAGAAAGAAAAAAATTCCTTATTTAGCGTAGCGGACATAGTGAAGCGCGCCAAGCGTGTACTGAACTTTAAGACTGATGCTGATCTGGCCGCTTACCTGGGCGTTTCGCGTTCCACACTTAGTAACTGGATTGCGCGTAACAGTACTGACTTTCCGTTGCTGCTGAGCAAAATGAAAGACGTAGACTACAACTGGTTATTGCTGGGAAAAGGAAGTCCTGTACATCAGGCAAAATTATGCAATAGTGAGTACGCAAGGGGAGAAGTAGAGATAATCCACAATCCCAAAACACCCGATCCGGTGGGCGACCGTAGCGTAGCGCTTTATGACATCACTGCTGCTGCCAATCTAAAAACACTGCTTGCCAACAAACGTCAATATATAGTAGGTAAGATACAGATTCCCAGCATTCCCTTGTGTGATGGCGCCCTCTATATCAGTGGAGACAGTATGTACCCTATTCTGAAATCAGGAGATATCGTAGGCTTTAAAGAAATCAGTAGCTTTAGCAATGTCATTTATGGTGAGATGTACTTGGTTTCGTTCAATATCGATGGGGACGAATATTTGGCGGTGAAGTATGTGAACCGTTCGGAAATAGACGGTTGCATCAAGCTGGTGAGCTATAATCCGCATCATGAACCGATGGATGTGCCGTTTGCAGCTATCCAGGCAATGGCAATTGTGAAGTTCTCGATCCGGAAGAACATGATGATGTAGAATACTAATTTTCATAATCTATGGATTTCTTTACTCCCGTTGAGTTGCCTTCCGGTTTGCCACCTCTTGTGCAGGCGGATAGCCTCCTGTTGATGGGGTCCTGTTTTGCTACCAACATGGGGAGCTTACTCGCGGATGCTAAATTTCATCCGGATATAAATCCTTTTGGTGTTCTCTATAATCCCTTGTCCATTTCGGCTGCCTTGCGTGAGGTGGTGGCAGGCAAGGTATATAAGGAAGAAAATTTGTTTTTCTTCCGTGAATGCTGGCATAGCCCCATGCATCATGGAGATTTTTCTTCACCCTCAATGGAGGAAACTTTGCAGCGCATCAATACCCGCTTGGTGGCGGCACACGAATGCATTCATCACTTGGATTGTCTGATGTTGACTTTTGGTACATCCTGGGTGTACGAACAGAAGACTACAGGGGCTGTTGTTGCAAACTGCCATAAGCAACCGGAATCTGTTTTTATTCGTCGCCGACTCAGTGTGCAGGAGATTGTATCCGACTATACTTCCCTTTTCTCCGGTCTGATTGCCCGGAACCCGAAGCTGAAAGTGATTCTTACCGTCAGCCCTATACGACACATACGCGATGGAATGCATGTCAATCAATTGAGCAAAGCCACGCTTTTGCTTACCATCGATCAATTGCAGGCCTCTTTTCCCGAACATGTCTCTTATTTTCCGGCTTATGAACTCTTGCTTGACGAGCTTCGCGACTATCGTTTTTATGCTGACGATATGGTGCATCCGTCCCCCCAGGCGGTACGCTATGTATGGGAGAAGTTTGTGCAGACTTGCTTCTCGGAAGATGCGTTAGAGATTATGCAGGAAAGTGAAAATATCAATAAAGCGTTATCTCATAAGCCTTTTCATCCGGAGTCAGAGGAGTATAAGCGTTTTTTAGGACAAATTGTGTTAAAAATAGATCGACTTAACCAAAAATACCCGTACTTAGATTTCCAAAACGAGAAAGAAATATGTCATATACGATTGAAACAATAGCCGAACGCATTGGTGCACGACGTGTGGGGGACACGCCGGCAACTATAGACTGGTTACTTACCGATAGCCGTTCCTTGAGTTTCCCCGAAGAAACTTTGTTCTTTGCCTTAACTACCAAACGCAATGATGGTGCCCGCTATATCCCTGATTTATATTCACGTGGCGTCCGTAACTTTGTGGTTAGAAAAGAAACTTATAAGGCAATTGAAAATGGACAATTGATTATAGATGATTCTATACAACGTGATGATGCGCAGTCAAGTCTCATACCCCAACTCAACTTTTTAGTAGTTGCTAATCCGCTGAAAGCTTTGCAGAAACTGGCGGAGCAACATCGTGAGCAATTCCAGATTCCGGTGATTGGCATCACAGGCAGTAATGGAAAGACTATTGTGAAAGAGTGGCTTCATCAGTTGCTTAGTCCCGAACGGGTAATTGTCCGTTCGCCTCGCAGTTATAATTCTCAGATCGGGGTGCCTCTGTCTGTCTGGCAGATGAACGAACAGTCTGAGCTTGCTATTTTCGAGGCTGGTATTTCTGAGATGGGAGAAATGCGTGCCTTACAGAATATTATCAAGCCAACCATTGGCATACTGACTAATATTGGTGGTGCTCATCAGGAAAACTTCTTTTCTCTGCAAGAGAAATGCATGGAGAAGCTGACTCTGTTTAAGAACTGCGATGTGGTGATTTATAACGGTGATGATGAGTTTATCAGCAATTGCGTGGCCAAGTCCATGCTCAGTGCCCGTGAAATAGCATGGAGCCGGAAAGATATGGAGCGTCCTCTGTTTATAAGTAAGGTGGAGAAGAAGGAGGATTGTACCGTCATCTCTTACCGTTATCTGGAAATGGATAATACTTTTATGCTGCCTTTTATTGACGATGCTTCTATTGAGAATTCGCTGAACTGCCTGGCTGCCTGTCTTTACCTAATGCTTCCTGCTGAAAAAATTACGGAGCGCATGACGACATTGGAACCGGTGGCTATGCGTTTGGAAGTGAAGGAGGGCAAAAACGGTTGCTTATTGATTAATGATAGTTATAACAGTGATCTCGCTTCATTGGACATTGCGCTTGATTTCCTCTACCGTCGCTCGCAAAGCAATGGGTTGAAGCGTACACTCATTCTTTCTGATATACTGGAAACGGGCCAGAATGCACCGACGCTTTACCGGAAGGTATCGCAGTTGATCAACAGTCGTGGTATTGAGCGCATCATCGGTGTTGGAAATGAGATTGCTTCGTGTGCTGCACGGTTTGATATTGAAAAGGCTTTCTATCCTAATACGGAAGCATTGTTGCGTGCTATTTCCCGTGGTGAGCTACGGTTAGAAAATGAAATTATATTGATAAAAGGTGCCCGTCAGTTTGGCTTTGATGCTTTGACGGAAGAACTGGAGAAGAAGGTTCACGAAACGATTCTTGAAGTGAATCTCGGAGCCATGATAGCCAACCTAAATTATTATCGTAGTAAACTGAAACCGGAAACCAAGATGGTCTGCATGGTGAAAGCGTCTGCGTATGGTGCAGGCTCGTATGAGATTGCCAAGACACTACAGGAACATCATGTCGATTATCTGGCTGTGGCTGTGGCCGACGAAGGTTCCGAACTGCGCAAAGCAGGTATTACGGCGAGCATTATCATTATGAATCCGGAGATGACGGCATTCAAGACTATGTTCGATTATAAGCTGGAGCCGGAAGTGTACAGCTTCCATTTGCTGGATGCACTGATTAAGGAGGCAGAAAAAGAAGGCATCACCAACTTCCCTATTCATATAAAACTGGATACGGGTATGCACCGTCTGGGCTTTGCTCCCGAGGATATGCCACGACTTATAGAACGGTTGAAGAGCCAGAATGCTGTCATTGCACGGTCTGTATTCTCTCACCTTGTAGGCAGTGATGCATCTCAGTTTGATGCATTTACGCGTGGACAGATAGAGATGTTTGAAGCAGCCTCTATGCAGTTGCAAGCAGCATTTCCGCATAAGATACTCCGTCACATCTGCAACTCGGCAGGTATTGAGCGTTTCCTTGGAGCACAGTTCGATATGGTACGTCTGGGCATCGGTTTGTATGGTATCAGTCCGATCGATAATACTATTATAAATAATGTAAGTACACTGAAAACTACCATCCTGCAAATACGGGAGGTACCCGAAGAAGATACGGTTGGATATAGTCGCAAAGGGCATCTGACACGTGATTCACGTATTGCTGCACTGCCTATCGGATATGCCGACGGACTAAATCGTCACTTAGGCAATGGTCATGCATATTGTTTGGTGAATGGGCAACGTGCACCTTATGTCGGTAATATCTGCATGGATGTCTGCATGATAGACGTTACGGATATTGAATGTAAAGAGGGGGATATCGTAGAGATATTTGGCGATCATCTGCCCATTACGGTGCTTTCCGATGTACTTGAAACCATTCCTTACGAAGTATTGACAAGCGTTTCTACACGGGTGAAGAGGGTTTACTATCAGGACTGAGATTCGGTTTTACCCTTATTCTTTTCGTTTTAATCCGTGTAAAAGTGTGTAATCTGCAGTGAAACTATTATATTTGCAACAAATTTAAAAAACTATGAATATGACAAACTTACTTTTATTAGGCTTTCTGCCCAGCGGTTCCGAATGGGTCATTATCGCTTTGCTTATCCTGTTGTTGTTTGGTGGTAAGAAGATACCTGAATTGATGAAGGGATTAGGTAAAGGCGTGAAGAGCTTCAAGGACGGTGTGAATGAGGCGAAAGAAGAAATAAATAAGGCAAAGGAGGATATAGAAGAGCCGGCTTCTAAAAAATAATAAGCTACGGGTTACAAGCTACGAGCTACAAGTACCTGCGCTATCATGCCGAAGGTACTTGTAGTTCGTGGCTTGTAACTATTTCACTAGTATGGCAGATAAAGAACTAACCTTTTGGGATCATTTGGACGAACTGCGTCGGGTACTGTTTCGCGTTCTCGGCGTGTGGTTTGTATTTGCAGTCGGTTATTTTATTGCAATGCCGTGGTTATTTGATAATGTGGTGTTGGCACCCTGCCACAATGATTTCATCTTTTACGACGTGCTGCGATACGTAGGAAAAACATTCAATCTTAACGATGAATTCTTTACGCAGCAGTTTCACGTCAAACTGATCAATATAAATCTGGCGGCTCCGTTCTTTGTTCATATGTCCACCGCATTCTGGATGTCGGTGGTGACGGCTACGCCTTATATCTTTTTCGAAATCTGGAGGTTTATCAGTCCTGCTCTTTACCCTAACGAGCGTCGTGGGGTGAAGAAAGCTTTATGCATTGGTACGGTGATGTTTTTCCTCGGTGTACTGTTGGGGTATTTTATGGTCTATCCATTGACGTTGCGCTTTCTCTCAACCTACGAACTGAGTGCAGCCATCGAGAATCAGATTTCTTTAAATTCTTACATAGATAACTTCATGATGCTGGTGCTCTGTATGGGACTGGCTTTTGAATTGCCGTTGGTGACCTGGTTACTTTCACTTTTAGGATTGGTGCACAAATCTTTCCTGCGCAAATACCGTCGTCATGCACTGGTGATTATTGTGATAGTCGCAGCTATTATTACGCCAACCGGCGACCCTTTCACTCTGACAGTGGTTTCCATTCCGCTTTATCTGCTCTATGAGTTGAGTATCCTGATGATTAAGGATAAGAAAACTGACACGGACGAGGCGGATGAAGATAAGGAGGAATAATGCAGGAAGAGGTACGGGAATACTATCACTTCTTACTTACTGTCTGCCGGGATGAAAATATTCCATTAACAACGGCTTACCGTCAACTTCGTGAATTTCTGGAACGTCTTTGTCGTACACAGATGCCGGACGGTAGTCTGCAAATGACTGACTTGTCTGCACGTATCAGCTTTGTAGCCTCGAAAGCCGGACTGTCTGTTGTGGAACAAAATCGCTTACATACTTTTCGCCTGACCTCCAATGCTGTTCTGAACCGTTTGGCTGAACCCTCACGGGAGAATCTGTTGAGAGACATCAAGACATTGACTTTCTTTGTGAAGAAGCTTACGGGAGAGGAGATACCGGCGGAACTTTACCGCTTGCTTCCCCGTGCGGATGCTACTTATATCGTTTCTCCACTTGCTAAAGAACGGGTACGCCGGATGCGTGTTTGTTTTCAATATGCCGATGATACGTATTTATATGTATTGCCTGTAGATACCGTTGCTGATGAACCGTTACGGGTGCGATATAATGTACCGCAGGTGAATGAGGAATTTGCAGAAACCTGTCAATTGTTATGGCGCCATGCGCAGGTCAATCTATTGAATGTAGCTGTAGATGAGGCGGGTGTATTGACACCCTCTTTTATTATTTTAGAACCGGATTATCTGTTGGATATCAGTGCTCTGGCAGAGTGTTTTAAAGATTACGGGCATCATCCGGCCAATTATCTGCTGGCACGTTTGCAATCTCCCGATAATACACGTCCTCTTTTGCTCGGTAATATTGCCAATCTTTTCCTGGACGAATGGATCTATGCGAAAGAGGAGCCGGACTATTTATCCTGCATGAAAAAGGCTTTCCGCACTTATTCCATAGAGTTGGCTGCATGTGCCGATTTGCTGGACAAGGAGAAAGAAAAGGAATTCTTTGCCGATTGTAAACGACACTTCGAACATATCCGTCAAACGGTGACTGAAACTTTCCGGACTCCCGGTTATGAACTGGATAAAACAGATGCAGTATTGGAACCTACCTATATATGTGAAGCACTGGGGTTGCAAGGACGTCTGGACTATATGCAGCGCGATATGTCTTCCTTTATAGAAATGAAGTCGGGCAAAGCCGATGAGTATTCTATCCGGGGCAAGGTGGAACCGAAAGAGAATAATAAGGTACAGATGTTATTGTATCAGGCAGTGCTGGAATATTCTATGGGAATGGACCACCGCAGAGTAAAGGCATATTTGCTGTATACACGTTACCCGTTGCTATATCCTGCCCGTCCATCGTGGGCGATGGTACGGCGTGTGATGGATGTTCGCAACCGGATTGTGGCGAATGAATATGGCATGCAATTACGTAACAGTCCTCATTATACAGCGGAATGCCTGAAAGCTATCAATCCAGAGACACTGAATGAGCGTCATCTGAATAACACGTTATGGAAACGCTATCTTTATCCGTCCATCGATGCAGTGGCACAACGTATCTGGATGCTTACTGCATTGGAACAATGTTACTTCTATACACTCTACAATTTTATAACCAAGGAATTGTACACTTCAAAATCAGGTGATATTGATTATGAAGGGCGTGCAGGAGCTGCTGCTTTGTGGCTTTCCACACTTGAAGAAAAGCGTGAGGCGGGGGAGATACTATATGATCTGACGATCACAGAGAATCATGCGGCAGATATACATAAGGCATATCTTGTATTGGCACGTCCGGTTAATGATTTATCTCTGCAAGTTTTACCGAATTTCCGTGAGGGTGACGCCATTGTCCTCTATCAACGCAATCAAGATACGGACAATGTAACCAATAAGATGGTATTCAAAGGGAATATAGAGCGAATCACCGGCCGGGATATCCGTATACGTCTTCGTGCTTCGCAGCAAAATGCTTCTGTGCTTCCTCTGGAGAGTCACTATGCCATAGAGCATGATTATATGGATACTTCTTTCCGCAGCATGTATCTGGGACTTTCCGCTTTCCTTTCCGCTAACAAGGATCGCCGGGACTTATTGCTGTCTCAGCGTGAACCGGAATTTGATACTTCTTTTGATGCCCGTATTGCAGCTGCTTCCAATGATTTTTCCCGCATTACCCTGAAGGCACAAGCAGCCAGGGATTATTTTCTTTTGATAGGTCCTCCGGGCACCGGAAAGACTTCCCGTGCTTTGCGTGGTATGGTAGAAGCTTTCTATCATGAAGGGAAACAGATATTGTTACTTTCATATACAAATCGTGCAGTGGATGAGATCTGCAAAACCCTTTCTGTAATAACGCCTGAGATTGATTTTATTCGTATCGGAAGTGAGCTCTCTTGCGATCCTCCTTTCCGTTCCCGATTAATAGAGAATGTGCTGGAAGCCTGTTCTACACGTCGTGAAGTACACGCATGCATAGAAGGTTGTCGTGTTTTCGTTGGTACTGTTGCTACCTTCTCATCTAAAACGGATATGTTTCGTCTGAAGACTTTTGATGTGGCTATTGTGGATGAGGCTACCCAGATATTGGAGCCACAACTGTTAGGGCTTCTTTGTGCAAGAGATGTGGCTGGCAACAATGCCATCGGTAAGTTTATTCTTATCGGCGATCATAAACAACTGCCTGCCGTTGTTCTTCAATCCGAATCGCAATCTGAAGTGTGTGAAGAATGCCTACAGAGTATCGGTTTGTACAACCTGAAAGATTCTCTGTTCGAACGTCTCTATCGTACAGTCTCCGCCAATCACTCGTCACCAACCACTCAGCGTTTCTACGATATGCTTTGCCGGCAGGGACGTATGAATGTGGAAGTAGCCCGGTTCCCTAATCATGCTTTTTATGGCGGATTACTGGAAGCGGTCGGTTTGCCGCATCAGCAAGGTGAACTTGTACTTGCTCCGGGGCTGGAGAGTGATGAATTTGCTGATATATTAGTGCATCGGGTAGCTTTTCTTCCCTCGGTGCCGGAGACTCCTTCACAATCAGCGAAGATTAACCATTTCGAAGCACGACTTACAGCGCGGTTGGCCGCTTCCGTTTACCGACAGTATGAAGCAAGCAATTCTGGGTTTAATTCTGCTTTGACTTTAGGCGTTATCACTCCTTATCGTAGCCAGATAGCCCTTATAAAGAGAGAAATAGCTGCTTTGGGAATTCCTGTTTTGAATGATATTCTGGTGGACACCGTAGAACGTTTCCAGGGGAGTGAGAGGGATGTGATTATTTATTCTTTCTGTGTAAACCGCACTTATCAACTGAAATTTCTTGCCAATCTTACGGAAGAAAAAGGAGTCTGGATTGACCGGAAACTAAACGTTGCGCTCACTCGTGCCCGCAAGCAGCTATTTATGACAGGGGTGCCTCACTTGTTACGACAAAATCCTATCTACGCCGATCTGCTCGATACGGTTTTATAAAGCTTTACCAATTCCATTTAGTAAATCTTAAATGTTCCTCAATTCTTTATATCTTTTATTAATATCTCTGAATGGAATAAACCCCTATATTTGCCGAACGTTTTTTTCATAGAGATTTAGATTTAAGGTTAGAAGAATTGTGGAAGTCGTGAGACTTCCCTTTTTTTCATCTTAAAGTTTTGCGCTCCTGTATTTCTCGTGAACCGTTTGGAGGTGTAATTTGCTAAAGTGGGCACTGAGGTTTGTGTAGTTTTGGCGGGAGAGTGCAGAAGAGAGTCGCTTCGTGAGAAGGGGCTTTTTTTGTGCCCATACTTTTTATATTATACTAAAAAAGGTGCCCATCGCTGAGCACCTTTTTCATTGTTTATTCTATTATAAACTTATAATATTATTATTCCAGTACGATAGGTTTGTATTTAGGTACCAAAGCCTTCATTACAATCCAACCGATCAGGTAAGCCACCGCACATACACAGAAAATAATGAAGTATCCTGCAGGTTTACCGGAGAAGCCCATAAATTCCATGGCAGGACGTACAAACTGTGCACCTTGTTCCAGCAAATCATGAGTCATTTCTACTTCTTTTCCATCTACTATTGTACTTCCTGATGAATATACGAAGAGATTACCTGCTACTTTCTGCAGAATCATTGAACCGAAACCACCGGCCATACCACCAATACCCGTGATACTTGCAATAGCTGCTCTTGGGAACATATCACTTACAGTAGAGAAGATATTAGCAGACCAGGATTGGTGAGCTGCACCACCGATACCGATCATGATAACCGGCAACCATGGAGAGATAGTGCCCAGAGGTTGTGCCAACAGTACTACCAGCGGGAAGAATGCGAAAATCAACATAGCACGCATACGTGCTGCATACGGGTTCAAACCGGTTCTGTTGATGATGATAGTAGGTAATTTACCACCATAGATTGAAAGCATCGTAATGGCATATAGGGTAAAGATCAGTGCAATACCCAATCCCTCGGAAGTTTTGATGCCAAATTGAGTATTCAGATAGGAAGGAGTCCAGAATAGGAAGAACCACCATACACCGTCAGTCATAAATTTACCGAAAGCGAATGCCCAGGTTTGTTTATAGCTAAAGCATTGCCAGAATTTCATCTTCTTTTCGTCTTTTTCTTCTACTACCGGAGCAGCACCTTCTTCATGCTTGTCCTGTTCGATATATTCCAGTTCGGCTTTGTTTACGTGTTTGCTTTCTGAAGGTTTAGAGTACATGAATACCCAGAAGCCCATCCAGATAAAGCCGAGACCACCAATTACAATGAAAGCCATTTCCCAACCCCATGCTTTAGCCAGCAAAGGAATAGTCAACGGA
>OJSJ01002298.1_pt1 | contig 10527 bp, 8 predicted proteins | sample 1599381 | NCBI WGS metagenome assembly OJSJ01 (sample SAMN04168658, study PRJEB22393) | human gut metagenome | biome: human gut microbiome; feature: stool | host: Homo sapiens | collected 2014-03-24 | reverse complement strand
TCATTTTGGGGGTTGATTTTTTATAGTTAATCTTTCTTTTAGGGTGCGGTCAATCTCCCGCTTGGCGTCCCGCTGGGAGGCAGCCGCCCGCTTGTCATAGTTCTTCTTGCCCCGGCACAGGCCGATCTCCAGCTTCACCCGGGAATCCTTAAAATAGACGGACAGGGGCACCAGGGCATAGCCGTCCTGCTTCACCAGGGCATGGAGCTTGCGGATCTCTCGTTTGTGCATCAGCAGCCGCCGGGAGCGCACCGGGTCCCGGTTGAAGATGTTGCCCTTCTCATAGGGGGAGATGTGCATCCCATGGACGAACAGCTCCCCATCCTTTACCGTACAGTAGGCGTCCTTCAAATTCAGCGTTCCGGCCCGGATGGACTTGACCTCCGTGCCCGCAAGCTCGATGCCCGCCTCGTACCGGTCCTCCACGAAGTAGTCGTGGAAGGCCTTGCGGTTCTGGGCCGCGATCTTGATTCCCTTCTTCTCCGTGGGGCTCACCTCTTTCCTGGAAGGTTTTATTATAATACCATATTTTCCCCGCATCTTCAAGAGAAAGTCACAGTTGGCTTTTTCTGGAGGATATGCTATAATAAAGTGATTGAGTATGTCCTGAATATACAAAAAATAGACACAAGGTGGAATGCTATATGAATCAGACTGCGGATCTGACGGAGAAGACCCTCAGCCGGGAGGAAAAGTACCAGGGAAGCTTCCTGAGCCTGCACGTGGACCAGGTGCAGCTGCCGAACGGCAGGACCTCTTTCCGCGAGGTAGTAGAGCATGTGGACGGCGTGGCCATTCTGGCCCTGGACGACCGGAACAATGTGCTCACCGTCACCCAGTACCGCTATGTGATCGGAAAGACGCTGCTGGAGATCCCCGCCGGAAAGCTGGAGCCGGGCGAGGACCCGGTGGCCGGTGCCCTGCGGGAGCTGAAGGAGGAGACCGGTGCCGTGCCGGACACCTTCCTGCCCATGGGCGTGACCCTGCCCTCCCCCGGCTGTCTCAGTGAGCGGCTGTACCTCTTCCTGGCAAAGGGCCTGCACATGGAGTCCCAGCAGTTGGACGAGGATGAATTCTTGAATGTGGAGCGCATTCCCTTCAATGAGATGGTCCACCGCGTCATGGACGGGGAGATCGAGGACAGCAAGACCATCGCCGCCGTGCTGAAGGCAAAAGTGCTTCTGAATCTTTGAGAGGAGACTCTGCCATGAGCGATCCGAAAACCGTCCTGATCGTGGAGGACGAGAAGAATATCGTGGACATCCTGCGGTTCAATCTCCAGCGGGCGGGCTATCAGACGCTGGAGGCCTATGACGGAGAGGACGGCCTGGCTCAGGCGGTATCCGCCAATCCGGACCTGATCCTGCTGGATGTAATGCTGCCCAAGAAAAACGGCTTTGACGTGTGCCGCGCCCTGCGGGATCAGGGCAGCAGCGTTCCCGTCATCATCCTCACCGCCCGGGAGGAGGAGGCGGACAAGGTCCTGGGGCTGGAGATCGGTGCCGACGACTATATCACCAAGCCCTTCTCTATGCGGGAGCTGGTGGCCCGGGTAGGAGCCAACATCCGGCGGACCACCATGACGCCGCCGGCTGCCGCCTCTGCCGCGGCCTCCGCCATGCCCGTGTCCGGGGATTTGTCTATCAATACCGACAGCCACCAGGTCTTCCGGGCCGGTAAGGCCATCGACCTGACCCAGCGGGAGTATGAGCTGCTGACCTTTCTGGCCAGCCATCCCAACAAGGTCTACTCCCGCATCGACCTGATGGAGCAGGTGTGGAACTACGGCTATGTGGGCGACGACGTGCGGACCGTGGACGTGACGGTCCGGCGCCTGCGGGAGAAGATCGAGGCCGACCCCGCCAATCCTGTCTTCATCCTCACCCGCCGGGGCGCCGGCTACTACTTCTCCGTGAAATGACTCCGCCCCCCATTCTCTAAGGAAAGAAGGTGTTCGCCGTGTTCCGCAGCCTGCACATGAAGCTGATGCTGATTCTGCTGCTGCTCATCACCTCGCTGATGGCGGTGGTAGGTGCATTCCTGACCACCAGCGTCTCCAGCTTCTATATCGACACCTTTTACGAGCAGATCAGCGCCGTGTTCAGCGACGACAGCGACGGCTATGTCTCCACCCTCCGGGCCCGGGCGGCCGAACCGGACGGCGCCGCCGGCATCAAGGAGATGCTGGAGGGCCGGGCCGGCTCCCTGGGCATCGACTACCGCACCCGGAACTACTTCATCCTGGATGGGCAGAGCGGCACCTACCTGGACGGGTCTGCAGAGGCGTCAGAGCTCCCCCGGGAGCAGACCGCCAACCTGCTGACCGCCCGGAATGCCGTGGCTCAGGGCGACAGCACCCTGGTGGGAGACCGCAGCGACATCACCGCCGACTATATGGACGCAGCCATCCCCATCATGGGGGGCGGAAACGCCTACATCATTTACATCCTGGACAACAAGGACACAGTGACGGACCTGAACTCCCAGCTCTTCCTCATCATCATGCAGGCGCTGGTGATCGGCCTGCTGATCTCTGTCCTGTTGAGCTTCCTGCTGTCCAAGACCATGGTGGGCCCCATCGAAAAGCTCACCGCCGGGGCAGAGCGGGTGGCCGCGGGAGACTTTGACAGCCAGCTCCCCGTGGAGTCCACTGACGAGATCGGCATCCTCACGGGCACCTTCAACGAGATGGCCGATGTCCTTCAAGCCACGCTGGCCGCCGTGGAGAACGAGCGGAACAAGCTGGACACCCTGTTCCTCCACATGACCGACGGCGTGGTGGCCTTTGACCACGACAGCCTCCTTATCCACTGCAATCCCGCCGCCACCAATATGCTCCATCGCAGTGTGCCGGAGGGCACTACCTACGATACCCTCTTCGGTCAGGTCTATCCCTTCCAGGAGACCCTGGCCCTCCAAAGACCCAACTACGCCGAGGCGGAGATGGAGGTGGGGGACCGGACGCTGGAGCTGTTTCTGGCGCCGTTTTCCGACCAGGCCAGCGGCGGCGTGCTGGTGGTGCTTCATGACGTGACGGAGCAGCACCGCAACGAGGAGCGGCGCAAGGAGTTCGTGGCCAATGTCTCCCACGAGCTGCGCACCCCCCTCACCAACGTCCGCAGCTATGCCGAGACCCTGCGGGACGCGGAGGGAGACATCCCTGTGGAGACCTCCAACAGCTTTCTGGACATCATCATCACGGAGACGGACCGCATGACCCACATTGTTCAGGATCTGCTGACCCTCAGCCGTCTGGATGCGGGCAATGCGGAGCTGGTGCTCTCCCGCTTTCCTTTCGGGGACGCCATTGAGAGCGTCACCCGTGCCAATGCCCTGGCCGCCAAGCAGCACGGGCACACGCTGACCTATACTCCGCCGGAGAGCCTGCCCTTGATCGTGGGGGACCGGAGCCGGCTGGAGCAGGTGATGATGAACGTCATCGGCAATGCCGTCAAATATACGCCCGACGGCGGACACATCACCATCACCGCCGGCTCCACAGAGGCGGAGGTCTGGATGGAGGTCTGCGATGACGGCATCGGCATCCCAGAGAAGGATCGGGACCGGATCTTCGACCGCTTTTATCGGGTGGACAAGGCCCGTTCCCGGGAGTCCGGCGGCACGGGCCTGGGTCTCTCCATCGCCAGGGAGATCGTCCAGCGCCACCACGGCACCATCGCCCTGGCGCCCCACGAGGGCCCCGGCACCACCATCCGGCTGACGCTGCCCATCGGCGGGCCCTCCAACCCCATCTGAGAAAGTCACATCCGCAAAACCGCTGAAAGGAGGCTGCCCATGGATCAAACGGCCCGGCGCAGGCGCCGCAACCTCATCCAGAACATCGCCATCGCGCTTCTGTCCGTCTCGGCGGTGCTCCTGTTCGCCCAGCTGCAGCTGTACAATCTGGGCACGTCGGAGGACCCGCTCTATCTGGAGCGGCTGACCGGCGAGGGCTCACCCTCCCGGCTGCGGGAGTTTCCCGCTCCGGTACGGGTGGTCCTCACGGACTCCTACGGCCGGTATGGCAGCCTGGGCTTCACTACCAACAGTGACGGCTTCTCCGCCCTGGGCCTGCGGGAGGCTCTGGGCTCCGTCCAGCACCTTGCTCCTTCTACAACGGATGCCTTTCGGGGTGCCCTCTCGGGCCCTTCCATCTATTTTGATTTTTTGAATCCCCTGCCCCTCCAGGTGCTTGCCGAGCTCACCGGTGCAGAGGGCACCGCGTTGGAGGGAAATGCCCGCTGTCTGCTGCTGGCCGCAGGGGCGGACGGCTCCGTCCATCTCTATGTATGGGACGGTGCTGATACCGTCCTCACCGGCACCGTCGCCTCCACCGCCCTCTCCATAGATTCTCTTACAGAGGCAGTGAGCCAGTCCGGCATGGGAAGCGTCTCCTTCGCCTTTGAGGTTGTGGAGATGGAGCCGCTATACGGCAAGCTGTTTCCCCTCTCCATCCTGCCGACGGAGTTACCGCAGCTGCCGGTCCTCTCTGCCGCTTCATCCATCTCCGGCACGGACTGGCTGCTGGCGGCTTTCGGCTTCAACATCAACACGCGGGAGCGCTATGCGGAGGCCGACGGCACGGAGGTCATCACCGAGGTCGAAGCCGATCGCTCCCTTCACATCCGTCCCTCCGGGGAGATCACCTACCGCAGCGGAACAGATGCTACGCTGGAGATCTCCGCACAGGAGGAGGTCCCCACTGCGGCGGAAGCCGTGCTGGGTGCCAGTATCCTGCTGGAACAGCTGACAGAGGACCGCTCCGGCGAGGCAAGGCTGTATCTGGAGTCCGTCAGTCAGGGCGGGGACACCACCCAGCTTCTGTTCGGATATCAGATCGATGGTGTCCCCATTCGCTTCTCCGACGGCGGACACGCCGCCGAGATCACGCTCTCCGGCACCAGCGTCACCCGCCTCACCCTGCGGTTCCGGCAGTACAGCACCGCCGGGGAGACGTCGCTCCTGCTGCCGCTGCGGCAGACGCTGGCCATTGCAGCGGAGCATCCCGACACAGAGCTGTCTGTGGGCTATGCCGACGGCGGCGGAGACTCGGTATCCGCCAGCTGGCTGGCGGACTGAGTGCAGCGGATACAAGCCGCTCCGGCGGTGGAAAGGAGGTCCGACGGATGGAGAGCTTCCGTCTGAAAAACATCATCATTCTGATCCTGGCTCTGATGAATCTCTGCCTCCTGGGCCTGCTGGGAGTACGGCTGACCACCGGCTATTCCGCCCAGGCAGAGGCCCGTCAGCAGATGGTGCAGCTGTTCGCGGCGGAGGGTGTCTCTCTGGATGACGGCATTATCCCCGGCGCCACACCGCCCGCCGGCCTGACCTTGTCCAGGGACCCGGACGAGGATGAGAAGCTGGCCGGCTTTCTCCTGGGAGATGAGCTGGTCATGTCTGATGGTGGCGGCGGCGTCACCACCTATCAAAGCGAAAACGGCAGCGCCGTCTTCCGGTCCGACGGCACCTTTGACGTGGTGATCGAACAGAGCGGCGAGACAGCGGACGCCCTGTGCCGGGCCTTCTGCCGTGCGTTCCACTACGAAGCCCTCGCCTTCTCCCTGGATGGGGAGGACGGCAGCGCCTCCGCGGTCCAGACCTACGACGGGGCCCCGGTGGTCAACTGCACCGTCTCCTTCTCCATCTCCGGCGGGCGGGTGGCCTCCGTCAGCGGTACCCACCTGCCCCAGGCGGGACAGACCGCCAATGGGAACGGTGCCCTGTCCGCTCTGGATGCCCTCAATGCCTTCCTCGGCACCGTTCAGAGCGGCGCGGTGGTCACTGCCGTGACGGACCTGTACCTCTGTTATGAGCTGCAGAGCACCACAGCCACTCCTATGGCCCTGGTGCCCGCCTGGTGCGTTTCTACGGATACGGCTGATTATTATGTCAACTGCTACACCGGCGCCGTCTCCTCCGGCTGAGTAACTGGAGCCCTGCCGGGCAGATAATTTGTTTCCAAATTTCTCCGCCTGTGCGCCGCGATTCGGCCTGAAGCGGCTGTTTTCAGCCGTCGGCGGCTTTGGAATTTTGACGAATTTTGACGCGGAACCCGTCCGGCTCGCAGGAAGGGTTTGCATTTTGCGCGGGGATATGGTATAGTTTGGGTGTGTGAGCTTCCCCATCCGGAAAATTTCTCCGGTTTCGCAGGTCTTTAGCGGGTATGAAGCGGCACGGGCCGGGCACACTGTTTCATAGAAATTACAGGTGCCGCCACAAAAGAAAGCGCCTTTTGAAGAGAGGGTATCGACTTTGACAAAGTATATTGTACAGGGTGGTCATCCCCTGTTTGGTGAAGTAGAGATCAGCGGCGCCAAAAACGCCGCCGTTGCCATCATTCCCGCCGCTCTGCTGGTGGACGGGGTCTGCCGGATCGAAAATATCCCCCAGATCTCCGATGTGACGCTGTCCCTGAAGATTCTGGAGCATTTGGGTGCCGGCATCCGCGTCATCAACCGCCATACAGTGGAGATCGACGCCAGCCGCATCCGCTCCACCCGAACCTCCTATGAGTTGGCCCGGAAGATGCGGGCCTCCTATTATCTGATTGGTTCTCTCCTGGGCCGCTTCGGCCAGGCGGAGGTCGCCATGCCCGGCGGCTGCAACTTCGGGGTGCGCCCCATCGACCAGCACGTGAAGGGCTTTACCGCGCTTGGCGCCAAGGTCATGGTGGAGGGCGGCTTCATCAACGCTTCCACGGAGACCGGCCGCCTCAAGGGCGCTAACATCTATTTGGATGTGGTCTCCGTGGGCGCTACCATGAATATCATGATGGCCGCCGTCCGGGCGGAAGGCAACACCGTCATCGAGAACGCTGCCAAGGAGCCTCATATCGTGGACCTGGCCAACTTCCTCAACTCGATGGGCGCCAACATCCGGGGTGCCGGCACGGACACCATTAAAATTCAGGGCGTGGACCGCCTGCGGGGCGGCAGCTACGCCATCATTCCCGACCAGATTGAGGCAGGCACCTATATGGCCGCCGTGGCTGCCACCGGCGGCCAGATCCTGGTGAAGAATATCATCCCCAAGCACATGGATTGCATCACCGCCAAGCTGGTGGAGATGGGCGTGGATGTGGAGGAGCTGGACGACGCCGTCCGGGTCCGCCGCAGCGGCCCCATCAGCCGCGCCAATGTCAAGACCATGCCCTATCCGGGCTTCCCCACCGATATGCAGCCCCAGATTGCCGCCGTCCTCTGCCTGGCTACCGGCACCAGCGTCCTGACCGAAGGTGTGTGGGACAGCCGCTACCGCTATGTGGATGAGTTCCGCCGCATGGGCGCCCACATCCAGGTGGATGGCAAGGTAGCCGTCATCGAGGGGGTCCCCGGCCTCACCGGCGCGCCGGTCCACGCCTGTGACCTGCGGGCGGGCGCGGCCATGGTCATCGCCGGTCTGGCCGCCCAGGGCATCACCGAGGTGGACGGGATCTACCACATTGAGCGTGGCTATGAGGATCTGGTGGGCAAGCTGGCCGGGGTCGGCGCCGAAATCCAGGTCGTCACCGTCCCCGACGAGGAGAGCCAGTCCCAGGCTGTCTGAAGCCATGTTATCCATTATCCAAACGATCAGAAATTGGGATCTCCAGGCCGGCGGCTCACCCCTCCGGCCATCCCCAGTTTCTGATCTTATTTTTTAGGGAGCGATCAAATTGTTGACCTTTACCACCCTGGCCAGCGGCTCCGGCGGCAACGCCGCCCTGGTCTCCTGTGGGGACACCCATCTTCTGCTGGACGCGGGGATCTCAGCCAAGCAGATCACCGCCGGCCTGGCCGCTCTGGGCGTCGCACCCAGGGATCTGACCGCCATTCTCATCACCCATGAGCACAGCGACCATGTCTCCGGCCTGCGGGTGCTCAGCAAGCGGGCCGCCGCCCCCATCTACGCCACCGGCCCCACCTGCCGCTGCCTGTATGACCGGAACACCGGCAGCGAGGCCGCCGACCTGCTTCGGGTCATGGAGGCCGGGACCGGGGTGCAGCTGGGCGGCCTGTGGGTCCAGTCCTTTCCCACCCCCCACGACGCGGCGGGGAGCGTGGGCTACATCCTCTCCGGAGAGGGGGGCCGGATCGTCCTGGCCACCGACCTGGGCTACATCACCCCGGCGGTAAAGACCGCCGTCCAGGACTGCGGCCTGCTGATCTGCGAGGCCAACCACGACGAGGACTGGGTCCGCTCCGGGCCATACCCCTACTACTTAAAGCAGCGTATCCTGGGGGACCGGGGCCACCTGTCCAACGAGGCGGGGGCGGAGCTGGCCGCCCTGGCGGCGGAGAGCGGGACCCGTGCCGTGGTCCTGGCCCACCTCTCCCGGGAGAACAACACCCCGGCCCGCGCATGGGAGACGGCCGCCCGCCGCCTCCGAAGCATGGGCTGTGAGCCGAACCTGGATCTCTCCCTGACCGTGGCCCCCCGCAGCGGGCTGGGCCCCACCTATCAGCTGGAGAGCGGGCGGGTCCTCCAGGCGTCCCCCTCTGGAGAGGAGGCCGCCCTGTGCTGAGCGTCTATCTCATCTGCGTGGGTAAGCTGAAGGAAAAATTCTATCAGGAGGCCTGCGCCGAGTACGTCAAGCGGCTGTCCGCCTATTGCAGGCTCACCCTGGTGGAGCTGCCTGAGGAAAAACTGCCCCAAGCTCCCTCTCAGGGCCAGATCGACCAGGCCCTGGCCCGGGAGGCCGCGGCCATCCGGGCCAAGCTGCCCCCCAGCGCCGTGCTGGCCGCCCTGTGCGTAGAGGGCCGGATGCGCTCCAGCGAGGAGCTGGCCCAGCTGGTTGGGACCTGGGAGCAGAGCTCCGCCAAGCACCTGGTCTTTCTCATCGGCGGCTCCTACGGCCTGCACCCCTCCATCAAGGCGGAGGCCCAGGTCAAGCTGTCCATGTCCCCCATGACCTTCCCCCACCACCTGGCCCGGGTCATGCTGCTGGAGCAGATCTACCGGGCCTTCAAGATCCGGGAGGGCTCCAGCTACCACAAGTAGTCCCCGAGCCAGTCAAACAGACGGCGCAGCCACTTGTTTGAGGCGTTGAGCCCCGACCCGATCCTGAAAATCGAATTGTTCCGCTGGAAATTTCCGCCCGACTGTGGTACACTTACCACAATGGTAATTTCCAGCGGATTTTTCATACACAGGAGGTCTTGCAGATATGTCTTACCGGGAAAATTATGAGAACTGGCTGAACAGTCCCGCCCTCTCTCAGGAAGAAAAAGCGGAGCTGGAGGCCATACGCATGGACGAAAAGGAGATCGAGTCCCGCTTTTTTGACCAGCTGGCCTTCGGCACCGCCGGTCTGCGCGGCACCATGGGCGTAGGTCTATACCGCATGAACGTCCATGTGATCCGCCATGCCACCCAGGCCTTTGCCCAGGTGATCCTGGAGGAGGGGCCGGAGGCCGCCGCCCGGGGCGTGGCTGTCTGCTTCGACTGCCGCAACAACTCCGGCCTTTTTGCCCGGGAGGCCGCCTGCGTCATGGCGGGCAACGGCATCCCCGTGCGCCTGTTCCAGGCCCTGCGCCCCACGCCGGAGCTGTCCTTCGCCGTACGGGAGTATGGCTGCATCGCCGGCATCAACGTCACCGCCAGCCACAACCCCAAGGAGTACAACGGCTATAAGGTCTACTGGGAGGACGGAGCACAGCTGCCCCCCAGACACGCCGACGAGGTAGCCCGGAAGATGCGGGAGCTGGATGTGTTCGCCAGCGTCAAGACCATGGACTATGACCAGGCGGTATCTCAGGGAAAGATCACCCTTCTGGGAGCGGAGACCGACGAGCGCTTCCTGTCCAACGTCATGGAACAGGTGAACGACAAGGCCGTGGTGGAGCAGATGGCAGACACCTTCAAGATGGTGTACACCCCCTTCCACGGCACCGGCTATCAGCTCATCCCTGAGGCGCTGAAGCGGCTGGGCATGAAGCACGTCATCTGCGTGCCCGAGCAGATGGTCATTGACGGCAACTTCCCCACGGTGGTCTCCCCCAACCCGGAGAATCCCGAGGGCTTCGCCCTGGCTGTGGAACTGGCCAAGCAGAACGGTGCTACATTGATTGTTGGCACCGATCCCGACGCCGACCGTGTTGGCGTTGCCGTTAAGAATGGCGATGACTATCTGCTGCTGACCGGCAATGAGATGGGCGTTCTGCTGCTCGACTATATCTGCAAGACCCGTGCTGCCCGCGGTGAGGACCTCACTAAGAAGGTTGCCGTTACTACTATCGTTTCTTCCGCCATGGTTGACGCTCTGGCCGACGAGTACGGTTTTGAGCTCCGCCGCTGCCTGACGGGCTTCAAGTACATCGGCGACATCATTACTTCTCTTTCCGATGCTGGCGAGGTCGATCGCTTTATCTTCGGTTTTGAGGAGAGCTACGGCTATCTGGCCGGTGACCACGTGCGCGACAAGGACGCCGTGAGCACTTCGCTTCTGATTTGCCAGATGGCGCAGTACTATAAGCTCCAGGGCAAGAACCTTGCCGATGCGATGCACGAGCTTTACGAGAAGTATGGCTACTATCACAACAAGAC
>OJSJ01002293.1_pt1 | contig 10536 bp, 11 predicted proteins | sample 1599381 | NCBI WGS metagenome assembly OJSJ01 (sample SAMN04168658, study PRJEB22393) | human gut metagenome | biome: human gut microbiome; feature: stool | host: Homo sapiens | collected 2014-03-24 | reverse complement strand
TTTTTTTTTTTCAAGCAGAAGACGGCATACGAGATTTATCCGCACATTGAGTCCATAGAGATGTGTCACAATGGAGTTGCATCCAATATATTTTCTCAATTAAATTTTTGGGAGTCTCTAAATTTGGCTCTTTACCGAATCTTGGAACATAATTTCTCCGAATTTCAGACATTGGATCTCTTTCTACACTCCATCTTTGGTATCGATAAGCAAAATACCTAAACAAATAATACTTTTGAAAGTATGGTAATATTTTATTGAACATATTGTATTTCTTTAAAGATATATTTAAAATAAAGGGGAATTGCGGATTTAAGTGTTTCAAACACAAGCATATGGTATTTATTGTAAGACATACGGTGACCTATCCATGACAAGTCTTTTTTATATATCTTTTCGTCAAAAGCAGAAAGCCTGTCAGTATGTGCATAATCATGAGATTGGATAATATGGTTCATTTGATCATACCATGGAGAGAACGAGAACATCGCTCGATATCTTTCATAGCATTTCTCATACATACTTTTATAGTTCGAGTGATTGTCAATAATATCTATTATAGTAGACAAAAAATTATCAGGGGTATCGTGTGGTATTATTAAGCCACTTTCTCCATGTATTACCATCTCTTGGCAAGCATTTTTATAGTCTGATGTGATTATTATACAACCTACTCGCATAGCCTCAATCATAGCCATAGGACATCCTTCTCTCCTGGATGGAACAAGAAATATATTAGCCTCGCTACTTATCTTTTCGGCCTCTTCACGTGGAATACGACCTGTAAAAATCATCCTAGCGTCTCTTGGGAACAATTGAGCAACAGAATTGTACGGTTGCAGTTTCTGAAGCGTTGGGGTATTGTTACCCATAAAATAAAACTCAAAAGCCCTATCAGTTCGAAGAAGCTTCTGAGCGATTGTTAGTATCAACTCTGGTCTTTTGGGTGCAGATGTTCCTCCTGCAAATACAATTTTTAATATTCTATTTTCTTTCTTTCGTTCTCTTATTATTTGTGCATTCGGATACTCTTCAACAAAATTGTATACAACTTTAACCTTACTATGATCAATAATCTTAAATTGTTTACACAAATATTCTTTATTGAAGTGTGATAGTGCAATGATACTATCGGCATATTGAGAGTTCAAACCAGCAATATCAGCCTCGTTATATCTGAGCGAGTGGCTAACCGTTATTACCCTAATATTGTTATTCAGATACGGTGTGATTAATGATAAAAGTTTGCTATTACTATTCAATATTACATCGGGCCGAATCTCTTTATTTATAAGATTTATTGTATATCGGGCATTATCTACAGAGCAATTCTCTGATTCGACTCGATATATTTTATATTTATCAGGGTCAAAAGGAAGAGTTGTATCATCACCAATCATTATTGATATGGTGTACTGACTGGAAAAGCTTCTAACAACTTCATGAGCGTAAGAAGTAATTCCACCTCCTCTAAAAGAAGAACTAACGAGTAATATGTTCATACTTTCTTGAATTTATTTAGCAGTGGAACGATTAACCTTTTGTCAAACAATAATATAATTATAACAAGAGAAATTACATAAATAAATGACTCGAATACAACTTTAAGATAAATATCATCAACAGATAAACAATTTCTTACTGCTAAAACCAATAACGAAGCCACTATTACTACGCTCCATGATTTATAAAAAATTAAAAGATATTCGACAAAAGTCATAGAAATGATCCTATAAAGCAGCATAAACCAGTTTACAAAGAACATAATTAAGTATGTAAATAACATTGTTAATGCTGCATTGTGTAAAGAAGTACGAGCAAACGCAAATAATAATATTCCCATAGTTATAAACCTCACTATGGTATACGAAAAAGACAGGTCAGTTCTTTTTAATACAATAGCAACCATTCCACTCGGTTGACCAAGAACAACAAAGAGGCTCCAAATCGACATGATGCTAACAATTTCATTAGCCTCTTCGTACCCTTTTCCATAAAAAATCTCTACTATTATAGGCGCAAACAAAAAAACAAATCCAACAATAGGCGTATTTAAGTAGGACAACCTCATCGCAAATTGTTCGAATTTACGTTTCAATTGATTGCAGTCGCTGGAGTAAGACGACAGAACAGGCAACATAACTTTTGTCGTTATTGTATTGATAACCATTACAAATCTAAGAACAAGTTCTTTTGCTAGATTATAGATGCCAAGTGCTCCTACGCCAAGGAAAGAGCTTATTATCAAAATATCCAATTTCGATGCAACATAGTCTACTAATTGAGTACCCATTTGATACAGCCCCACATTAACAAGATCCCCAGCCTCTTTAATCCTGATCTTATAAGTATTTTGACCTGCTACGAAATTCCAAATATTAACTATTGCAACCTGTGAAAGTGTAGACAGAATCAAACTAAATACGCCACATCCATAATAAGCTAAGACAACAGCTATAATAAGTGAAAATAAAGCTGATACTATATTTCTTGTAGCCATCGTCTTGAATTGCATATTTTTTTGAAGCACGGTATCATATAGTTTTCCAATGCTGACGAACAACAATTCACATAATACGATTGGAATTAGATATTGTAATTCTGATAATTTGTAATAGGTTGAAATAACAGGGCTAAATAGGCTAACTCCTAACATTAAGCAGTTAAACACAATGAATTGAAGCCAGTATAAACTTAAAAATCTATTTTTCGATAGATTTTTTTCAGACATTATAGAAGCAGAAAATCCCAAATCTGAAAAAACCTGCGTAAGGCCTAGCACAAATGTTAATATTGCAACAACACCAAAATCTTCTTTATTCAGAAATCTTGCTAGTATTGATAATCTCAAAATCTGTGTGACACCTGTTACTATCGTAGACAATGTTGTCCATCCAAGACCGAATAATATTTTATTTGCTCCTAAATTTCCCATATTTACTTGTGCATATATAGGCAATAAAACAACTCGTAAAAAGTAGCAAACAAACCTAAATAGAATGTTGTTTTTGTTAGTTTTGGATATATTCCATTAGTTAAATAAAAGGTTAGTAGTAAACTTGTTGGAATAAATGAAAATCTAAAAAATCTATCTGCTATCAAAGAAGTGTTAAAACCAAGATCAAACTGAAACATAAAAGCAATAACCACCATATATATTAATAGCGTTATTAATGCACTAATATTATTTGGTAATGTATTCTTGACATTCTCATCTGAGACAACTTTAATGCCTATGTAAGCAGTTAATATATAAGTTGATCTCTCCAAAATCTGCTGAAGAAGTAACCCCAATCCAACTTCTGATAATTCTCTATTCAAATAACTTTGAGCAGACACTACACTTGCAGACCACGCATCACTATCTGAGTCTCCTTGTAATAACATATAGTGGTCAAGAAATTGACCTAAAACATAATATAGTATTGGCAAACATATACCTAATAATAATAATTTCTTTGCATCTATCCGTTTAGAATGCGATACTATTAAAATCAGAATAATACCAAATAGTGCACTTTTATGACAATAATAAGATCCAGCTAATAAGACAATTGCTATTAATTTCTTGCGAAATGAACTATCTTGAGAATTGTATAATACAAAACCTAAATACATCATAGCCATGGCAAGACTGGCTCTAGCATAAGAAAACCACAGTAAACCTACAGCAACGAAACATAACCAGGCTATATCATTTTTTATCCTCAAAAACTTAATAGATAATCCATACAGGACAAGAGCAGAACCCCATACTAAGAACCTGAATGACAAATATTCGGGACATACATTTTGTATAAGGTATACATATAAATCTTCCAAGTGGCTATACTCTCCTTGGCGTAAATACTGATATGAAATAGCTACATGAAACCAATCATTACCCCAAAATGCAAAAACACAAAAAAGCAGAATAACCATATAGCCTACTCTCCTTCGAGTAATGCTAGTGCTAAACGGCTGTTTTATGGCTGGTACAAATAGCCAATATGCATAAAACATCATCAATATATTAACAAAAACGAGGAAGCCAGTTCTCTCCAGTCCGATTAATTCTAACATCTATTTTATAAGCGATATTTGAAAATCAGTTATAAATTCATTCTTATGCCTTAGACTAATAAAAAGAATGAAAATCATCAAAGTATTATAATAACTAGAACTTCAAGATTGTTCCACCCCAACTCAAACCAACACCAAAGCCGGTAACCATTACCTTCATACCGGAAATAATCGTACCAACCTCAAGGCATTGCTTCAAGCCGATCATGACTGTAGAAGAAACGGTATTGCCGGTTTCTGCAAGATTCACATAAAACCTGTCCTTTGGAAGACCGCATACCTTACGGATGGTGTTGAGCATGAACTTGTTTGCCTGATGGAAAACATAGAAATCCACATCATCCTTCTCTATCTGGTTCTTCTCCAAAATCTGCTTCATCATGACAGGAACTGCATCGAGAGTAAAATTGAAAATAGCAGATCCGTTCATGTACAAATAATCATCAAACTTCTGGTGTCCATCTTCATCCTCGGTTACAACACCAGTTGCAACTTTCTGACGTGCACCACCGGTCTTTACGACAAGATGCTTTGCGCCACTACCATCGGTACCAAGAACCACATCTCCAATCTCAGCAATACCATCGGTCGAGATCAGGCATGCAGCAGCACCATCACCAAAGATAGAACGGTTACTCTTATCAGATGTATGGAGATACTTCTGGTAGGTTTCAGCTGTCAGTAGAAGTACGTTCTTTGCAAGTCCGCTATCCACAAAGCTCTTGCCCATAGCCATACCATATATACAACCTGAACAACCAAGGTTATAATCGAAAGCGCCAGCAGATGTAGGGATGCCCAAACGGTCCTGAAGGATACATGCAGTAGAAGGAAGGAAATAGTCAGAACTTTGGGTACAAAGGAGAATGAAATCGATAGTCTTTGGGTCTACATTATACTCTTCAAACAGCTTGCGAGCAGCTTTTTCTGCCATATCGCCAGCAGTCTCATCCTTGGCAGCCACATGGCGTGAATCCACCCCCACCTTTGCGGCTACCTTATCTACACTCCACTCAGGAAACTCCTGAAGCAGTTCCTCATTAGTCACCACTTTTTCGGGAAGATAGTAACTGATACCTTTAACAAATGCCATATCTTATAATATTCTTATTCTAAACTATTCTTAATCATACTGATCAATACTTCACCCGAACCGCACTCTACAAACACTTCTGCACCATCTGCAATCATGTTCTTGACTGCCTATGTCCAACAAACAGATGCAATCAACTGCTTCAAAAAGTTAGCCTTGATTTCAACAGGTTCAGTATGAGGGGAGGGCATCCACATTCTGATATAAAAGACAAATAGGAGTCTTGAACTTGTTTTTCTCGATAGCTTCAAACCTGTTTCTGACAAGTAACCTCCAGGCAAGGTGAGTGGAAAGCACCATTAACAGCAAGAGGTAAAGTACGCTTTAGCCCCCTTCAGTTTCGTGCAAGCCTCTTTTATAACATCCATATTACCGGAGATGACAACCCGCCCCAGACAGTTGTAGTTAACAGGAACTACTACATTGTTCACGGTTGAAATTTCGATGCAAATCTGCTCCATTGTCTCATCAGGAAGAACAATAATAGCAGCCATAGTAGAAGAAACAGCATCACACGCCTTCTACATAGTCATAGCACGAGCATAAACCAGACGAAGCCCCTTCTCGAAGAACAATGCACCTGCAGCTACCAATACCAACAACTCACACAATGAGTGACCAACAGTCATAGCAAGCTGATAATTCACCATGCAGAGAGCGGTAATGACCAAATGCAGGAAGACGAAGGTTCGGTAGCCTTCGCTTATTTCAGTTCCCCATCCGTTCCTCAGAACATGATGTCGGTTATACGATAGCCAAAAATCTCGTTGGCACGTTCGAACATCTCCTTTGCCTTGGGCGAGTTGCCATAGAGGTCTTTGTCCATTCCTACGAACTGGACACTCTGATTGGAGAATACATATGCTATTTTCATTAATTCAAAATTATTGCCAGTGACCTGGGTAAACATTCAGATTTCGTTCTTCGATGACCCTCAATAATCTCTCTTCACTATCCTTTGCGAGTACCTTATCACTTGTAGGCCATTTGGTAAAGACCTTTGCAAATGGGATGTGTGAATCTCCTGTAAAAATATTATCTTCGATGATTAGCGAAATACAATCCTCAGAATGACCTATAGTGGATAACACTTCTACTGACAAATCATCTATTTTAGTAATGCCTTCAGAGAGTATCACTACATTCTCGTCATGATTAAATGTGAAATCATAATCAGGCATAATATACGAGAGATTGAGCATTGGATCCTTCAAGCCCTCGAACGTTTTTTGTGAACAATAGATCTTGGCATCTTGGAACTTTTCTAGCACCTTCTCTAAACCATATACATGATCTTGATGGCAATGAGTAAGAAAGATGCCGTTCAGTTCTCGACCTTCAAGTGATTCAAAAATCCTATCTGAACCGCCACAATCTACAAGATAATCACCAATGAAATATGTAGCAGATTGTAGTAATTCATTCTTTATTGTAATGACGTTCATTAATTCAACGTAAGGATTCCTTCTCCACCTCCAGAGATATCGAGCGAAGAACCTGTCATCCAACTTGAAGCATCAGAAAGAAGATAGATTGCAAGATTTGCAATATCCTCAGGCTGCCCAAACCGCTTCAATGGATAAGTTAATTGAGATTGCTCGAGTTGTTCTTTATCTACACCATCTTTAAGAATGAGTTCTGTCCAAACCATACCTGGACAGATGCAGTTAACACGAATCAAACGAGGTGCAAGTTCGAGAGCAAGACACTTAGCATAGCTAATGATTGCCCCCTTGGATGCACTATATGCTGCATTGCCAACACTTGGAGCGTTGGCAGCACGTGAAGCTACATACACAATGGATGCAGCTTTATTAATCTTCCTTTTTGAGAGAATAGCTGTTTGGAAAAGTATAGGTGCCTCCACATTGGGCATGAAAACATGCTGGAGATCTTCCTTACCTATATTCTTGCAAGGTACACGACTGCCTACACCTGCACACTGAACCAAACCATCAAGTTTTGGCAGTTCAGCAACAAGTGATTCTATATCCTCTGCTTTGGTAAGGTCAGCAGAGATAGCCTTGTGGTCGCCTTCGGACATGAGATTCAGGGTCTCGTTCAAACGCTCTACATTGCGACCAGTAACGATAACTGTTGCACCCATCTTAGCACAGGCAACGGCTATTGCCTTGCCTATACCAGATGATGCACCAGTAACAAGAATCTGTTTGCCAACGAGGGTAAACGGATTGAATTGTTCCATGGTTTGGTTGATTACTTGTTGTTGATAAGGTTGAATACGTCCTCTACAGTAACGCAAGCTTTAAGCTCAGCACCAGTTATAGACTTACCATACTCTGTCTTTGCAAGAGCAATGGCACTCATACCAACGAGGGATGACCACTCGTCAAGATCGTGGAACACACAAGAAGCAGTGATTTCAGATGCATCGGTGTCATCAAAAAGATCAGCGAAGTTCGCTACAAATTCATTTAAATCCATAGTATTTATATAATTTATTGCTTTGTAAATTGTTTAATTTCTTTCATCCTCTTTATAAAATACTTATCATAATTTTTCTCCAGAAGTTCTTTAGGCGTTCTTTCTTCTTCTGGATATAGTTTCTTTTCGTGCTCGATAACCTCCTCTGGTGTAAACCTAAAGCCTACGACCTTAGCAGGATTTCCTATTACAATAGAATAAGGCGGTGTAGAACTTCTTACTACTGAACCTGCACCAACTTCACAACCTCTACCAATATGTACACCTGCCAATAATATAACTCGAGCACCTATCCAAACGTCTTCTTCAACAACGATATCCTTATCATACTCAGAATGTTCGTCTAATTCGTTTTTTACAGTATCAGTAACCTGTTTCATGCTAAGCCCAACGACAGACAAGTGATTCCCAGCAATTGCCATAAACTCCTCTGCAGCTCCAGAATTCTTTTTCATAATAAATTTTGCTCTTCCATTCATTATTACAGAATCCCGCTTTAAGGTACTATTTCCTTCAATGTAAATATTTTGAGAGTTTCCGACGATTGTGTTTATCCCTAATCGAGCATTCTCAGATACATTAGGACAATATGGAATCAACCAGTGGCTAAAATTCCATCTATATTGTCGAATACATTGTTTTATATATGATTTTACAGTCATGTATAAGTTTATTTTCAAATGGCTTTTGATAATACTACTTAGTCAAAAAGTCCCAACATCACTAGGTTTGCCACTTTTATTACGAGTTTCTTAACATCAAACATATAGAGTCAACTCTGTATAGGGTGGTAAAATATTATATTATATTATATTATATTCTCTCCTCAAATCCACGGAAGTGAACATTCAACTCATGGAGGTGCTCTAGAAGAGTGCCAAGAGGAGTGCCTGCTGTCATCTGAGCGAAAGCATTCACATCCTTAGGGAAGCACTTGCCACCATAACCGAACTTGCCATCAGGACCAGGAACGTATGTGTGAGTGTCGTTGATGTATCCCGAAAGGAGCATACCTGTATGTACCTTACGCCAGTCACCACCCATTTGCTCGCAGTACTCGCGACATGCGTTAAAGTAGGTTACCTTATATGCTCCGAATACATTGTGCATATACTTAGTAAGCTCTGCTTCGAGAGGTGACATCACGCAGAACTTCTTACCAACGAAGATTTTAGTAAGGAGTTCCTGTGCACCTGTGAATACCATAGTCTGTTTCTTGAAGTCCTCAATGTGAGTACGCTCAGTAAGGAACTCAGGCATATAGTGTACCTTATGACCGGTCTCCCTTGAGAGCACATCGCTGGTACCAGGGAGAATAGTGGTACGAACGAATACAGGTACATCAGGAAGGTTGCTGATAAGTTGCTTCATGAGCGTGAGATCCTGTGTACCGTCATCCTCTGTAGGTACATGGATCTGCAAGAAAGCGATATCAATTTGAGACATATCATCATTGTAACTCTTAGCAGGATCACTAATGAACAGTTTACACTCGGGATTATTGTGCTCTAACCAATCCTTAAGGGCTCCACCTACGAACCCACATCCGATAATTCCAACGTTAATCATTTCTTTTTGAAATTTTATTTGTTATTGTTTATTTACGATTCTATATTATTATCTCAGCCATAAAACTGAGAAGAGTGTTAAACCACTAGGAAGAGTGAACTCAGTTTAATTATGAACTGGTGTTCAGAGAACGCTAGCGATACTATATAGCCCCTTAAGCATCTTGCGACCAGAGGAAGAAACATGTGTGCGTAGGGCAGCACTCTTAATCGCGACGAAAGATATCTCTGGTGTAAAGCTTATCCTCAACGTCCGTAAGGCACTCGTCAAAGCGATTAGCAATAATGGCTTTGCTCTGGGCTTTGAAGATGGCGAGGTCGTTTACGACTTTGTTACCTTCAAAGCTTTCCCCATCAGTAAGGGTTGGCTCGTAAATGATAATTTCGACTCCCTTGGCTTTGATGCGTTTCATGATGCCTTGAATAGCGGACTGACGAAAGTTGTCACTATTGCTCTTCATTGTGAGACGGAAGATACCAATGGTGACAGGCTCCTTCTGCCCGTCGTACTGATTGTTGGTACTATAGTCGTACCAGCCAGCTTTGCGGAGGACAGCGTCTGCAATATAGTCTTTGCGAGTACGATTAGACTCAACGATAGCGGACATCATATTCTGGGGGACATCCTGATAATTGGCAAGGAGTTGCTTGGTGTCTTTCGGCAGGCAGTAACCACCATAACCGAATGAAGGATTATTGTAATGTGTCCCGATACGGGGATCAAGGCCTACACCCTCAATAATGGCTTTGCTGTCCAGCCCCTTTACTTCCGCATAGGTGTCAAGTTCATTGAAATAGCTGACGCGCAATGCCAGATAGGTATTAGCAAAAAGTTTGACTGCCTCCGCCTCTTTCATGCCCATGAAAAGCGTGTCGATGTTTTCCTTGATAGCCCCCTCCTGCAAAAGAGCAGCAAATGTCCTAGCAACTTCCTGTAACATATTGACATCTGTAACGGATCGAATCGCCTCATTTTCTTCCGCAAATTCCGGACGGTCAATGATTTTTGGATAACCAACAATAATACGACTTGGATATAAATTATCATAAAGAGCCATACTCTCACGAAGAAATTCCGGAGAAAAAAGCAAATTAAACTTCTTTACTCCTTTACGGGCATATTTCAAATAAAGTCCCCGACAATATCCTACAGGAATAGTAGACTTGATTACCATCACAGCATCAGGATTGACACTTAAAACAAGATCTATGACATCTTCTATATGATGAGTATCAAAATAATTCTTCACCGGATCATAATTAGTAGGAGCTGCTATGACTACAAAATCCGCATCACTGTATGCTTTAGCACCGTCAAGCGTAGCAGTTAGATTCAATGCCTTTTCGGACAAATACTTCTCTATATAC
>OJSJ01002272.1_pt1 | contig 10644 bp, 7 predicted proteins | sample 1599381 | NCBI WGS metagenome assembly OJSJ01 (sample SAMN04168658, study PRJEB22393) | human gut metagenome | biome: human gut microbiome; feature: stool | host: Homo sapiens | collected 2014-03-24 | reverse complement strand
GTCATTACTATTACCTGATAGTGGCCTGTTGTTCTGGATGTTTGTCGCATTCGGGATTGTGTTTGTGATATTGGCAAAATACGGTTTCCCTATCATCATTAGGATGGTGGAAGACCGTAAAGTCTATATCGACCAGTCTTTGGAGGTGGCAAGAGAAGCCAACGCACAGCTCTCCAAACTAAAGCAGGAGGGCGATGCGCTTGTGGCTGCCGCCAACAAGGAACAAGGACGCATCTTGAAGGAAGCAATGGAAGAACGTGACAAGATTGTTCACGAGGCCCGTAAGCAAGCCGAGATAGCCGCACAGAAGGAACTGGATGCGGTGAGACAACAAATCCAGGTGGAGAAAGACGAAGCTATCCGCGACATCCGTCGTCAGGTGGCTGTGCTTTCTGTCGATATTGCCGAAAAAGTGCTCCGTAAGAGTCTTCAGGACAAAGAAGCTCAAATGGGCATGATTGACCGTATGCTGGATGAAGTATTAACCCCTAATAAGAACTAAGGAAAATGGAAGTCGGAATACTCTCAATGCGATATGCCAAAGCGATGATTGAATACGCACAGGAGAAAGGAGTGGAGGACAAGCTCTACCAAGAGTTCCTCACACTGTCTTATTGCTTTTGTGCCCAACCGGGTTTGCGTGAAGCACTGGATAACCCTGTTATCTCAACCAAAGAGAAATTGGCGCTGGTATGTACGGCTGCCGATGGCAACGGTAAATCCACCAGAGAGTTTGTCCATTTTATTACTTTGGTACTGCGAAACAGGCGTGAGGGATATTTACAGTTTATCAGCCTGATGTATCTGGATCTTTACCGGAAACTAAAGCATATCGGGGTAGGCAAACTGATTACGGCTGTTCCTGTGGACAAGGAGACGGAAGACCGTATCCGCTCCGCAGCAGCGCATATCCTGCATGCGCAAATGGAACTGGAGACTGTGGTAGATCCGTCTATCGAAGGCGGATTCATCTTCGATATTAATGATTATCGACTGGATGCAAGCATTGCTACGCAGTTGAAGCGAGTAAAACAACAGTTTATTGATAAGAATAGGAGAATTGTATAATGTCTGAAAATATTAAAGTAAGCGAGGTTTCCGATATATTGCGTAAACAGCTCGAAGGTATTAATACCCATGTGCAGCTTGACGAAATCGGTACGGTGCTTCAGGTGAGCGATGGTGTGGTGCGTATCTACGGACTGCGGAATGCCGAGGCTAACGAGTTACTGGAGTTTGACAACGGCATTAAGGCTATCGTGATGAACCTCGAAGAGGACAACGTGGGTGCTGTGTTGTTGGGGCCGACTGACAGAATCAAGGAAGGCTTTATTGTGAAGCGTACCAAGCATATTGCTTCTATCCGCGTAGGAGAAGGTATGTTGGGGCGTGTCATTGACCCGCTGGGTGAACCGCTCGACGGTAAAGGCTTAATTGGTGGTGATTTGTATGAAATGCCGTTGGAACGCAAAGCGCCGGGAGTAATCTTCCGTCAGCCTGTCAACCAGCCGTTGCAGACAGGACTGAAAGCTGTGGATGCCATGATTCCTATTGGACGTGGACAACGTGAGCTGATTATCGGTGACCGTCAGACAGGAAAGACGGCCATTGCGATTGATACGATTATCAACCAACGTACCAACTTCCTGGCAGGGGATCCTGTATATTGTATTTATGTGGCTATCGGTCAAAAAGGTTCTACCGTGGCTTCTATCGTAAATACGCTCCGTGAGTATGGTGCTATGGATTATACCGTTGTGGTAGCTGCCACGGCTGGCGATCCGGCTGCATTACAGTATTACGCGCCGTTTGCAGGGGCTGCCATCGGTGAATATTTCCGTGATACCGGCCGTCACGCGCTGGTGGTTTATGATGACCTTTCCAAGCAGGCGGTTGCCTATCGTGAGGTCTCATTGATCCTTCGCCGTCCGTCCGGACGTGAGGCTTATCCGGGTGATATCTTCTACCTGCATTCCCGCTTGTTGGAACGTGCGGCTAAGATTATCAATCAGGAGGAAGTGGCGCGCGAGATGAATGACCTTCCCGAAAGCCTGAAAGGTATTGTGAAAGGGGGTGGTTCACTGACTGCCTTGCCTATCATTGAGACGCAGGCAGGAGACGTTTCGGCCTATATTCCAACGAACGTGATTTCTATCACCGACGGACAGATATTCCTCGAAACGGACTTGTTCAATCAGGGTGTCCGCCCGGCTATCAATGTCGGTATCTCTGTATCCCGTGTAGGTGGTAATGCTCAGATTAAGGCGATGAAAAAAGTGGCAGGAACATTGAAGATAGACCAGGCACAGTATCGTGAACTGGAAGCATTCTCCAAGTTCAGCAGTGATATGGACCCGATTACGGCATTGACAATTGACAAAGGGCGTAAGAATGCGCAGTTGCTGATTCAGCCGCAATACAGTCCGATGCCTGTGGAACAACAGATTGCTATCCTCTATTGTGGTACACATGGTTTGCTCCGTGATGTGCCATTGAACAACGTGCAGGATTTTGAACGCAGTTTCATCGAGTCTCTGCAATTGAATCATCAGGAGGATGTGTTGGATGTATTGAGAACGGGTGTTATTGATGATAATGTGACTAAGGCTATTGAAGAAACTGCCGCTATGGTCGCTAAACAATATTTGTAATTCAAGAAAACTATGGCTTCACTGAAAGAAGTAAAAACCAGAATAAATTCGGTCAAAAGTACCCGAAAAATCACTTCAGCAATGAAGATGGTGGCTTCTGCCAAACTACATAAGGCACAAGGAGCCATTGAGAATATGTTGCCCTATCAGAAGAAGTTGAACAAGATTCTGACTAACTTTTTGAGCGCTGATCTTCCGATAGAGTCTCCTTACATACGAGCACGGGAAGTGAAGCGTGTGGCGATTATTGCTTTTTCTTCGAATACATCACTTTGTGGTGCTTTTAATGCAAATGTCATAAAGATGTTATTGCAAACTGTCAGCGAATACCGTACGCTGGGACAGGATAATATTTTGATCTTTCCCATAGGAAAGAAGGTGGAGGAAGCTGTGAAGAGAATGGGATTCCAGCCGGGGGAAATACCTCCGACACTTTCCGATAAACCAACTTATCAAGAAGCTTCCGACCTGGCGGATCTTCTAATGAAAATGTATGTGGCGGGAGAAATTGACCGTGTGGAATTGATTTATCATCATTTTAAATCAATGGGTGTGCAGATTCTACTTCGTGAGACTTATCTGCCTATTGACCTTACACGTGCAGTAGGAGAAGGTAAAGAACTGGAAAAACAGAAAGAAGAAGAACGTGAAGTTGTGAATGACTATATAGTAGAACCTTCTGCTGAGCAATTGATTGCCGACTTGATACCTACTGTATTGAGCCAGAAGCTCTTTACTGCTGCTGTGGATTCTAATGCTTCCGAGCACGCAGCACGTACATTAGCAATGCAAGTAGCTACGGACAATGCCAACGAATTGATTCAAGACCTTACCAAGCAATATAACAAGAGTCGCCAACAGGCGATTACGAACGAATTGCTGGATATTGTGGGTGGTTCGATGCAGTAATTACGACAATTAATAACATTATTTTTTGATTCAATATCCCGTTTTTAAGGTGAAACTTAAAAACGGGAATTTATATATATATATTTGCGTTGGAAATAGTCTTGAATTTTTATTTATATTCAAGCAAAACAAATATACGAAGTAGTTTTCGGACATAATAGCACATCACTTAGTGTTCTAATTTGATCCGTCGTCCCGGTTGCTTTCTAGCGGGAAAAACAGCCGGGACTTTTTGTCTGATTCTCATTTGAATATTTTATGCGGAAAAGTTTAGTACTTTTATTTCAATCTCTATATAGTTTTCCGTACCTTTGCACAAAATAATATACTTTCATGGAAAATAATCCTGAACTACAACTTGCTTGGCAGTTCATTGAAAATACAGGCACACACCTGTTTCTTACCGGAAAAGCCGGAACCGGAAAAACTACATTTCTAAAACGATTGAGAGAGCATACCCCCAAACGCATGGTCGTATTGGCTCCGACGGGTATTGCAGCAATTAACGCCGGAGGGGTGACGATTCATTCTTTTTTCCAGATATCTTTTGCTCCATTTGTGCCGGAAACGACTTTTAACTCTGCGCAAATACAATACCGATACAGTCAAGAGAAACGTAACATTATCCGAAGCATGGATTTATTAGTGATTGATGAAATCAGTATGGTACGTGCGGATTTGCTAGACGCAGTAGATGCGACTTTACGTCGTTATCGCAATCGCGAAAAGCCTTTTGGAGGGGTACAACTGTTGATGATTGGAGATTTGCAGCAGTTAGCTCCTGTTGTGAGGGACAGCGAATGGAGTTTGTTGAGGAATTATTACGAAACGCCTTATTTTTTTGCCAGCCGTGCATTGAGAGAAACGACCTATATGACAATTGAACTGGAAAAGGTATACCGTCAGAACGATACTTTTTTTCTTTCTCTGTTGAATAAAATACGTGAGAACAAAGCAGATGATGAAGTGTTGAATGAGTTGAATCGGCGATATCAGCAAGGCTTCCAACCGCCTAAAGAAGAAGGATATATCCGTTTGACAACACATAACAATCAAGCACAGCAAGTAAATGATCGTGAATTGGCTTCTCTACCGGGAAAGCCTTATCATTTTCGAGCTGAAGTGACGGGGACTTTTCCTGAATATACATATCCCGCAGATGAAATTCTCACTATTAAAGAGGGTGCCCAGATCATGTTTCTCAAGAATGATGTTTCTTTGGAAAAACGGTATTATAATGGTATGATCGGAGAGGTGGTAGCCGTTAATGATTCTGAGATATATGTGAAAGAAAAAGGGAGTGAGGAGGATTTTCTGTTATTGCCGGAGGAATGGGGAAACTATAAGTATGTGTTAAATGAGGAAACGAAGGAAATCACTGAGGTGATAGAAGGAACATTCCGTCAATATCCTATTCGATTGGCATGGGCTATCACGATACATAAGAGTCAGGGATTGACATTTGAACGTGCAATTATTGATGCACGCAATTCCTTTGCGCATGGACAGACATATGTAGCTTTGAGTCGTTGTAAGACTTTGGAGGGCTTGGTATTGGAGTCTCCATTGCGTAAGGAGGCTATTATTAGTGACAGTGTGGTTGATAACTTCACAAAAGAGGTGGAACGGAATAAACCGGGAAACAAGCAGCTAAGTGATATGCAGAAGGCTTATTTCTTCGATTTGTTGAGTGATTTGTTTAACTTCTATTCCCTCGAGCAGGCTTATAAACGGTTGCTTCGTATGCTGGATGAAGATTTGTATAAACTTTACCCTAAATTACTTACCGAATATAAGCTATTGGAGCCTCATATTAAGGAAAAGATAGTGGAATTTGCCCACCGTTTCCGCAATCAGTATACACGTTTGATTAATGAGAGTGAAGATTATGCTTCGGACCAGGAATTGCAGGAACGGATTCGTTCCGGTGCGGTGTATTTTTATAAAGAGCTGGAACCTATTCGTGTTTTGTTTGCAAAGACTAATATACCTCTTGATAATAGGGAGTTGAGGAAACAACTGAATGAACGTTTGCAAGCGTTGGATGATGCATTGTGGATTAAAGAGTCCTTATTGAAAGCTATGTGTGTGCAACCTTTTATTGTTGCTGAATATTTGAAATTGAAAGCTAAGGTGATGTTAAGTCTCGAGGACAACTCTTCTTCTTCTTCTCCTTCTTCTACCGCTAAAACATTGAGAGAGAGAAAAGAACGGGTAGAACGTACACGTAGTAGTTTTACAAAAGTAAAAGTAGAAGTTCCTACGGATATTCTGCATCTGGAGCTTTATCGCACTTTATCGGAATGGAGAACGGAAAAGACGCGTGAAACCAATATGCCTGCTTATGTCATTATGCAACAGAAAGCATTAATGGGCATTGTAAATCTTTTGCCGGATACTCCGCAAGCTTTGGAAGCTGTACCTTATTTTGGAGCGAAAGGAGTGGAGAAATATGGACTTGAAATTTTGGGGATTGTCCGTAAGTATATGAGGGAGAATCAAGTGAAACGACCGGAAATCAAAGAGATATTTCTTCCGGAAAAAAGTAAGAGGGGAGAAAAAAAGGAACCGAAGAAAGATACGAAACAGATGAGCTATGAGATGTTTTGTAAGGGAATGAGTATGGAGGAGATAGCTAAATCACGTGATTTGGTGACGGGAACAATTGCTACGCACTTAGAACATTATGTTCGTATGGGAAAGATTAAACTGGAGCAAGTAGTAGCTGTAGAAAAGATAGAGAAGATTCGTCGGTATCAGCAAAAGAACGAGAATTCCGGAGTGGCAGGAATAAAAGCGGCGTTAGGAGACGAGGTCTCCTATGCCGATATCAGATTTGTATTCGCAGCCGATGATGCTAGGCGTTGAAGCTCTTAGAATTTGCAGAAGAAAGAAACGAATACCGGAACACTCATATCAATGAGAATGCCGTGTAGGATAGCAATCGGAATCATTTCTTTTCCCGAATATCTGCTGATAGAAGGCAATAATACATCCATGGAATTGACTCCTGCCGCAGAGATAGGAGCCAATTTTCCGAAATACTTTTTGATAAGCGGAGTGCCGAGAAGTGCCATCATTTCACGGAAGATATTAGTCAGTAGGGCGATTGTGCCTAGTTCTGTGGCAAGTTGCAGTCCGATAGACGGTTCTTTGAACTGGGTGATAAGAATGGAAGAGAGTGAATAATAGGCAAATCCGCTTCCTACTGCCATACAGTCGAACACGCTCCATTGACTTACCAGTATGCTTGCCAAAGCAGAGAATAATAATGTTCCGATGATAGTTCCCAACGGAATTAGTAACATCTTGGGATGCAGGTGTGAAATGATTGTTTTCAGATTTTTGTTGGAACCGATGCTAACTCCTACTTGAAGCATTAGCGCATATAGTATGTACATAGAAATAGTATGCGTGTCAAATTGAAACTTATTGAGAGCTCCCATGATACAGCCTACACAAAAGAATAATATTACAATCAGACTTCCTTTCATTGTTCGCCTCCTTTCTTGAAGAATAGTTGTAAAACCAGCCGGGCAGCAATCAAGCTTCCCAATACACCCGATATGGCAAGAATGATTGCTTGTTTACCGAACTTACCAAGATTGTTTACTATCAGACTATTAGAGCCGATAGATACGCCAAGTATAAAGAGTAAGAGGAATATTGTAAGAGAAATCGTCTTTTCTGTCTTTTGTAAAATAGTCCAGTTACGCAATACATAGCCGATTCCGATTCCTAGAAACATGGTAGATATAATAGAAAACATATTGTATATATTTAGGTCAGGTTATACATTTGAATAAGCCACACGAATAATTCTCCAAAAAGATAATTTATCTTATTGAAAGTCAGGATAAATGCTACTTGTGAGCAACAGAGTGAATCAGCAGGTAGCTCCTATAATCAAAGAAAGGGGAATTTAGATGAATCCACTGAACCAATGTACATGCACGCAACATGACTTACAGAAATTGGGGATTTCCGCAAGAAAGTAAGCAGTGTTATGTAGTTGTAATCTCTGATTCATCATTGGTCTTCTTAATTTTGGTGCAAAGATATAAACTTTTTGTATATTTTCAAAATAAATATGCAATAATTATATGCTGTTCCAATCCAGAAGGACTTCCTTTAGTTTTCGCGGATTGTATCCGAGTATTGTTCGTGCTTTCTCGATACTCATTCCGCTAAAACGCGGGCGGGGAGTGGATTCTTGCATTTCTTCTGTCGTAACAGGATAAATGAGCGTGCGGTTTAATTTCATGTAGTCTGCTACCTGATAAGCTATTTCTGCAATAGTCAAACATTCGTCACCACAGATATGAAAGATTCCGTTGGTCGTATTTTCTATCAGGCGTCGTATCCCGTCTGATAGATCTCCTACAAAAGTTGGCGTGCGCCATTGGTCGGATACAACACGAATCTCTTGTCCGGCTTTCAAACGGTTCATTACTAATTGAACGATATTTCCATGCTGTCCGGGCAGTGCTTTTCCATACACAATCTCTACACGTGCAATGGCATAATTACTACAAATATCGGCAACTTTTTCTTCTCCTTTCCATTTGGTGAATCCGTAATAGTTGACAGGAGCGGGGAGTATTTCTTCTGTATATAGCTGTCCGGTTCTTTCATTTATCTTTCCGTCAAATACGAAATCAGTGGATAAATGGATGAAACGGCTTTGGTATTCTTTGCAAAGGTGTGCCAGTTGTTCTACCGCGGTAACGTTTATGAGGTAAGCCTCTTCATGGTGTGTTTCACAATAATCGGGAACAGATAAAGCGGAACAGTTGATAACTACATCCGGACAAATTGCTTTGAACAACTCTTTTACGGACGCTTCATTCCGTATATCAACTTCAATGAAACGATACTTCTTTGTATTCTCTAAAGCTGGAAAGATATCCGAGTGCAGGGAACAGCCGGTCACATTATATTGTTTATGGGCAGATAAATCCTTCAGTAATTGGCGTCCGGTGAATCCGTTAGCACCGATGATTAATATATTTCTCATGATTTTTTATAAGATGTATAGAGCTGTTGTTCTTGAATATCTACAAATTAGAAAATATCTCTTTTAATAGATTTAATGAGTAGCTGCATACCATGCTGTTTTTTCTTTTGCGGAAGCGAGGTCATTAGTACTGGGATCGGAAATGGTGATACCGGAGAAAGTTTCTATTTTTACCTTTCCTCTACTCATAGAATAGAAATAATCTGTATTTCTTTTGAATGGAACAGTACGGTTAAGTTGTTCGTTGAATTGAGCCAGTAATTCCTGGTTGGAACATAACTTTGATACATAATCTCCGCAATCAAAGAATATAACAGGAGAATAGCCGTCTAATCTTTGCAGTGACCCGGTTAATGTCGTATCAAATGTATATTGGCTATTTATGTCCTTCATTATAGCTGCCAAATGATCCAATTCTGCGCAATCCGTGACAGCGATAGTGCCGCATGGCATCTCATAATTTGAATAAAAGTCATCGAATCCATTACAGATCTTTTCATAATTAATTTCTCCTATCAAATACTGTCCGATCTTTGCGTATGGCATACCGTACGCCATTATTTCACAGGTAGACGCTATCAGATGATTAGTCACATTTTTAAGATCATAAGCAACTTCTACTGTCGACATGTAACAATCATCAAAAAGTATATATTCCATTTTCAATCCGGCATTGGAGATACCTTGAGCAAGTGTGGTTATGTCGGTTTGATATTGGGGATATAATCCTCCGAAATAACGTGTCATAGGTACATTCTCATACTCCCAGTGCATTTTGTTGACACGAAGGTTACTGCGTGATTGGGCATTTGATACAGGTATCCATCCCATACCATGACAACCGATAATCATAGAGTAACGTTGGGCTGGTGTACATTCCCGAACATCATTAAGGATAGATGTAATTCCTTCGGCTGTTGTATATACGGGATCAGTATACTGCTTATAGGTCTTGCGCACGCTTTTACCGTTTTCATAAACGAGTTCAAAAAGAGTAGCTTCTGTAGCTTCGGTACACATAAATACTATGACACGTTCATTTTTTAGTATATTCTTTTCGATTACACTCTCCAGGTCACTGATATTCTGATAGAAGTTAGAAGTCAGATTGTTCGACCAAGGGAGATACATAAATATCGTTTGCTCATTATTTGCCCGTACAATAGGAGGAACAATTTCATTGGGATCAGTATCCGTAGGATTTTCTGTATCTTCTATATCCGGCGATTCAGGAATAATATCTTCTTTTTCACACGAAGCCATGCTAAAAGATAGAAATAGCACAAAGATGATTGGTTTTATAAGATGATAATATTTTTGCTTTGTCTTCATTTTGTTTCTTGAATTAAATTATCAGAGTTTCTGCAAAACTACTGAAAAAATAGTGATTTCTACAACTGATTGTAGGATTTATGTGAGGTATAGACATAAAAAAAGGAGCAACGCCTTGCTCCAACCTTTGTTAACCTTAAATCTAATACTATGAAAAACACATTACACAGGTACGCACTTTTGTGAAATCTGCAAATAATCCAAGAAAAAAAGTATGTTTTATAACATTGATTAAGAGTTTTATTTCCCGATTCTATTTTTATTAAGGATTTCTGCCGTTAACTAAATAATTTTAGTTGGGCATTCTGAATTCATTTGGCGAACACCCTGTGATTTTCTTGAATAAGCGGCTGAAATACTGTGAATTAGAGAACCCTAGTTCTTGTGCAATCTGGCCGAGCGTTTTATCCGTATTTACCAACCATCCTTTGGCTATCTCGAAACGTTTGAACTGGATATACTCTTTGAACTCTTTTCCTATTTCATATTTCAGTAAATCATTAAAATATGCAGGCGATAAATGCAGGAGATTAGCACAATATTCATCGGATAACACATCAGTTGATAGGCTTACTTTCACATTGAAATGATTATCAAGCAGATGATTGAATTCTCTGAACACCTTTTTATTGACTTCGCTACGTGTGATAAACTGGCGTTCGTAGAAGCGGGTACAATAATCCAGCAAAAGTTCAATGTATTTTGAAATGATTTTTTTGCTGTGTCGATCAATGC
>OJSJ01002271.1_pt1 | contig 10661 bp, 9 predicted proteins | sample 1599381 | NCBI WGS metagenome assembly OJSJ01 (sample SAMN04168658, study PRJEB22393) | human gut metagenome | biome: human gut microbiome; feature: stool | host: Homo sapiens | collected 2014-03-24 | reverse complement strand
CGCCCGTGCCTTCCAACAGCGCCGTCCACGTGTTCTTTCCTACCTTCCCGTCCACTGTGATTCCCGCGACGCTTTGCAGTGCCTTTACCGCCTGTTCGGTATTGCGTCCAAAGATGCCGTCTGCCGTGCCTGCCTTGTATCCCTGTTCATTCAGCCTTGTTTGCAGCTCTCTTACCAGCTCTCCACGGCTCCCGTTTTTCAATAAGCAGTCCGCAAACAGCTTGGCATACGTGTTGTTCCCCACGATCCCGTCTGCCGATAATCCTTTGGCCTTTTGGTACTTCTCTACGGCATTTTTTGTTTTCGTCCCGAAGATCCCGTCTGCACTGCCGCATGCATACCCTTTCTCATTCAGCATCCGCTGCACCAGCTCTACAACCTCGCCCTTGCTTCCGCTTTTGATTTGCTGCATGGTTTCCCTCCCCTTTATACTTTGCCTATCACATAAAACCCGAATAGACAATCTACGCTTTCATACCGATTAACCGATACGATGGCTGGTGTAAAAGTTTTCGTTTGCGTTACCTCTCCCTGATGGCTCAGTAGGAAAAAGTTCGGATAATCTAGCAGCGACATCGTGCAGTTTGGCACGCTTGCAAAGGCAAACGGACCAATGTAGATCGAGAGCGTCAGAACGGCCAGCAGCACGGCTGCGGTGATCACGCGCGTAAGCAACATGATGAAGGAACCTCCGGCCGGTTCTCGTGACCGGCGCGTTGTATGTCTATGGGGGTGTCGCCTTTCATATAAAGGCCAGCATCCTGCCATTTTAGCCAATGCAGGACCTCGCGTGGCCGAATTCCTCAAAGGGGCGCGTTGAAAACACCGTCTTGTTCAGGCCTGCGCCCGCTCCTCACTGCAGGCCTCATGTCCTGCATCCGAAACCCAGAAAGCCGAAAACGCGGCTGCATTCAGGCGAAGACGAGCACTCCCGTTCTTCCGCCTCTTCGGTTGGAGCGCACAAGAAAGTCCCGCTGAAAGGCAGGCCGTCTCTACATCCATGTTGTCGGAAAGTCGGAAAGCTCCCCTGACTTCAGCCGCCGTTCCTGAGCTGTTCGCTCGTGCGACCGAAGCGGCGCTCGCGCCCCTCATACCAGCGAAGAGCCTCCTTCAAGTCGTCCTCGCCGAAGTCGGGCCAGAGCGCATCGGTGAAGTAGATTTCCGCGTAAGCACTCTGCCACAAAAGAAAGTTGGAAATCCTGCATTCGCCGCCCGTACGAATCAAAAGATCGACATCAGGCACGCTCATGAACCTTCCGATATTCTCTGGCGTCATCTCAAGCCCTGCCGCGGCGCATTCGGACGCCGCCTGACAGCAGTCCCAGCGTCCGCCGTAGTTCGCCGCAATGACGAGCTCCATCTTCGTGCCACCCGCAGTGGCAGCTTCATTTTCAGCGATGGCCTCGCGAACCGTATCGGAAAAGGCCGTCCTGTCTCCGATGACTCGAAGCCTGACGCCCGCCTCGGCGAGCGGCTCGCACCAGCGGCGGAGCGCCTGTGCGAAAAGCTTCATGAGCATCGAGACCTCTGCGGCGGGCCTGCGCCAGTTTTCGCTCGAAAAGGCGAATACCGTCAGGCGTTCGATGCCTGCCCTGGCGGCCGCCTCCACCACGCGGTTGAGCGCCTCGACGCCCTGCCTGTGCCCCTCTGTCCTCGGACGCAGACGCGACTTGGCCCAGCGGCCGTTGCCGTCCATGATGATCGCGACATGATGGGGAATGTGGGAGGCGGACATGAGAAAGGAGCAGGAAAAGCGGTGTTTGTACAAGGCAGGCATTTTACACGCCGAGGCGCTGAGAACAGCCCCGGAACGCATCCCGTAACGTATTTGTCCGCTAGCCAAAACAAACATCCGGCAGACCCGCAAGCCTGCCGGATGCCGCTGTTCTTCCGGAGAGAGGAATTACCGAGCCGCAGGAGTGCCATCCGCCTCAGCATTCTTCTTGAGCGCCGCTGCAAACTCGACCGCATACTGCGCGACATGCTGCAGGTTCACCTGGTTGTTTTCAACGGGAGCGTTGGCGGCAAGCTCAGGCTGACCGTTCTTGAAGCTCTGGAAGACGAAGGCCTTCACGCCGTCGCGCTTCTCGTTGAGCATGAGGCCGTAGAGCACACAATGATCACAGGCGTCGGTCTTGGCGTCTTCGGGCAGGACCTTGACTTCATAGCCCGCAGTCTTCAACCCCGCGGACACGGCCTCAAGCAGCTGCGGGGTCGGCGTGCGCGGAATTACGCAGAGCTGGTTGTCTGCGGACGCGGCAGCCTCCTCGGACTGGGCGCATCCGCCTAGAGTTGCACCGCAGCCCGTCAGGCCCAGGGCCAAAAGCGCCGCAGCGCCGGTCATGGCGATAGTCTTCTTGAACATTCTTTTGTCTCTCCGCAAATGGTTCAGTCAACCCTCCGACTGGAGGCCGTTCTTCAATCATACGCGAACACTTAGGCCAATGACAATGATTCTGATTTAGAAATCCTGCAAATCGCCGTCCGCGAAGCTGGGAGCATCAGGCAACAAGGGGACTCCTCTTTTGCAAAGGAGTCCCCTTTATGAGAGCGGCATGCTTGCGCTCATCTCAAGAGCAACAGCCGTTGTGGTAGCTCAGTTCATCTGAAGCCGTTCATTTGCCGGCGGGAGTCTTGGCCGCCTTGACAAAATCGGCGACCACGATGCCGTACACCGCCGCACTCGTAAGCTGAGCGCCGCCAATGTAGTTGTCGTAGAAGAGACCGCCCGCAGCGTTGCCAATGGCGAACAAACCATCGATAACGTGGTTTTCCGTATCGAGCACCTGCCCCTTGACGTTGATGAGCGGACCGCCGAAAGTAGCCGTCATGCCCCCCTGGAAGGGAACGATATAGAACGGTGCCTTTTCAACCGTGCGTGCCTTCGGCAGGGTGTTGCCCGGCGTCAGGGTCTTGCCCTTGCCCGCAGCGATCGCCTCGTTGTAAGCCTTGACAGTGGCCTTGACGGCGTCAACGGGAAGACCTGCCTTTTCGGCCGCTTCGTCAAGCGTCTGACCGACGTATACGGGAGCCTTGGTGCGTTTGTAGGATTCCCAGTCATTGGCAAGAATCGGCACGTCATGTCCCGTCTGGTCGACGATCATGTACGCCCAGTTGGCCTTGGTCATGGCCGCAACGTCTCGAGACATCTGCACGTAGGTCTGGCCTTCGTCCGTGAAGCGTTCGCCCTTGTCATTGACGCAGATGCCGTTATTGACAATGTTGAGCGGGTTCGCGCCGGTCGGACCGTAGATCGGACCGCAGTGGTATTGGTCAACGTTGACGATCTTCGGCATGAACGGGAGCGCAAGATTGATGTTCTCACCTGCGATGATGCGCGAACCGCGGATCGGCATCTTGGCCCCACCCGAACCGATGTACTGCGTGACCATGGCCTGATTGGCGGAGAAGCCGCCCGTGGCCAACACGACGCCGAACTTCGAATGAATTTCGGAGAGGCCTTCCTTCGTCTTGACGCGCACGCCGTTCACGGCGCCCGTCTTTTCATCGGAAAGCAGTGCCACGGCCTTCGTATTGAAGCGGATCTCGACACCAAGCTCCTTGGCCTTCTTCATGAGCGTCAGGGCCAGCTCGCCGCCACCCGGCTTGTGTTCGCCAACAACGAGATGTGCGCGGGAAAGCATCGGCCAGACAAGCTTGGAACCAGCCGCAAAGTTGATGCCGCAATAACCGTGAAGCCATTCAAGGGTGGCATCGGCGTTTTCGCAAACAACACGAGCGAGCTTTTCATCAGCCTTGCCCTGCGTGACCTTCATCCAGTCCTTGAGGAACTGTTCGGCGGAATCGCCCTGAACATTCTTGGCCTTCTGGAAGGAGGTGTTGACGCCAAGGAGGAAGCCCGCAGCATAAATCGTGTTGCCCGCAGGCATGGCCATCTTTTCAAGAAGAAGCGGCTTGAGGCCGTTTTCAGCCGCGCGCACGGCACAGGTGAGGCCGCCACAACCAGCGCCCAAAATGATGATGTCGTACTTGGAGGGGGCCGCAGCCTTGGCTTCAGCGGCAACCGTGCCGAATGCAGCACCTGCACCAACCGCTCCCATGGCGGCGGTCTTGAAGAATTCACGACGAGAGGTAGTCATTTGCCTGTTCTCCATTAGTCTTTATGGTCCCGATGCGGTTGTGCTCCCGCATCGCTTGAAATCGACTATAGGCTCCTCCCGACGGAATCTAAAGCACATCGGGATCTTGACAAGACTGACAAAAAGTGATCTCAACGCTTGAGAACCGCCGTCCTTCCCGCAATCCGACCGAAAGTCAGCGCATCGGCGATGCCATTGCCGCCCATGCGGTTTTCACCGTGCACGCTTCCTGTGATCTCCCCGGCTGCAAAGAGTCCGGTCACCGGCTTGCCGTCGAGTCCAACAACCTGTGCGTCAGGCGTAATGACGAGTCCTCCCATCGTCGTGTGAATATTGAGGACGACTCTTGACGCCCAATAGGGCGGCTCCGACAGCTGCAGGCAGCGTACACGCGCGCACTTGCCGCCGCCCATGCCTGCTTCGACGTTGAAAACACGGACACTGTCCTTGAGCGCATCTGCATCGACCCCCATCAGTAGAGCCAATGCGTCCCAGGAATCGGCACGGAGCGCGTCGCCCGTCTGCAACCCTCTGTAGACGTCCTTTCTGCTGATAAGATCCATGGCTTTGACCGCGCCATCGTCTGTCACCATCCAGACGGACCCTCTGGGTCTGGCGAGTATCGCCTTCGCGAGTCCGTCACGCGAGCCATCCTCGTCAATAAAGCGGCGTCCTCCGCCATCCACCATCAGAACACGGCCCGCGTCCAGATCAAGTCAGCCCCGTCCTTCAGGGGCGCCCGGCACGCACTGAATGCATTCGAGCGCGTTCGAAGCGGCACCAGCCCTTATCGCCTCAAGCATGACCTCGCCCGTACTTCCTGGATTGTTGTCCGTAGGAATGCCAGCAAGGTCAGCCCTGTAGCTTTCCACCAGTTCAGGATTCGCCGCAAAGCCTCCCGCCGTCAGAATGACGGCCTTTCTGGCATGAAAGATCATCTTGTCCTTCCCTCTTCCGGAGGAAAGATCCTCGACTTCGATGCTTGCTGCTCGGCCGTTCTTCATTAGAAGCCTCGTCATGGCACATCTTGTGCGGATCTTTACGCCACGCCTTATGCACTCCGAGGAAAGCGTCCGGATGTAGGCCTGCCCCCTCGGTTGCGTGGGCTTGTGGCCGCGCGGCCATTCTGCGCCCCAGGTGGCGACAGTTTCGGGCATGAATCGAACGCCAAGAGACTCAAGCCACTTCAAGGTTGGCAACGCTTCGCACACGAAGCGCCTCACAACAGCCGGGTCGTTTCGGCCGTGTCCTGACGCCATCGTCTGTTCATAGTGCCAGGAAGGGGAGTCCGTGATACCCATCGGCTCCTGACGGGCAGGATCAGACGCATTGAACAGACCGCTTGCACGCAACGTGTTGCCGCCGATCGCCGCCATCTTCTCGACAAGCAGCACCGACGCTCCTTGCTCGGCGGCTGAAAGTGCGGCGGCAAGCCCCGCACCGCCAGCCCCCGCCACCACGACGTCAAATTCGTCTTCCGCGAACGAAAACGCGCTCACAGGGATAGGAGTCATCATGGCAAGCGCGCTCGCCGCGCACAAAGTCCGCCTCCTCATTCTGCCGTCCTCCACCAGTGTGCCTCAGTTCTGAGCTCCGCCATGTCATGCAGAAACTCAGAGAGTTCTGCTGCATTGTGAAGCTCAAGCTTTCCGAACACTGACGCCCTTCGGCTTCTGACGGTGTCCTCCGAAAGGCCCAGAATTTCAGCCGCCTGCCGGTTGGGGAGCCCCTTGGCGACAAGCTCTGCCGTCCGCCGTTCCGCATCAGTGAGTTCGTTCCAGAGAACCTCAGCCCGCTTCAGATCCCTTGCGACAGCCCTTCTCCGCCTATGAAGTTCACACCCTCGTGCGAGAAGCGGCAGAAGCGCTTCGGCATCGACAGGCTTTTCGAGAAAGTCGAGGGCCCCTGCCTGCACGGCCTCCACCGCCATGCGGACTTCGCCGTGAGCCGTCAGAAAGATGATCGGCAGATCACACTTCATCTTCGCGAGTCTTGTCTGAAGCTCGGGACCGGACAGCCCAGACATGCGCACGTCGAGAAGCATGCAGCCTTCGCGGGTAGGATCATCACCGTCAAGAAACTCAGTTGCGGATTCATAGGTCCTCACCTGATAGCCCACGGCCTCAAGCACAAATCTGAAGGATGCTCCCACGCTAGGATCGTCGTCAACGATGCGAATCAAAGGCACCTGCTTCATGTTTCCATTCCTGATTGTTGATGTTGAGCTCCCGCAGTCGCGGGAGCACGAGTGAGGCCTTCAGCCCCTGGGGAGTTCTGCGCGCAAAGGCGAGATGGCCCCGATGCATCTCGGCAATAGAGGATGCAATGAAAAGTCCGAACCCAAGTCCTTCCTTGCTAACGCTTTTCGTAAGTTTGCCCAGCGCTCCGAACACCTCATCGGAGACGGCAGGTCCTTCGTCGAGAACGCTCACCTCAACGATCTCGTTCTGACAGAGGACCTCAACGACAATCGAGCTCCGAGAGGGAAGATCCGCAACCGCCCTGACCGCATTCTTGAGGAAGTTCACAACCACGAGCTCCAGTTCAAGCGCATCCCCCTTCACCAGTACCTCTTCGTCAGGAAACACGGTCTTTACGTCGACCACCTCGGACAAGTGCCCCGCATGCTTCAGCGCCTCACCGACAAGCCCCCGTACGTCGACGGGCTCGAATCCAGGCGTTTCCTTTCGAAGAACCGTGCGAACGCGCTCGATGATGTCCGCCGCCCTGTGCGTCTCGTGCTCGGCTGCCGACAGAGCCTCGGTCCACTTGGGAACATCAAAGTTTCCCATTTTCATCATCAACCTGATACCCGTCAGATAGTTGGCGATGCTCGTCAGAGGCTGCTTGATCTCGTGTGCAAACATGGCGGCGAGTTGAGAGGCCATGCCTGCACGCTCAACAAGCGCGAGGTTCTCCTGACTGGCCCTAAGGGCTTCGGCGGCCGCTCCTCTCGCACTCTCCTCAGCCCTGAGTTCTGCCGTCCTGCGCTTGAGAAGACGATTGACGCGCCAGTGATGCACAAGCAGAAGAAGCAGAACCAGCCCCATGACCGCAAGCTCATTGCACCAACGGAGCGCAAGTGCCGTGATCGAATTGTCCCTCAGATAGGCGTATGGACCGATTTTCAGCCGAACAAGAAGTGCCTCCACCCCCTGCATGCGAGTGTTTGACAGCCAGTCAAGACCGTTGGCATCGGCGGGCATCGAAAGAAGGGCCACAGTTACCGCCTTCACCACATCGGGATCCGCCGATGGGGAAGAGGCGAACATTAGGTCGGGATAGAGTTCAGTCGAAGTTGCACAGCCGCCTGCCGCCCTTTCGGGACGTTCGCCGACGATCCTCACATCCTCGGCCTGTATAACGCCTGTTCTGACCGCCTGCTCAAGCTCACACGCAGGAAGCACGCCCGCATCGCTCATGCCCGTCACCACAAGCGTGAGCACATCGGGAAAGTTCCATTCTGTGAAAGTCACTTCACGAAAGAAGTCCTCGGGATCGAACCCACGTCTGGCGATCTCTCCTTGAGGAATGAGCCACCCCTCAAAAGACCAAGGTGCCGTCGCGGCCACCCTGCGGCCCCGCAGGTCTTCGATCGTCTGCACGGGACTTCCCGCCGGTACGAGAAAGACTGCGCCTACACTGCGGCTAACATCTGCACATCGACTCTTGCGAAGCGTTGCAATCTGCTGGAGCCCCGCACGCGAAAGCATGCGCGCTCCTCCACTAGACACGATGACGAAGTCGATGTTCTCCACAGACTCGGGCTTCATTGCATCGGCATGAGAAATCTCCTTCGTCTCGAACCTGTACTGCGGCAGTCCGGCCTTGAGCGACTCGATAAGCGGCGTATAGACGTCAATATAAAAGCTCGGTGTAAAGGTGTCGACAAGTCCAACACGCACGACACCTGAAGCGTCCCCGGAGGGTGCGACCATCCCCGTCTCAGCGGCAATTGCGGCGGAGGCGCCAAAAAGAAATGCCAGACATGTCGCTTTAAGGCGGACGGGAAATGCAGTCACGACGTACAGTGTCCTCAAGTTCGCTTCGGATAATTCTAAAAGCTTCAGCTCTTACTGAGGCTCCTCATCATTCACGTCTGATCTTCAGTCAGGGTAGACACGCACATTTACGCCGAGGCGCGCCCCCCGTTGCATCAGGTCTTCCCGCAACAAGCCACGCCACCACGCACCACATGAGCACGAGGATCATGAGAAGCACGGGCATGCGGCCGAATCCGAAGGCCGAAGCCCAGGCGCCCGCCATCATGGGTGCAAGGCCGGCCAGCAGGTAACCGCCGCACTGAACGAGCCCCGTCACGCGAAGAATGTCAGCTTCCGGCGTCTTCTTCGTCACGGCGGTCAGCGAAATCGTCACGAATGCTCCCTGCAGCACGCCCATTACAAGCGCCGCTCCCATGAGGCCTGCGAATCCTCCGACCCCCTCCATCCAGATCCAGAGCCCCGTCAGATAAACGGCGCCGACCACAGGATAGATTGTTCTCGCCACAGGCAGAAAGCCGCACCCGAGAGATCCGGCAAACATGGCGCCAAGGTAGAACGTCACGGCATTGACCGCATCAGGTCTGGAAAAGCCCGCAGCCTCAAGCCCTGAGGGCATCATCGACGCAACGGTGAAGGTGAGCCCCGCCTGAATAGCAACGAACCACACGAGAAGTGCAACGGGAGCTCCGCTCTTCTCGAGACGCTTTTCCTTCCGTTCTGGAACGGGCAGAGGAACGCCTCCAAAACCCACTGCCCAGACAAGCGGCGCAAGAGCCGCCAATCCCCAGACTGCAAAAGGACCCCACCAGACGCCGCCCGCCTCCAGAGCCGGCATGACCGAGGCCGTACCCAGCAGGCCGCTGATGCTGAGCACCGCCGTATAGACGCCCATCACCTGAGACTGGCGGTCATGAAAGACCACCTTGATGACAGAGGGAACCCAGACGTTCAGGCCCGCGATTGAAACGCTCAGAATCAGCGTTCCGAGAAAGAGAGCGGGCATCCACTCGATGCATCGGACGAAGGATCCGAGTGCGGCTCCGGTCAGAGCAGCGACGGCGAAGGTTCTACTTCCGAATCCGGCCACAAGCGGCAGGACAGCGAGGCTACAGAGTCCAAAGGCCATGGTCGGAATGCCTGCGAGTACGCCGAAAGCCTCCCACGGCAGATCGAAGACATCGCGAACGACGGGCGCCATCGGACCCACTGCATTGATGGGCCCGCGCATGACAAGTGCGGCAAGGACGATCATGAGGAGAATTTGCTTTTGGCTGTGCATCAGAAGCCTTCGGAAAAGTGATTACTGAAAAGGCTATCCCTTCGTGTGTGCCTTGACCAGATTGGTTTTCCCGAACAGAGGGTTTTCGCCACCGCTCGCGGCCACCTCCCACGAGCCGTATCGGCGTTCGGATTAGTTCTTTAGGATGAAGGACATGCTTAGGGCGCGGGGCCGGACACGGTCCCTGGAGGGCGCCTCAACCATATCAACCAAGGAGAAAAACATCATGCTTTCGAATCGCCGCCGCTTCCTTCAGGGTGCCGCCTCCGCGAAGGTCGCCCCCGTCACGCTCCAGGACCGCAGCTACGAGCCACTGAAGCTTCCGCGTCCGATCAGTCTGGCCGCCCTCACCATTCTCGACGTCTCTCCCGCCAATCAGGTGCTCTGCGCCGCCAAGGCGGGCTACAGCCACGTCGGCATCCGCCTCGTGCCCGCCACCCCGACCGAAACGCAGTACGACATGATCGGCAACACGCCCATGATCCGTGAAGTCGAAGCCAATCTGAAGGCCACCGGCATCAAGGTCCTCGACATCGAAATTCTCCGCATCAAGCCCGACACTCGTGCCGTAAACTGGAAGGCCTTCTTCGAAACCGGCGCCCGCCTCGGCGCCACTCAGGTGCTCTGCGCAGGCAACGACCCCGACATCAACCGCCTGACGGACAACTACGCCGAACTCTGCGAGCTCGCCCATCCGTACGGCCTCAACCTCAGCATCGAGCCGATGCCCTGATGCAACGTCTCGACCGTCAAGCAGCAGGGTGAGATCCTCCGCAAGATCAACCGTCCGAACGCAGGCTGCCTCGTCGACCCGATCCATTTCTACCGCGCCAAGAACGACTACAAGGACATCGACAACCTGCCCGCCGGCTCGCTCAAGTACTGCCAGATGTGCGACATCACGGCCGAAATGCCCGACACGATGGACGGCATCCTCTATCAGGCCCGCAACTTCCGCCTGTCTTCGGGCACCGGCGCTGCCTACCTCGTGCAGCTTCTCAAGCACCTGCCGATCTCCATCGAGGTCTGCAACGCGAACCTTGCCCTGACGATGTCTCCGCTTGACCGCGCCCGCATGTACCTCGAGGACATGGTCGCCGTGCTCAACGCCGCAGGCGAACACTGATCCTCACAAGGTCTCTCAGCAAGTTCTCCCATTTCGTGCATTCCGCACAGGCGGATTCCTTCCGGAATCCGTCGCTTTTTTGAGGGACTGGTCCCTGAAAAAAAGGTTCATCTCGGAAGTCCGTGGAACGCGGCCTTGACTTTTAAGAAAAA
>OJSJ01002258.1_pt1 | contig 10741 bp, 9 predicted proteins | sample 1599381 | NCBI WGS metagenome assembly OJSJ01 (sample SAMN04168658, study PRJEB22393) | human gut metagenome | biome: human gut microbiome; feature: stool | host: Homo sapiens | collected 2014-03-24 | reverse complement strand
AATGCAGAATCGTACAAATGCATGGAAAATACCGTCTTTTGCACGATATTCCATGCTGTGGGAGTGATTTTCGATTAGTCCCTAATGACTATGAACCTTTTTGTTTCTATTTTATTGTATGGAAAATAGTAATTTATAAACCTAAAAATGATATGGCGAATTTTTCAATTGTAGTTGTTCCAACTAAAAAATTATCAAATGGCAGACATCGAATAAGGATAGCCGTAGCACATCATTCTCAAACCAGATATATATCTACCCAATTTACTTTGGATTCTGCCAGTCAACTAAAAAATGGTCGAGTAGTAAGGCATGAGAATGCAGCGAATATGAATGCTTGTCTTCGGAAACTAATCAATGAGTATGAAGAAATTATTACATCGATCAGCTATTTACCAGCAATTTCATGTACCGAGCTTATACGTATAATTACTTATGAACAAAAGAAAAAAGGTATAACCTTTCAAGCTGTTGCAAAAGAATACATGAATTTCATGAAAGGAGAAGAGCGGGAGAAATCTTATAAACTTTATAAGATAGCTTCCGAAAGATTAGTCAAATATATGAAAGGGGATTTTCCTTTAATTCAATTGACACCTATACATATCCAAGAATTTGCCAAAGTTCTTCACGAGGAGAATCTGGCAGATACAACTATCAGAATATATCTGACTTTGATAAAGGTGATATTAAATTATGCCGGTAAGATGAATTATGTATCTTACTCCATTCATCCTTTTGTCCTCTTTAAGATGCCGGCAAGTAATGTGCGGGAACTTGATTTGTCAATAGATGAACTGAAGAGAATACGTGATGTCCGGCTTTTAAAGCCTTCTTTATCCATGGTGAGAGATATTTTTATGCTTACCTATTATTTAGGCGGTATCAACCTGAGAGATTTATTAGTATATGATTTTAAAAATAAGAACGATATGCGTTATGTGCGTCACAAAACACGTAATAGCAAGAAGGGAGAAAATGAAATTGTATTTACTTTGCAGCCTGAAGCAAAAGTGCTCATAGATAAATATATGTCGAGAAATGGGCATTTGCAGTTTGGTAAATATTCATCTTATAAACAAATATATAGTTTAGTCTTCCGACATATAAATAAGGTAACAGAACTTTCGGGGGTAAAGAAAAAGGTTACTTACTATTCCGCCCGAAAGACATTTGCACAACACGGATATGATTTAGGCATTCAAATTGAAAAAATAGAATACTGTATCGGACACAGTATGAAAAATAACCGTCCTATCTTTAATTATATTAAGATTATGCAAGAACATGCCGATAAGGTGTTCCGTGCCGTACTTGACCAATTGCTATAGTATAGATAGTTTTTCACTGCTATTTTTAGTTCCTTCTTTTGCTAATCGATTTCATTCCGATCGCTATCCTTTTTTCGTTCCACTATAGTTATCCGCAAAGTACACTATAGTTACCCTTGCGGATAACTATAGTCAAACGCAAAGATAACTATAGTGGAACGAAGAAAGATTCGCATACCGGATAACTCATAATAGGTAAAAAAGATATTAATGGTACTAATTGTTCAAATCTTATCCTCAATTGATTGCTAGCTGTATGTAGTCGTTTGATGCGCAGGTAGTTATGTTTAAAAAGAGAATCTAACTTTTGTTTAACTCTATAATAAATACGCTATGTAAATATATTAATATCATACAATATATTATACTACTAAACCTCTATAAAGTACTACGTTACAGGAATATCCATATAAAATATAAAAAGAAACAAAGAGTCTTCATTAGAGGATAAAAAGATAAATCAACAATAAAGGATCTATAAACCAATATTTATAACTTAATAATTAAAGTATGAAAAGCAACAAAAAAGGTAATCACCTGTATGCCTATAAGGATACTATCCGACGGCTATTTCTTCTCACTTTGTTCTCCTTTTTAATAGTAGAATCCTATGCCCAAAACAAAACGATTTCGGGTACGGTTACAGATTTTACCGGAGAACCGGTTATTGGTGCCAGTGTGTTGGTTAATGGTACTACTAACCTACTAAACACATTATCACATTATAAATAAGCGAATTAATTCTTACTTTATTAGAATGGATAACAAAAAAGCAACAATGATATAATTTATTTGTACGTTGTAGCAAATGCTCTCATTTGAATATAAACAAATGTACGCATTAATGGAGATAATGCAGAAAAACCATGAAGCATATACGACTCACTGCCACTCTCCATTTGTAGATGTGTGAAAGTAACAATCCATTAATGGACAATAGGGTATATAAAGGACAGATTTCCCGTATATTCGTCTCCTTATTCCTGAATTATGAGCGTAAGTCACATAATTATGGAGAGATATCCACCCTTTAATGGGGAGAGCTGTCGGCAAATATTTGATGGAAATGCCCCGAAAATCACAGGAGAATAGCCATACAATGGGCTGATACACAATAATTATTGGATAAACGTGGTCTGCTCCTGCAAACAGCAAGTTGTCTTTTCGTTAAACGAAAACAGGACGGTTTAACGGCGGAAACGCCGCCAAACCGCCTCCCCCCAAAAAGCTCCGGAGTCGGCTTTGATTTTCCTTATGCCATCTCTATACATTTACTTTCCAATTACAGGATTTTTCTTGAATATCCCATAAATGAGCATATAATCCCTCATCTTTTAATAATTGTTCATGTGTCCCTTGTTCTATAATATTTCCACCATCTAAAACAATAATTTTATCAGCATCACTTATTGTTTTTAGTTTATGCGCTATAACTATAACAGTTCTACCTTGTATTAAAGAATTGATTGCATACTGTATTTCCACTTCATTTTCTGGATCTAAAGAAGCTGTTGCTTCATCTAATAAAATTACAGGAGCATCTTTTAATATAGCACGTGCAATTGAGATTCTCTGTTTTTCTCCTCCAGATAAGGTACATCCACCTTCACCTATCATTGTATCATATCCTTGAGGTAAATGTATTATAAAATCATGACATTGAGCTTTTTTAGCCGCCTCTATTATCTCATTATCTGTAGCATTCTCTTTACCAAATCGAATATTATTCTTTATGGTATCCTGAAATAAATATACGTCCTGAAATACCATTGAAATGCGTTGCATAAGTTTCTCAGGATCAATCTCTCGTATATTTTTGTTACCTAATAATATTACACCTTTATCAGGATCATAAAACCGAGCGCAAAGTTTCATCAATGTACTTTTTCCACTTCCAGAAGGCCCAACTATAGCAGTTAAAGAACCTTGTTTCATTGTAACACTTATATCATGTAGGATATATTTATCATTATACCCAAAAGATACATTTCTAAATATAATATCTCCTTGTTCCGGAGCATCTTGTGTTCCTGACATTTCTGGTTCATTTAGTAAATTCAAAATACGTTCACCTGCAATAGAATAATAACGGAATTCTGCAAGATTGATTAGTGCTAATGTTAGTGGGTCAAAAACTCTGGAGCCAACGATAAGGAACATCACAAAAATAGCAACAGAAAGTTTTCCTCCAATTAAAAGGTATGTACCACATAATATCATCAAAGTAAGTCCCATACGAAGAAGGGTTACAGACAACATGACAATAGGTCCAATCAGAGCTTCTGTTTTGATATTCGCACGTTTGAGATCATTAAATGCTTCCTGTAAACGGATGAACTTTATTCCAGTCATATTATATGCTTTGATAACACGTATACCTTGTAAATATTCTTCCATTCTGCTACTGGCACGTATTTTAGCCAGAATTTGAGTTTGCCCTAGTTTCTTTTGAATACTAGAAGTGAAAATAAGTATTAAAAAAGAAATAGGAAGGGATAAAAACATAGCAATAGACATCTGCCAATCTACGAACAATAAACCTAAAAAAGCAAAAATAGGCATGACCAGTGCACCAAGCAATTGAGGAAGATGGTGCGACATCCCTTGTTCTGTCATAGCAAAATCAGTTATTAACATGGAAGATAATTCTCCAGAATCTTTTTTATAAAGAAAACCTAATGACAACTTGCGTAAATGTTCGGCTAAAGCAATACGACCTTCTGCACTAATATTGTATGCTTCCCGGAAATTTGCATTATAGGATTTCTTTTCTCCAAAAATCATAAAAATTATGTATACAAACATTATCACAATCAGCCCCCATAATTTAGATATGTTTAGAGGAGTTCCAGTTCCATCAAAAGCTTTAAAAAGGGTATTTATAACTTCTATTGAAAGACAAAAGGGAACTATATTTATAAAGTTTGCAAGCATTGTATACCCCACAGGCTTGTATAAACGTTTGGTTTGTCCTATAGTAATATGTTTTATAGCCTTTGTAATCATATTATTTCATTTTTTTAGATTTAACTTCCAGTTATGTGCATTTATATAAGCATTCCACATATTTTTATATATGCCTGTAGTAACATGAAGTTCGTCATGTCTTCCTTTTTGAACTAAACATCCTTCCTTAAAAACAAGAATTTGATGAGCAGAGGTGATAGAAGACAATCTATGAGCTATGATAATAACAGTTTTACCTTTTATTAACTTTTGTAAGGCCTGTTGTATTTTATATTCATTTTCTGGGTCAGCAAAAGCTGTTGCTTCATCTAATACTAAAATAGGAGAATTTCGTAAAATAGCCCTAGCTATACAAATTCGTTGTGCCTCTCCTCCAGAAAGAAAAACGCCTCTCTCTCCGACAATCGTATCATATCCTTTAGGAAGACTTCGAATAAAATCATCACATTGGGCAGCTTGAGCAGCTTGTATAACATCCGATAAACTAGCTTGAGTATTTCCTGCTGTAATATTGGCATATATGGTATCATTGAAAAGAAACGTATCTTGGAATACAAAAGACACGATCTCCAATAATTGGGGTGAGGAAATATTTTTTATGTTTATTCCCCCTATTAAAATCTCTCCAGAGGAAACATCCCAAAAGCGAGGAATGAGATTGGCTATTGTTGACTTCCCTGACCCAGAAGGTCCAACCAGAGCTGTTACTTCACCTTGTCGAGCGATAAAAGAGATATCCTTCAGCGCTTCTGTCTTTGTCATATTTTCTCTATCTTCGTAAGCAAAACTTACATTTCTGAATTCAATATCATACGTCTGAGGTATTTGAGGAACAACTGGTTCACATAGTTTTTTTTCCTCAAATATTTTGTCTATACGTTTTACTCCTTCATTAATTTCTACAGTTCCTGAAGCTAAAAATGCGAGTTTATATACAGGGGAAGCTACTCCGGGCCCCATCACGATGAAAAAAAGATAAATTGCAGCTAATGAGATGTTTTTAGGATCAGAGGTCATTATTAATATTCCTACAGGAAGAATAAACGTGACTATTGAATTCAACAGAATAATAAATGCAATTATACCATTTTGATAGTTATTACAGCATTTTAAAGCAAATGTTTTATACGCTTCGATTTCGGCATTGAACTGCCGAAAAGAACGTATACTTTGTCCAAATATCTTTATAATTGGCATACCTCTCACATATTGAACAGCTGAAGCACTCATGCGTTCTTGGACATCAAAATAGATTTTCGTAAGTGCAGTAGCTCTTTTCCCTACAAAATTAGAAAATTGCATTCCTATACTTAAAAGTATGCATAATAGAGCGGTGAATGCCATCCAACCATTTAAAGAAAAAAAGATAATAAACATAAAAGTTATGGTTGCAAACACATTCACCAAATCGGGAATAGTGTGAGCTATAAAATGCTCTATTTTTTCGACATTTTGTTCCATGATTTTCTTTATACAACCGATAGATGTCGAATTTAAATATCCCAAAGACAACTGACCTATATGCTCTGAAAGTTTTATTTTTAACCCATATAAAATACGAAAGGCGGCTATGTGAGATAACATTAATCCCGCATACAAAAATAGTACACCCACAATCAAAGCAATAAAAGCAAGCCACCCCCAACTGATCATTAGCTCAGAATCTATCGTAGATAAATCAGAAGCATGAACAAGCAATTCCTTTAATATTTCATATATAGACCAAAATGGTATAAGTATACATAATGCACTTATAGCGGAAAATAACCCGGAGAAAAGCAATAAACTTTTTTTTTCTCCCGCAATTTCCAGTAACCTAGATAATCCTTCTTTTTTCTTCATTATTTATTTAAATATATATTGTCGTAGTTAGACAAATATTTGTCACAATAATTACCAAGTAAAAAATAGCAAACAGCCATAATTCCTGATTCATATAAGCTGGAGTTTTTTTAGCATATTCTTCATATTCTTTCTTGAAATGTATACATAATGAATATTTATTTTCTATATATACAATTACAAGATTAATACATATATAAATTATATATAAACATAATGTATGTATGGCTCCAAGCAGAAGAATAAAACTTAAATGACAAAATAGATCTCCCATTATCATCGGATTTCTCACTTTTTTATAGGGACCTTCCGTTATTAACTTTGAAGGATGCAAAAACCTATCTTTGGTTGCTTGCAGATTACAATTTACCACTTTAGTACCCCAAACAGACATAAAATATCCAATTAATGCAATAAGGATAATATTGTAAAGAACATTTTCCAACAGTATTACTTTTATGTCAAACAAAGAAAAAATGTTTAGTTTGAAGCGAGGTTGATTTAAGAAGGGCATAATATACCAAAGAATAGATATAAAAAAGCCCGAATAATACATTAATGTATATCTATTATTGCAAGATAAATCTAGTGTTTTAGACATATATTTACGATTCCCAACCTTAAATGCTATATAATAAGGAATCAACCAAAGAAATGAAATTATGGCCAAAATAATTTGGGTGGCCCAGCTAAAATAAATCATATTATTTTTGTATAATTTAAAAAATTACAAATAACCAACAATGCCATAAATAAAACTATAAATAATAGTTTTTGATCAAGGAGAACAGGGGTTTTCTTTCTATAAACTATAAGTTCTGATTTATAATATGGTTCTAAAGAATACTTAACCTGTATTTTTATCATAAAGAGATCTATAAATACATATATAGGGAATAAAATGCAAGTGTAGATTCCACCTGTTAATAACACCAAAGAAAAATGTCCTAATATATCCCCTATGATCATTGGATGTTGAACTCTTGCATATATTCCTTCTGTTAACAATTTACTTGGGGCATAAAATGCACTTTTAGTAGCTTCAATATTTTGAGAAACAGACTTTTTACCCCAAATGCCAAAGAAATATACAAACAACAGAAAAGAAACTGGAATATACAAAACATTAAAAAAAACAAATTCGCCATTTAACCAGTCATATATTCCATGCATCCTTGGTTGCTCTATAAAGGGTAATACATACCATATGAGTGCTGGATAAGTGCTCATAAAATATAACTTTTCCGGAAGCTTTGATTGTTTTTTTAATTGAGAATTATGTTTTTTGTAACCTAGTAGAAATGCGTAATAATAAACAATTAATCCACTTAATGAGATCAAACTAATTACTATGTGAATTATCAACTTTGTATTCATTGCTGTATTTTATTATTTTTATCTGTATTTAAATAAGTATTTTCTTCTATATCATTTTTCGAAGGCATTTTTACAGCTATAATTCCTGCAAAATTGTGCCATTTAATGAAAGTATCCATACATTGAAAACCGACATCAGATAGTAGACTCAAATTCTCTGTAAGACTCAATGGAATCAAAACGCCTCTCAAACTTTGAGCCTTTTTTATAACTTGTTGTTCATTCAAACCATTTTCTTGCTTAAAATCCCAATACAAGTCATTCCATATATCCTCAAACAGTGAATTTTCCGCCCTTATTTTCTCTACAAATATAAAAGCTCCACCTTCTACTAATCCATTATATATCCGTTGTAAGACTTTTTTTCTTTTCCATAAAGGTAAAAACTGTAACGTATACAATGATAAAACTAAATCTATATTAGCAAATTCATTTATTTCCTCTATATGTTGTTGTAGAAATTGAACTAATTCGCTACTACATTTTTTTCTTGCAATCTCTATCATTGGTAAACTTTCTTCGACTCCGATGAATCTCACATTCTTTTTTCTTGAATGCTTTTGTAATAAAAGAGAAATGGTTTCTCCTGTAGAGGAACCTAAATCATATACAACACTATTGTCTCTAATAAACCATTCACTTATTTCGATAACAGCCTTTTGTACTTCCTCGTACAATGGGACACTTTTTCTTACATGAGTGTCGAAATGTTGTGATACTTGTTCATCAAATTTCCATTCTCCTGGAATTGATGTTATCAAATCATCGACTAGCCCTTCTTTATTTCTCATATATCCTCCTTTTAAATATATAATTAATTCCTACAATATTTAAAATCTCAACTAATACTACATATAAAATAAATAGAGGTTTATACAACTCACTAAAGTTTCCCCACACAAAGAAACCTAAGAAATAAAGAAAAGAGAAAATGAGAATCGCTTTAGATAAATTCATAAAAAAAAGAATCCTATTACTGATATAATATATAATAATAGAAGAGAAAGCAGTAAAACCACTTATCATTCCAAATGTATATTTATCATAAGGTGAAACTGTAGAATAAGAAATATTGAACATTATTTTCCAAGTCTGTTCGGGGACTAAAATATTTACAATGTTCAATAGCAATACTCCTGCCTGCACTTGGAATAAACAACTTAAAACGGGAAGTTTTTGTTTCTTTGGTGCTATACCATTAATACTATGATTTAAATAAAATATGAAACTTCCAATTATAAGCCAAATAAAAGGTTCATAATCTGATGATATATGTACAATCCCTGTTTGAAGTTTTAGCAAGTACATAAAACCACCCATAAATGCGACTAAGAAAGAACAGAAGCTAATAAGTCCTTTATATTTTTCGATATTTCTAAGAAAGAGAAAATAAATACAGAAAAAACCGAAGAACAAACATTCTTCTCGAAACAAGACAATTGTCAAGTCTGATGGTATATCATGGATTCCCATGTAAGAGTGAATTACATCCCATGAGAAAAATATCCAGGGAAAACCAGTGAAACATGCTATGGCACATAACCACAACATACACACAAGAATTTTCTTTTTAATTTTTATGTTCATAATATGAATATTTTATTCCGTAAAAGTCTAAATCCGACATAAAAGATTGGCAATTCAAAGAGTCACAAAGACAATTTAATCCTATTTTTGTTTTACCTTCTAAAATGTATTGAGTAGTAATAACAGCAGGTAATGCAGTATATAATAAATTATTTTTTGTATATAAATAGTAAAAGGTATCTATCTTTCTTTCTGGCTCTATTTTAGAAACTTGACAAATTACACTTCCCCACTTATTCTCTTTCTTAACGAGACGTTGATAATCATCTTGCAACATAAGTGTTGCTTTATTTAAATTATGTTTATAAAAGATCTTTATAAACATAAACTTCCCCATTGAGATATAGTCATTTAGCATAATGAATGTTGATATCTTTCTTATTTGTTTTAAAGAAGTAGCCAATTGAGTTAATTGTTCGTCAAATGATGGCATACATATTTTTTTATGTCCAATGAAAGGAAAAAATTTGTGATGTGTATATCGAAAAGGAGACACCTGTATTTCCTTTCCATGAGAATAAACATAGGAACGTGTTTTTCCCATAGATGATGCTGCCAGATCATAAGTTGAACTATATGACCAATTATCAACAGCACCATAATAGATATTAAAATTAGTATTTTCTGGGCTGTTTAAATGAGTCTCTATAATAGTTTTAGAAAATACGCCTGAAATACCAGGCATCCAACCAACACCTATAATAAAGCAAAGTTTCTGAGCTTCAATGCTTTTTTCATATGGTTTTAATAAATCACGCAAAATGCCATATCCTCCTATATCGATGTAGTGGCAATTATTTCTTAATGCATGTAAGGCAATCTTGTCATTTATTTTAAATGAAGGTCCAACAGCATTAATAACCAACAAACATTGAGAACAAAAATTATCCAATTCTACATCATTGTTATAGTTCATTTGGTTATACTTAAGTCGCTCACTATTATAAAATGTAGACATAGATATTTCTTTTATGGATCTCCTACCACCAATTAAAACATGGAAGTGAGTTTGTAGTTGTAATAAATATTTAACTATAATAGAACCAATTGTTCCAGTTCCACCTATTATTCCTATATATTTATTATAAACCATAATACTATTCCTCTATAGATATATTTATGTTGTTGTTTTTTAATATTTCGTTTAACATGTGCAGATTGATATTTATGTCTTCAAAAGTAAAGATGCCAGGCATAATTGGTATACATCCTTTTATTATCGAGAGCACAATTACCGCACAAAATACTCCTGTTAATCTAAATGAGGAATCTGAGTGCAATAAACATTTTACAATAGAATTTTGATTTCTTACATAAGTACATACTATCACAGATTTCTCGTTTTTCTCATTTTTCTCCAATTGCCCCTGTTGTTTATTGACCATTTTACAAATCAATTTTCTAATAAAAGAGCTCTTTCTTAGTAAGGGAACTATGCCCATAGGAAGATTTTGCAGATGAAAAGCACAATCAAAATTTTGTAGTTCTTCAAATCGACTAGCTCGTTGTATAGTCCTTATTTCAGGACTAGAAAAGAATATTAATGGCATATTGGAATGAAAACGATCAAAAGTAAAAGTTCTGTAAGCACTCAATTTAGGGCATACCCCTTCGAAAGGGCACTTTTCAGTGCCCTA
>OJSJ01002256.1_pt1 | contig 10746 bp, 9 predicted proteins | sample 1599381 | NCBI WGS metagenome assembly OJSJ01 (sample SAMN04168658, study PRJEB22393) | human gut metagenome | biome: human gut microbiome; feature: stool | host: Homo sapiens | collected 2014-03-24 | reverse complement strand
GCAGGATGCCGCGGCTGGAGTTGACCACGCCGCCGTTGCCCTTGGTCAGGTACTGCGCGATGTCCGCCGCCTTGCCGCCCTGTGCGCCGTAGCCGGGGATCAGGAAGAAGGTGTCCTTGTAGGCCGCGCGGATGGCGGTGGCCTCCTCGGTGTGGGTGCCGCCGATGACCAGGCCGATGCTGGAATAGCCGTGCTCGCCCATGTAGTCCTTGCCAAGGGCGGTCAGGCTGTCGCCGACGAGGTCGTACACATGGCGGCCATCGTCGAGCTTTTTGTACTCAAAGTCCTTCGCGCCGGGGTTGGAGGTGCGGCAGAGCACGAACACGCCCTTGCCCTGCTCGGCGCAGTACGGCAGATACGGGCTGATGGAGTCAAGGCCCATGTAGGGGGCCAGCGTGATGATGTCGGCCTCAAAATCACCGGTAAAGTGCGCCTTGGCGTACATTTCGGCGGTCTTGGCAATGTCGCCGCGCTTGATGTCGGCAATGACCGGCACACCGGCCTCGCGCACGGCCTTCAGGGTGTCAGCGTAGGCCTTCATGCCCTCCAGACCCAGCGACTCATAGTAAGCGATCTGCACCTTGTAGCAGCCCGCGACGGCCTTGGTGGCGTCGATGAGCTTCTTGTTGAAGCGGACGATGTTCTCGCCCTTGGAGAGGGTGCTGTCCACGAAATCTGCGGGCAGGTAGCTGAAATCGGTGTCCAGACCCACGCAGACCGGGCCGCGTGCTTCGACTGCTTCGTAAAGCTTATCCATGTTCGTCATTTGGGGTTCCTCCTGTTTGTCTCTCTTTTATATAAATGTATTTGCAGCTTATTCTTCTGCCTGATAGGTCAGCTCGCCGCCCTTGACCGTGGCGCAGACCCTGCCGTAGAGCTGCGCACCGTCGAAGGGGCAGTTGTGGGACTTGGAGTGGAGCTTGTTCTTGTCCACGGTATAGGGGGTGTCGAGGTCTACCAGCACAAAGTCGGCGTCATAGCCCGGCTCCAGCTGACCCTTGGCAAGGCCGAGGATCTCCGCCGGGCGGGTGCTCATCAGGTGGCTCAGCAGCTCGAGGGGAAGTCCCTCTTCCTTGCAGAGCTTGGTGTAGCAGACGCCGAAAGCCGTCTCACTGCCCACCATACCGGCCATGCCCTTGAGCTTGTCTTCCTCGGAGTGGGGCGCGTGGTCGGTGGCGATGGCGTCCACCACACCGCTGCGGATGGCGTCGATGAGGGCCTGCACATCGTCGGCGGTGCGGATGGGCGGGTTGACGCGGTAGTCGCAGGTGTCATTGGTGAACCAGAGATGGTGGGGCGTCACCTCGCAGGTGACGGGTGCGCCCCGCAGCTTTGCCATCTGGATGGCCTCGATGGCGCCCCGGGTGGAGACGTGGCACATGTGCAGGCGGGTCTGGTAATACTCGCTCAGCCAGCAGTTCCGCACCGTCTCGATGTCCTCGGCCAGCCGGTAGTCCCAGGGGCTGATCTCCATATCCTCGGCGTGGCTCATCACGGTGATGTCCCGCTGGGTGCAGATGGCGAACGCCCGGGCCATGGTGGCGTTATCCTGCACACCGTGGCCGTCCTCGGTGATGAACTTGACCGAAGCGGGCAGGGTCTTGAGGTGGTCGATGGTCTTGCCGTCGAAATCCTCGGTGATGGAGACGGTCTGGTTCACGCCGCACAGGCCCACCTCAGCGGCCTTCTGTTCCACCATCGCGGCCTGTGCTGCCGAAGAGCAGACAGGCTTTGTGTTGGGCATCAGGTTCACGAAGGTGTAGCCGCCTGCGGCTGCGGCGCGGCTTCCCGTTTCAATGTCCTCTTTGTACTCGAAGCCCGGCGTGCGCCAGTGGCAGTGCAGGTCCACGAAAGCGGGCAGCACGGTCAGTCCTCCGGCGTCCAGCACCGTTTCGTTTTCTCCGGCCAGTGCGGCCAGGTCCTGACCGACGGCGGCGATCCTTCCGTCCTTTACATACAGCTCCACAGGCCGGCCCTCGGCGTTGACAGCGTTGATGAGCAGCATAAGATTACCTCCCTGTCTGTGTTCGTCTGGTTTCATCGTCCGGGTGTGTCTGCCCTCAGAAGGGCAAAAAAAAAACTTTTCCCAGCAAAGGGAAAAGTCAGCACATCAAAAAAGGAAACACTGGAGCCACAGCAAAAACGGCTGCAAACTGATTTTTCAGTTTTGCGCGCATCATCTTGGCCTTCATGCTCCCGTCTCCTTTTCTATCCGTTCTTTTTCGATATATTTTATCATAGAAGCGCAAAATGTGTCAATGCTTTCGGCCTCATTTCCATGTGAGAAGGTTTGCATCCGTAAGCCTCGAATTTTAGCTACTCTACCGAAAAGTCCCTCTTCTCCCCCCGCCGCCAGCGCCCTCGTGCAAAAAAATCCTCATTTTTGTTCTTATATCCTACCATTTCACTGTACATTAAAGTTCAGATGTGCTATTATAATGTCTATCAGAGAGGGGGCCGCCATTGCGGGCGGCAAAATGGAGGTTTTCTATGATGGGTCTTTTAGAGGACGCGCGGAACATCCAGCGCAAGGACCCTGCGGCACGCACGGTGCTGGAGGTCATCCTGCTTTACCCGGGCTTTCACATTCTGGTCTATCACCGCATTGCCCACTGGCTGTTCGAGCACAAGCACTTTTTCCTCGCCCGCTGGGTCAGCCAGCGGGGCCGGCATAAGACCGGCATCGAGATCCACCCCGGCGCGAAGATCGGCAAGTGCCTGTTCATCGACCACGGCATGGGCATCGTCTTCGGCGAGACGGCGGAGATCGGCGACAACTGCACCATCTACCACGGCGTGACCCTCGGCGGCACCGGCAAGGACACCGGCAAGCGCCACCCCACCTTGGGCGACAATGTCCTGATCGGCGCAGGCACCAAGGTGCTGGGTCCGGTGTATATCGGCGACAACGCCCGCATCGGCGCGGGCAGCGTGGTGCTCAAGAACCTGCCCGCCAACTGCACCGCCGTCGGCGTCCCTGCCGAAGTGGTGCGCATCAACAACAAGGCCATCAACCCCGCCGACGACCTCGACCAGCAGGACCTGCCGGACATCATGGCCCAGCGGCTGGTGGATCTGGACCGCCGCATCGGCCAACTGGAAAAGGCCGCCCAGGGCGATATTCCCCCCACGGCCCAGCAGGTGGCCGCACGGCAGCGCCGGCGGTAAGCTGCCCCCTGCCCACAGCCCCATCGCAAAAACCCCGGCACCTTTTCTGGGCATGATGCCCAGAAGGTGCCGGGGTCCTGTTTTTTGTTATGGTTCAGGCCGCTGCCTGCCCTTTCCCTGCAGGGGTACAGGTCAGGTCATCGGGGTGATGGTCACATCGTAGACCAGCAGAGCAAACCGCTCACCCTTGATCTCCCGGAAGGCGATGCCCACCTTCAGGTTAGTTGCCATAGTGACATAGGGACCGCCCAAAAAGTCATAGATCGAGCCGCCGTACCCGTATACAGAAGTGTAGTCATCGGGATTGAAAAATTTGTTGCCACGGCGGTACAGATAGAAATCTCTCGTCACTCCGTTGTCGGTCAAGTAGATTCTGGTGGGGGCCACCCAGAAACAGCTGCTGACGAGCGGGGCGCCGTTTGGTTCTAGGACCCCCTGGTCATTCTTTCCGGTGGCAGTGTGCAGGATGCTCTCGACCTGGGTCTTGGACAGCTTATAGCCGGTGCCGGAGTTGGTCTCTACCATCTCCGTCTCGGCAAACGCCTCCAGCAGCTTGGCCGCTGCATTGGCCAGGGTGGGGTCGTTTTTCACCGGGCTCAGGCCCATCTCCGCATTTGCCCGGGTCTTGTTGATGTACTTCAAAAGGCTCTGCTCGGTGACCGCAGTGCCCACATTGCCGCCTCGGCCGCCGCAGCCCGCCAGCAGGGTCATGGCCAGCACTGCTGCCAGCAGCAGAGACGCCAGCTTTTTGAACTGTTTCATGATTTTGATCTCCTTCTTATTGATGCTGCAGAGAGCACAGCGCCCTCTCTTCCCATTCATTATACCCCCCCCCCTGTCGTTCTGTCAATATAAAAAATTGCGCACCCACTTTTTTTGCCGTTTCTTTGCCGCCCAACGCAAAAATGCACCTGCAGCCCTCGCTTCCGGTCCCCGGAAACAGCGAGTTTTGGCTGCAGGTGCATTTATTTTTACGGATAGGCTTGCGGCGGGCAAAAGCCCCCCCTTTTGGCGCACAGCGCCGGATGAAAGGCACTGCCCCCGGGCAGCGGTTACCGGCAGCCGCTGCTGCAGAGCTGGCTCACCTTCTCCACCGCTGCTGCTACCAGCTGGCCGATGGGCTGGTCCGGCACACCCACCACGATGTTATCGCAGTGATTGATGGGGATGAGCACCCGCGCTGCACTGCTCTGGCAGACCGCCGCCGCCATGGCCGGGGTGATCTCGCCCAGCAGCGAATCGGCGATGACGATGCCGATGGGGCCGACGATGATGTCCGCCCGGCGGCAGTTGACCACCACGGCATTTTCGCCGGTGGCGGCGCGGTGTGCGCCCGCCTTGAGCATGGCCGAAGCCGCGATGCTGTTGGTCCCTACGGCGGTCAGCTCGATGTCCGGGCATCCGGCGGCAAGCGCCGCCGTCAGCTGACGGCCAAGACCGCCGCCCTGCCCGTCAATGACTAAGACGCGCACCCGGCTCAAAAGTCGATCTCCTCCAGCCGCAGCAGAGCGATGATATAAATTTTCAGGGCTTCCAGCAGCTTGTCGATGGGAGCGGCCTCGTTCGCGCCGTGCATCGGGCCGCCGAACTCGGGCAGCACCATATCGCTGTGCTCCGGGCCAAAGCTGACAGCATAGGGGAAGTGGCGGGCGTAAGTGCCGCCGCCCATGGTGAAGGGCGTTGCGTTCTCGCCGGTGACTTCGTTGTAGGTGTCGATGCAGGCTTTGATGGCGGGGGTGTCAGCCTCGATGTAGAAAGGCTTTGCGCTGCCCACATCCGTCAGCTCTGCGCCGGTGCCGATGGCGGCACGGATCTGCTTTGCGATGGTGTCGCCGTCGGTGCAGGTGGGGTAACGGCTGTCCATGGTCTGGACCATCCGGCCATCCACCATGGACATCTTGCCGCCGATGATGGTCAGCGGGCCGAAGGGGCCGTCGGCGCAGTCGATGCCGAGGCCCACGCCTGCGGTGGAGTCGTGCAGCTTCTTGACGGCTTCCAGATAGGCGCGCTCGGCGTCGTTGCAGAGGCCATTGTCCAGCAGATAGTTCACCACCAGACCGATGGCGTTGACCGTGCCTTCCGGCATGGCAGCGTGGCCGGACTTGCCCCAGCCGCGGATGCGGACACCGTCGCCTTCCGGCTCGAGGGTGATGTTGGGGGCGTTGCGCAGCTTGGTGATGTCAGTGGCCACGAGAGCGCTGGCGCGGTCAGGCACAGCGTTGGTGGCGACGCCGCCCACGAAGTCCTTGATGATGCCGTTGCAGACGGGGCTGACCAGCTTGCCGTCGAAGTGGCCCTTCTCGCCGTTGCAGACCGGGAACTCTGCGTCCGGGGTGAAACAGAACACAGGGGCCGGGTAGTTGGCGAGGTAGTAGTCCACATCGTGCATGTGAGTCTCCTCGTTGTCGCCGACGAGGGCGCGGATGGGATAGCGCAGGGAGACGCCCTCCTCTTTGAGGAACTTCAGGGCGTACAGGGTGGCGACCATGGGGCCTTTGTCGTCAGCGACGCCGCGGCCGATCATCCACCCGTCGCGGATCTCCATCTTGAAGGGGTCTTCCGTCCAGCCGTTGCCCTCCGGCACCACGTCCACATGGCAGATGGTAGCCAGATACTTCTCGGCATCGGCACCGGCCAGCTCGGCGTAGCCGATATGGTTCTCGCAGTTGCGGGTCGCAAGGCCCATGCCTGCGGCCAGCTCCAGCGTCTTGTCCAGCGCGGCACGGGGGCCTGCGCCGTAGGGTGCGCCCTCTTCCGGGGCACCCTCCACGCTGTTGATGGACACCAGCGTGGCAATGTCTTTCAGGATCTGCTCTTTGTTCGCCGCAACAAATGCGTCGATCTTCTGGTTCAAAGCCTCTTGCATCTTTGATTCGTCCTTTCTTCGTCTTTACTCAAGACACGCTGTTGTTATTCTAGCACACTTTGCGATGGAAAACCAGCCTTACACCGCAAACAGACCGCTCAGCGCTCCCAAAAGACCTGCGCTTGCCAGACCCATGATGATCCCAGCCAGCAGCACGCCGCCCATGCAGGCGATGAGCACATCTTTGAACTTCATGTCGAGGATGGACGCGGCCAGCGTGCCGGTCCATGCGCCGGTACCCGGCAGCGGGATGCCCACAAAGAGCAGCAGCGCCGCCACGAGGCCGCGCCCGGCCTTGGCTTCCAGCGCACGACCTCCTTTTTCGCCCTTGACGATGCAGAAACGGCAGAAGGGGCCGATGATGGGCTTGTGGTAGCCCCAGATGAGAACTTTACGGGCGAACAGATAGATGAACGGCACCGGCAGCATATTGCCCACCACACAGACCAGATAGGTCGGCAGGATGGGCAGGCCCATCCCGATGCCCACCGGGATGGCACCGCGCAGCTCGATGAGGGGCAGCATCGAGATAAAGAATACGATGAGATAGCTTTTGAGCATAGAGCCCTCCTTATAAGTCGATGTCCAGCTCCACCGGGCAGTGGTCGGAGCCAAACACCTCGTTGTGTATCTCGGCGGCTTTTATCTTGTCCGCAATGCGGTTCGAGACGATGAAATAGTCGATGCGCCAGCCCGCGTTCTTCTCCCGGGCGTGGAAACGGTAGCTCCACCAGCTGTATTTCACCTCGTCCGGATGGATGGCGCGGAAGCTGTCGGTGAAGCCCGCCGCCAGCAGCTCGGTCATCTTGGCCCGCTCCTGGTCGGTAAAACCGGCGCTCATCCGGTTGGTCCTGGCATTTTTAATATCAATTTCCTGATGGGCCACGTTCAGATCGCCGCAGAGGATGACCGGCTTTTTGGCATCCAGCTCCAGCAGGTAGGCGCGGAAAGCGTCCTCCCATGTCATCCGGTAGTCCAGCCGCTTGAGGCCGTCCTGACTGTTGGGGGTGTAGCAGTTGACGAGGTAAAACTCCGGGTATTCCAGCGTCAGCACACGGCCCTCGTGGTCGTGCTCCTCGATGCCGATGCCGGTGGCCACGCTCAGCGGCGCGGTCTTGCACCAGCAGGCTGTGCCGGAGTAGCCCTTTTTCTCCGCCGAGTATGTATATTCCGTGTAGCCCTCGGGGGCGAAGTCGGCCTGCCCGGGCTGCATCTTGGTCTCCTGCACCGAGAACACGTCCGCGTCCAGCGCGGCGAAGCTCGCGGCAAAATCGTGGGTCAGACAGGCGCGCAGCCCGTTCACGTTCCAGCTGATGAGTTTCATATAACGTCCCTTTCTGTTTTCAGGCCTTATATTTTTCTTTCCATGCACCGCTGCGGAAGCGGGTCACGAAGCAGGTCACGCGGCAGACCCAGTCCACCACCATGGCGATCCAGACGCCGATAGCACCCATGCCCATCCGCACACCGATGATATAGCTGAAGCCCACACGCCAGCAGGCCATGCTGGCGATGGAGACGATCATCGTGAACTTGACGTCGTTGGCGGCGCGCAGGGCGTTGGGCAGCACGAAGGAGAGAGGCCAGAGCAGCATTGCAAAGCCCGCGTGGATGCAGGCCAGAATGATGGAGAGCTCCATCGTCTCGCCCGAAAGCTCGTAAATGCCCACCAGAGGCCGGACAAAAATCAGGATCAATCCATTCAGCACACCCATGACGAGATAGGCCCAGCCCAGCAGCTTCTTTGTATAATAGACGGCCTGCTCGTTATCCCCTGCGCCGATGCAGCGGCCCACGACGGTTATCATGGCAAGGCCGATGGCCTTGCCCGGGATGCAGCCCACACCGTCGAGGTTGTTGGCGACGGCGTTGGCGGCGATCTGGACGGTGCCGAAGGTGGAGATCATGCTGACCACGACGATGCGGCCCGCCTCGAACAGGCTGTTCTCAAAGGCCGACGGCACGCCGATGCCGAGGATGCGCTTGGCCATACCGGTATCGAGCTTAACGGTCCTCGGCACCGTGAGGGCATGGCCCTTCTGGCAGCAGCGGCCCAGAATGAGCACCGCCGCGATGACACGGGAGACGACACTGGGCCATGCAACGCCATCGACGCCCATTTTCAGGCCGAAGATGCAGACCGCGTTGCCCACGATGTTGATGATGTTCATGAGGACGCTGATCTGCATGGAGATCTTGGAGTTGCCCATGCTGCGGAAGAGGGCCGCGCCCGCGTTGTACAGCGCGAGGAAGGGGTAGCTCAGGGCGGTTATTTTAAGGTAGAGGACGCCGGCGTCCAGAACGTCCGCGTCGATGGAGCCGTAGCAGGCGCTGATCATGGGCCGGGCGAAAAGGATGCAGAGCGCAGCCACCACGGTACCCAGGATGGCGCTCAGCAGGATGAGCTGGCCCGCACCGGCATTTGCCTTTTCCTGCTCCTTCGCGCCCAGATACTGGCTCACCACCACCGCGCCGCCGGTGGCCAGCGCCGCGAACAGCACGATGATGAGGTTGTTTATCATATCCACGAGGCTGACGCCCGAGATGGCCGCCTCGCCGCAGCGGGAGACCATCATGGTGTCGGCCATGCCCACCGTCACGGCCAGAAACTGCTCGATGAGCAGCGGCCCCACCAGCCGCAGCAGGTCTTTCTGGGAAAACAGCGGCGTCCGCCCGTTGGACCAGCCGGCCTTTCCGCCAGCTGACGCGTTTTTTACCATCTATATTCTCCTTTGTCGTTTGCAATATCACATCTGTTTTTCATTTCAGCGCAGACTTCTCATTTTACGCTATCATCTTAGCACAGCCTTCTCCGCCGTGCAAGAGCCGGAGAGCGGCTTACGAAAATTTAGAGTGTTCTTGTTTGAAACACCCCGCCGTTTCGTGCTTCGTCAAATTGCCGGTGAATCTCTCCGGGATTTGTGCGTTGTGCCAAAAGTACAGCATTCCGCCCCTTTTTTGGAAGTTTTTTCAAAAAAGGGCTTGTAATTTTTCTGTAATCGTGCTATTGTTGTATCCAACAAAGGCAGGCTGTTGGATACATAGCATCCCGCCGCCCTTGTTTTTCTTCTTGTTTTTACCTTCTTATTATTGCTATTTCCTTCATTTACCTTCTTATCATTTACCCTGCTTGCCTGAAAGGGCAAAAAAGCGATGGCCCACCTGCACTGGGCCATCGCTTTTCTTTTTGTCGTTTATTCTGCGGTCAGCCGGGCAAACGCCTGCCGGACATCGCCGGAGAAGTAGAGAGTCCCCAGCGCACACACCGGGCCGTCACCGCCCAGCTCCACCGCGCGGGCGACGCCCGCCGGGATGTCCGCCGCCGCCTCAGCCTTTCCGCCCCGGACGCGGATGTGTTCTGCCAGCGTCTCAGCGGGCATGGCGCGGGGCGTGTGGGCCGCGACCGTGACGAACCGCTTTGCCAGCGGCAGCAGCAGTGCCAGCATCTCGTCCACATCCTTGTCGGCCATGATGCTGAGCAGGAAGACGAACTTCTGCCCCGGGAAGCGGTCCCGGAGGCTCTGGACGGTGGCCCGCATCCCGTGGGCGTTGTGACTGCCGTCCAACAGAAAAGCGGGCGAATGCCGCAGCAGCTCGAACCGGCCCGGCCAGCTCACCTGTTCGAGGCCGGTGCGGATGGCGCTGTCGGGGATGTTCCATCCCCTGCCCCGCAGCACACGGAGGGCCGTGATGGCGAGGGCGGCGTTTTTCGGCTGATAGCTGCCGATGAGGGGCAGACGGACACCGTCCAGCCCGTCGAAATCGAAGGTGACGGCGTCGAGGTCGCCGCCCTCCACTTTGAGGCGGGAGAGATCCACCACCGTGAGAGGCGCGTTCTGCTCCTTGGCCACACGGGCGATGACAGCGTCCGCTTCCGGCACACCGCCGTAGCTCACCACCGGACTGCCCGGCTTGATGATGCCGGCCTTGGCGGCGGCGATGTCCGCGATGGTGGGGCCGAGTTCTTTTACATGGTCCATGCCCAGCGCCGTGATGACCGCGCACTCGGGCGGGTCGATGACGTTGGTTGAGTCCAGCGTACCGCCGAGGCCCACTTCCAGCACCACGATGTCGCACTTTTCCTCCGCAAACCAGAGCATCCCCAGGGCCGTGATGATCTCGAACTCGGTAGGGACGTCAGCCATGGCGTCTGCCGCCGGGCGGACGCGCTCCACCAGACGCACCAGCGCGTCGTCGGGTATCTGTTCGCCGTTTACCTGAATGCGCTCGTTGAAGCGGTTGATAAAAGGCGAAGTGTACAGGCCCACCCTATACCCCGCCGCCTGCAGGCAGGACGCCAGCATGGCGGCAGTGCTGCCCTTGCCGTTGGTGCCCGCCACATGGACGAAGCGGAGCTTCTTGTGGGGGTCGCCCAGCGCCGCCAGCAGAGTGCGGGTGCGGCTGAGGCCCGGCTTGTGGCCGGCCCACTGGACAGCGTGGATGTATTCCAAAGCGGATTCGTAGTTCATAGAAACGCCTCGTTTTATTTGTTTCATTTTTAGGGAAGCGGCTGCGCGCGCCGGTGGCGCGGGGTGAGTTTTCTTTTTCGGTCAAATGGCTTTGCGCTCCGCGCGGGGCAGCGGCAGAGCTAGTTTTTTCTTTAAGCTGGTTCTCGCGCTAGTGGCGCGGGGCTGGTTTTTTCTTTTGGTCAAGCGGCTTGCGCTCCGCGCGGGCCAGAGGTAGGGAGGGGTGTTTCGAATCCCCCCTCCCTA
>OJSJ01002240.1_pt1 | contig 10829 bp, 8 predicted proteins | sample 1599381 | NCBI WGS metagenome assembly OJSJ01 (sample SAMN04168658, study PRJEB22393) | human gut metagenome | biome: human gut microbiome; feature: stool | host: Homo sapiens | collected 2014-03-24 | reverse complement strand
CTTCGCGGATCTCGCCCACAAAGCCGAGGTCTTCGGCTGCGGGCAGCTTATCCGCCTTCAGCATGGAACCGTCAAGGCCGCACAGGCCGACCGCCTTGCCGCCGGTGTTTTCCAAAAGCTGTACGAGGTCTTTATTGACTTTGCCTGCCAGCACCTGCTGCACAATGTCCATCGTCTCCGCGTCGGTGTAGCGCATACCGCCGACAAAGCGGCTTTCCTTGCCGATCTTTTTCAGCATGCCGCTGATCTCCGGGCCGCCGCCGTGCACCAGCACGACATTCACGCCGACGAGCTGCATCAGCACAATATCGTTCATCACGGCTTCTTTCAGCTCCGGGTTAATCATAGCATTGCCGCCGTATTTGACGACGATGGTCTCGCCCGCCCACTTTTTGATATACGGCATCGCCTGCACGAGCACATGGGCGCGGTCGCTGTTCGAGATGCCGATCTTCTTTTCTTCACTCATGTTCTGTAATCTCCGTTGATTTTCACATAGTCATAGGTGAGATCGCAGCCGAAGGCTTCCGCCTCCGCGTCGCCGCTGTTGAGCTCAACCAAAATGGTAATTTCCTTTTCATGCAGCACCTTTGCGGCTTCTTCCTCGCTGAAGTTGATGCCCGCACCATTCACGCAGACATCTACCTGCCCGTACGCGCTCTTAAAGGACACGTCCACCTTGTTGATGTCGATATCCGCGCCGGCATAACCGATGGCACACAGCACGCGACCCCAGTTGGCATCTTCGCCGAACATGGCAGCCTTGAGCAGAGAGGAGCAGATGACGGATTTTGCAACCGTCTTCGCCGTCTCCCGGTCCTTCGCGCCGGTCGTCTTGCAGATGAGCAGCTTCGTTGCGCCCTCGCCGTCACCGGCCAGCTCGCGGCTCAGATGCTCGGCAACCTCGGTCAGCGCGGCGACAAACGTATCGTAATCGGGCGTGCCCTCGGCAATTTCTGCGCCGGACAGGCCGCTGGCCAGCAGCAGCACGGTGTCGTTCGTGGAGGTATCACCGTCAACCGAAATCTGGTTGAAGGTGGCGGGCACGACGGTGGACAGCGCCTTCTGCAGCGCGGCGGGCGCGACCTTGGCGTCGGTGGTCATAAAGAGCAGCATCGTGGCCATGTTCGGGTGGATCATGCCGCTGCCCTTGGCGATAGCGCCGATTCGCACGGCCTTGCCGCCGACGGCAAATTCCAGCGCAATTTCCTTCGGGTGGGTGTCGGTGGTCATGATCGCGGTAGCCGCGTCGTGGCTGCCGGCCTCGTCGGCGGCCAGCTTGGCGGCGGCCTCCGGGATGCCCCTGGCGAACGGCTCGATGCTCATGGCCTGGCCGATGACGCCGGTGGAGGACGGCAGCACGTCGTCCGCGCGGATGCCCAGTTCCTTGGCGACGATGTCGCAGGTGTCCTTAGCCAGCTGCACGCCGTTGGGCGCGCAGGTGTTGGCGTTGCCGCTGTTCACAACGATGGCCTGTGCATAGCCGTCCTTCAGGTGCTCGCGGTCCACCGTGATGGGTGCGCCGTAGACCTTGTTGGTGGTATAGCAGCCCGCGCCTGCGCAGCGGACGTCCGCCTTGATCAGCGCCAGGTCGAGCTTGGAATGGTTATGGCGGATGCCGCAATGCACGCCCGCCGCGGAAAAGCCCTTCGGCGCACAGATGCCGCCGCTTACCGATTTGAAATCAGACATTGTATGTACCCCTCTTGCTATTTTATATCAAACTTCAAAAGCCTTCCCCTTCGGGGGAAGGTGGCCGCAGGCCGGATGAGGGCAAAGTCCGCCATTGCCGCCCGTAAACGGGTTGTTCCGGCAAGGCCGCCCCTCATCAGTCAGCGGTCGGGGCCGCTGACAGCTTCCCCCAAGGGGGAAGCCATTCACCGCGCTAAGCCGCGCGTCTCCTCCAGCCCCAGCATCAGATTCATGCACTGCACTGCCGCGCCCGAGCTGCCCTTGCCGAGGTTGTCAAACAGGCTGATGAGCTGCATCTGGGTGCCGTCCGGGTTGGCCAGGCAGTAAATTTCCAGCGTGTCCTTACCCGCCAGCTTGTTGGCGGCCAAAAAGCCGCCGTCCGTACCCTCGCACAGGGGATGCACCTTTATCATCGGCTGACCGGCGTAATATTCCGCCAGCGCGGACGCGACCTGCGGCGCGGAAACACCCAGCGCCGTTACATCCAGCGGGATCATCGTCTCCATGCCCGCATAGTAGTCGGCCACAACGGGGACGAAATTCGGTGCGGTGTCCAGCCCCGTGACGGCGGCCATCTCGGGCAGGTGCTTGTGGTGCAGCGCCAGGCCGTAGGGGCGCGGGGCGTTCAGCGCCTCGTTGGTGCGCTCGGCCTCGTACTCGGCGATCATCTTTTTGCCGCCGCCGCTGTAGCCGGTCAGGCTCGTCACGTTCAGGTGCGCGGCCTTAGGGATGATCCCCAGTTCCACCAGCGGCGCGACGGGCGCGATAAAGCCGGTGGCGTGGCAGCCCGGCACGGCGACGCGGGTCGCGGTTTTCAGCGCCTCGCGGGTGCCGTGCAGCTCGGGCAGGCCGTAGACCCAGCCGGGCGCGGTGCGGTGCGCTGTGCTGGTGTCCAGAATGCGCACATCGTCCCGCAGCAGCGGCACGACCTCACGCGCGGCGGCGTCCGGCAGGCAGAGGAACGAGAGGTCGCTCTCATTGATGACCGCCGCCCGTGCGCGGACATCCTTGCGGTCCGCCTCGGAGATTTTCAGAATTTCAAATTCGTCCCATTCCGCCAGCCGGTCCGCAATGCGCAGACCGGTGGTCCCGGAGGAACCGTCCACGAAGATTTTGTACTTTCCCATTGTTACACCCCTTACTTCCAAAGGCTTCCCCCGCGGGGCTGCCGCCCGCAGGCGGCTGATGAGGGCGGAGTTTGCGTGGTCTCCCTTTTAACGGGCAACCTCCGCAGGCTCTCCCCTCATCCGTCCGCGGGCGGAGCCGCGGACACCTTCTCCCCCAAGGGGAGAAGGCTCCTGTCAGTTCTAAAGGCTTCCCCGAGGGGCTGCCGCCCGCAGGCGCGTGTCGGAGCGCAGCCGCCGCCAGTTCTGAAGGCTTCCCCTTCGGGGGAAGCTGCCGCCCGCAGGCGGCTGATGAGGGCAAAGTTCGCGTAGCCTCCCTTTTAACGGGCAACCGCAGCAGGTTCAGCCCTCATCCGGCCTCGCAGGCTCGGCCACCTTCCCCCGATGGGGAAGGCTTTTATGCCAGCTTCCCCTTCACATCCGCAATCTGCTTCATCACGCTTGCCTTCGTCGGGCCGCCGTAGCTGGTGCGGCCCTCGCAGCAGGTCGTCAGGTCGATGGCCGTATAAACGTCATCCTCAAACAGGTCGCTGTACTGTTTGAATTCGTCCAGCGTCAGCTCCTCCAGAGTCTTGCCCTCGCGGATGCAGGCGGCCACCATCGTACCGGTGCACTTGTAGGCATCGCGGAAGGGCATCCCCTTCTTCGTCAGGTAGTCGGCGCAGTCCGTCGCGTTGATAAAGCCCTTCGCGGCGGCGCGGCGCATGTTGGCGGGCAGCGGGGTCATCGTGGCCAGCATCGGCGTGACGGTGCGCAGGCAGAGCTCCAGCGTGTCCACGGCGTCAAAAATGGCCTCCTTGTCCTCCTGCATATCCTTGTCATAGGCGAGCGGGATGCCCTTCATCATGACGAGCAGCGTGTTCAAATCGCCGTAGACGCGGCCTGTTTTGCCGCGGATCAGCTCCGTTACATCGGGGTTTTTCTTCTGCGGCATGATGGACGAGCCCGTCGTAAAGGCGTCGTCCAGCTCGATGAACTTGAACTCCCAGCTGCACCACAAAATAATTTCCTCGCTCAAGCGGGAAAGGTGCATCATGCAGGTCGCCATGGCACTGCACAGCTCAATGCAGAAGTCGCGGTCCGACACACTGTCGATGGAGTTGCCGCACGGCGCGGCAAAGCCGAGCTGTTCGGCGGTGTAGAAGCGGTCCAGCGGGTAGGTCGTGCCCGCCAGTGCGCCGCTGCCCAGCGGGCATTCGGCGTCCATGCGGCGGGTCGCGTCCTGCAATCTCCCCAAGTCGCGCAGCAGCATCCAGGCGTAGGCCATCAGCTGGTGGCCGAAGGTCACGGGCTGGGCACGCTGCAGGTGGGTGTAGCCGGGCATGACGTACCCTGCGCCCTTCTCGGCCTGGTCGCAAAGCACGGTGATAAGTTCTTTTATCTGGCCCTGAATATGCTCGCTGGCGGCGCGCAGGTTCAGGCGGATGTCCAGCGCGACCTGATCGTTGCGGCTGCGCCCGGTGTGCAGGCGCTTACCGGCGTCACCGACGCGGGCGGTCAGCGTCTGCTCGACGAAGGTGTGGACGTCCTCGGCGTTGGGGTCGATTTCCAGTGCGCCGCTGTGCAAATCGTCCAAAATGGAGTGCAGACCCTTGTGAATATCGTCCACATCCTGCCGGGAGATGATGCCCTGTCTGCCCAGCATGGCCGAGTGGACAAGGCTGCCCTGAATATCCTGCTCGATCATCCGCGCGTCGAAGCGGATGGAGGAGTTAAAATCGTTTACGCGGCTGTCAACGGCCTTGCTGGCCCGGCCCTGCCAAAGTTGGGGCATAGGTTTTACCTCCTGAATTAGATAATAGATAATAAAATTGGTGGTTCGCGGTGCCGGCGCACCGCTCAAAAATTCTCTGCCTCCGTAGGGGCGCATTCTATATGCGCCCGCAGGTCGTCTGCCTGTTGACGGGCGGATATGGAATCCGCCCCTACGTTTTTTTGTTTTGGCCCCGGGCCAAAACTCCACATTTTTTATTATCTATTATCTATTATCTATTATCTTTTAATAGTAATGCCAAAACCGCCAAAGGGTTTCCACGCCCCTTGGCGGTTGCTTATTCGGCGTTCGTTCGCTTATTAGTCCTGTGCGGGCCAGCTCTTGGCCAGCTTGGCGCGCTCGGCAATGGGCAGGCCGAACAGGTTGATGAAACCGGAGGCATCCGCCTGGTTGTAATCGTCATCCTCACCGAAGGACGCGGTCTGCTCATCGTACAGGGTGTACGGGCTGGTGACACCGGCGTTGACCATGTTGCCCTTGTAGAGCTTCAGCTTGACGTCGCCGGTGACGGTTTTCTGCAGGTCGTCGGTGAAGGCGCTGATGGCCTCACGCAGCGGGGTGAACCACTGGCCGTTGTAGACCAGCTCGCCCATCTTCTGGGCCAGCTGTGCCTTGAAGTGCATGGACTCCTTGTCCAGCGTGATGGTTTCCAGAACATCGTGCGCCTTGTACAGGATGGCACCGCCGGGGGTCTCATAGACGCCGCGGCTCTTCATGCCGACGAGACGGTTCTCGACGATGTCCAGCAGGCCGATGCCGTTGGCGCCGCCCAGCTTGTTCAGGTACTCGACCAGCTCGACGCTCTCCATCTCCTTGCCGTCCACAGCGGTGGGGATGCCCTTCTCAAAGTGGATGGTGACGTAGGTCGGGGTGTCGGGGGCCTGCTCGGGGGAAACGCCCAGCTCCAGGAAGCCCGCCTTATTGTACTGCGGCTCCAGGGACGGCTTCTCGAGGTCGAGGCCCTCATGGCTCAGGTGCCACAGGTTCTTGTCCTTGGAGTAGTTGGTCTCACGGTTGATCTTCAGGGGGATGTTGTGGGCCTCGGCGTAGTCGATCTCCTCGTCACGGCTCTTGATGCTCCACTCACGCCACGGGGCGATGATGGCCATATCGGGGGCCAGTGCTTTCAGGGTCAGCTCAAAGCGGACCTGGTCGTTGCCCTTGCCGGTGCAGCCGTGGCAGATGGCGTCGGCGTTCTCCTTCTTGGCGATCTCGGCCAGCGCGGCGGCGATGCAGGGACGCGCGTGGGAGGTGCCCAGCAGGTAGTCCTCATACTTGGCGTCGGCCTTCAGGCAAGGCCAGATGTAGTTTTCGACGTAGTCCTTCTTCAGGTCGAGGACGTACAGCTTGGACGCGCCGGTCTTGATGGCCTTCTCCTCCAGGCCGTCCAGCTCGGTGCCCTGGCCGACGTCGCCGGAGACTGCGACGACCTCGCAGTTGTTGTAGTTTTCCTTCAGCCAGGGAATGATGATGGAGGTGTCCAGACCGCCGGAGTACGCCAGAACTACCTTTTTGATGTCTTTCTTATCCTTTTTCATGATGAGCTCCCCTCTCTGTTTCTTTACCAAGACGCGCGGGGTATGTTGCTTGCCGCTCGTCTTGAATATTTATTCATTCATTGCTGTATATTATACACTCTTTTATACATTTTGCAAGCGGTAAAACTGCCAAAGGATTCTCCATTTTCGCGGTTGTTTTGGGCAGGTTGACGAATAGTTATACACTTATGCTGCCCGTGCCTGCAAAAATATGCAGGCATGTATGTATACACAGCACCGATACGGGTATTATAGCACAGCTTCCGGCAATGAGCAACACAAAATTGCAGTTTTCGCAACACGGGTGGTACTGGCGGGAAAGCCCCCCTGCCTTCCCCCTTGGGGGAAGGTGGCCCGCAGGCCGGATGAGGGGCAGGTTTCCGGGCGGCAAACCATAAACGGGCAGCAGAGACAAGTCTCACCCTCATCAGTCAGCGGGCGGGGCCGCTGACAGCTTCCCCCTCGGGGGAAGCCGCTCCACCCAGACTGTTCATTCTTTTGTACACGCCCTCACCCCGCCGCAGTCAGCGTCAGCAGCCGCCCCCGGTCTGCCCCACAAACTTCTTCACCATCCCCAGCTCCTCCGGGAAGATGCAGTTGGGGATCGTGCCCTGCTCCACGGCGGCAACGGCCTCGTCCAGGTCGAACCATTTTACATAGTCGATCTCCGACTTCTGCACGGCAAAGTCCTCGGCCTCGCGGTCCAGCCAGAGGCAGAACACCTTGCTGACCTGATTGTCTTTGAACGGTTTACCGTGGAATTCAGCCTCAAAGCGAAACCGCCGCAGGCCGCATTCGTGCAGGTCGGCGGGGGCGGCGGTCACGCCCAGCTCCTCGCGCAGCTCCCGCAGGGCCGAGCCGACGAACTCTGCGCCCGCCGGGATGTGCCCGGCAGAGGAAATATCGTAGCAGCCGGGGTAGGAATCCTTGGCGGCACAGCGCATCTGCAAAAGCACCTGCACCCTGCCGTTTTTGTGCCGCACGATCCAGACATGGCTGGTGCGGTGGCGCAGTCCCTCGGCATGGGCCGTCGTGCGCGGCACGCTCTGACCGGTGGGGACGCCGTTTTCATCGACAATATCAAGCATTTCGGGCATGGGGAACACTTCCTTACCAGATTCATTATCCTTTTTATACCACAGTTTCGCCCTTTCCGCAATTTTTTCTTGCATGGCCCGCAAGCGGGTCGTGACGCTATGGGAGCGTGTGCAGGGGTTTAAAAATTCATAATCTTCTTTTATAATAATGATATTGCCGCAAACGGCCACGGGCGGATATGGAATCCGCCCCTACGGTTGCAGGGGGAGCGGCGTCCCCGACGCCCCGCATCCGCCGTAACGCTTATAACAAGGAGAACGCACCCATGTCCCAAATGACAAAGCGCGCGCTGGTCGCATCCTTAAAAGACCTGCTGGCCGAAAAGCCGCTGGACAAAATCACCGTGACCGACCTGACCGAACACTGCGGCGTGAACCGCATGACGTTCTACTACCATTTCAAGGACATCTACGATCTGGTCGAGTGGGCCTACATCGAGAGCGCGACCCGTGCGCTGGCCGGGCAAAAGACCTACGACACCTGGCAGCAGGGCTTTTTGCAGATCCTGCAGGCCGTGCAGAAGGACAAGGTCTTTGTCACCAAAGTTTATCATTCCATCAGCCGCGAGCATATCGAGAACTACCTCTACCGCCTGACCTACGATTTGATGATCGGCGTCGTCGAGGAGAAGGCTGCCGGGATGACCGTGCGCCCCGAGGACAAGGAGTTCATCGCGAATTTTTACAAGTACGCCTTCGTCGGCCTGACGCTGGAATGGGTGCGCACCGGCATGAAGGACGACCCCGCCGCCCTCATCGAGCGGGTATCGACCCTTATCCACGGGGATATTACAAAGGGTCTGGAGGCGTGCCGGATTGATAAGTAACGGTAAAAGCCTCCCTTGTCAAAGACAGACTCCCCCGCGCCGGGGGAGGTGGCGCGTAGCGCCAGAGGGGGAACAGGTGGCCGAGCCTGCGAGGCCGGAGGGATTCCGGGCCGCATTCGGGCAGCGCCATCCTCCCGGGCGGCCCGTCGGAATCCCCCAGTCCGCTCACGCGGACAGCCCCCTTTGACAAGGGGGCCTTTTCCTCTCCCATTCACAAAATCGCCACAATCTATACAATCCGTCCTCTTTGATAAAATTCTTATCAAAAGGAATTTTTTGCTGATTGTAACCGCTCCGCCCGCCGGGTATACTACAGACATACCAAGTAAATCACAGGCCGCTCCCCAACAAGCACGCGGCCTTATCATCACAGGAGGTACTCTTATGTATTATTCCGCCGGTAACTATGAAGCCTTTGCCACCCCCCAAAAGCCCGCCAATGTGGACGGCAAATCTGCCTACATCGTCGGCTCCGGCCTGGCGGCGCTGTCTGCGGCGTGCTATCTCGTCCGCGATGCCCAGATGAAGGGCGAGCACGTCCACATTCTCGAGAAAGACCCCATCCCGGGCGGTGCCTGCGACGGCTACCACTACGAGAACCTCGGCTACGTCATGCGCGGCGGGCGCGAGATGGACAACCACTTTGAGTGTATGTGGGATCTGTTCCGCTCCATCCCGTCCATCGAGGACGAGAACCACACCGTTCTGGATGAGTACTACTGGCTGAACAAGGCCGACCCCAACTACAGCCTCTGCCGCGCCACCCGCAACCGCGGCGAGGACGCCCACACCGACGGCAAGTTCGGCCTGTCCGACAAGGCCGCCATGGAGATCATGAACCTGTTCATGTCCCCCGATGAGAAGCTGTACGACAAGAAAATCACCGACTTCTTTGACGATGAGGTGCTGAACTCCAACTTCTGGATGTACTGGCGCACGATGTTCGCTTTTGAGAACTGGCACAGCGCACTGGAGATGAAGCGCTATCTGCAGCGCTACATCCATCACATCGGCGGTCTGCCCGACTTTACGGCGCTGCGCTTCACCCGCTACAACCAGTACGAGTCGATGATCCTGCCCATGGTCAAGTACCTCGAGGGCTTCGGCGTGCAGTTCCACTACGATACAAAGGTCACGAACATTGCGTTCGACTGCGCGGGCAGCAAGAAGCAGGCGACCCGCATCGACATCCTGCACGACGGTCAGGAGAGCTCCATCGACCTGACCGAGAACGACCTCGTCTTTATCACGAACGGCGGCTGCGTCGAGAACTCCACCTTGGGCAGCCAGGACACCCCCGCCGAGTTCAAGCCCGAAATCAAGGAGGGCGGCGGCTGGGACCTGTGGCGCAAGATCGCCGCGCAGGACCCGAGCTTCGGCCACCCCGACAAGTTCTGCTATGACCCCGAGCTGTCCAACTGGATGAGCGCCACCGTCACGACGCTGGACCAGCGCATCGTGCCCTATATCAAGAAGATCTGCAAGCGCGACCCGTTCAGCGGCAAGGTCGTCACCGGCGGCATTGTCACGGTCACCGACTCCAACTGGCTGCTGAGCTGGACGCTGAACCGTCAGCAGCAGTTCCGCGACCAGCCCAAGGATCAGCTCTGCGTCTGGGTCTACAGCCTGTTCACCGACAAGCCCGGCAACTATATCAAGAAGCCCATGCGCGACTGCACCGGCAAGGAGATCTGCATGGAGTGGCTGTACCACCTGGGCGTGCCCGAGGATCAGATCGAGGACATGGCTGCGAACAGCGCCAACACCGTGCCCTGCATGATGCCGTATATCGATGCGTTCTTTATGCCGCGCGCTGCGGGTGACCGCCCCGACATCGTGCCCGAGGGCGCTGTCAACTTCGCGTTCCTGGGCCAGTTTGCCGAGACCGCCCGCGACACGATCTTCACCACCGAGTATTCCATCCGCACCGGCATGGAGGCCGTCTACACCCTGCTGAACGTGGACCGCGGCGTGCCCGAGGTCTGGGGCAGCGTCTACGACATCCGCTGCCTGCTGGATGCCACGGTCAAGCTCCGCGACGGACGCAAGATCACCGATATGGAGATGCCTCTCGTCGGCAAGCTCGCCATGAAGGAGGCCCTCAAGAAGATCGAGGGCACCGAAGTGGAGAAGCTGCTGAAGGAGCATAACGTTATCTGAATGTAAGCCAAACGGGCAGTCACTCAAAATGGGTGACTGCCCGTTTTTATTTTGCTGCACCGCAGGGGCCGAGCATGCCCGGTTCCTACCTCTCTGCAATTACATCACTTCCGCCAGCTTCCTTTGCATCGTTTCCAAATGCAAACAAAAAAAGGCGCAGCCGGGGCGTTGGGCCCGGCTGCGCGGTAATTTACAAATTGTTCATAGGAAAAACATAGTTTTTTAGCAGTTATCCGGTAGTATATAGGCACAGGGTTACGGAGCCGCAACCGTAATTCTGGAACATGATTCCTCCTCACACAAACCGATACCCCAAGCCCCCATCCGGAGCCGCAACCGGATGGGGGCGATTTTTTTGTGTTTCAGATCAGGGGGAGCGGGCGGCGAAGCAGGCCAGAGGGGCAAAAGATACATGGGCGGTAATGGCAAGGCTGCGGGCCGGGCATGCCCGGCCCCTACGGGGTGCCGCAAATGGGTTGCGGGCGAGAGGGGCAAGGGAGGGCGGCAGCCCTCCCCCTTTGCAGTGGGCGGGTGGTTGCCCGGGAATGGATGGCGACGCAAGGCCCGTCGGAATCCCCCAGTCACCTAACGGTGACAGCCCCCTTTGACAAGGGGGC
>OJSJ01002230.1_pt1 | contig 10872 bp, 7 predicted proteins | sample 1599381 | NCBI WGS metagenome assembly OJSJ01 (sample SAMN04168658, study PRJEB22393) | human gut metagenome | biome: human gut microbiome; feature: stool | host: Homo sapiens | collected 2014-03-24 | reverse complement strand
GCAGGTAGCTGATCAGTCCCTGCATCAAAAACTGCTCCTTGCTGATGGCCTTGACCAGCTGCGGCTCCGGGTTCTGGCGTACCTTGGCGCACAGGAAAAGATACCGTCGCCAACAGGCAGCATAAGCCGAATCAATCACCGAACGGTCCGCGCCGTTCTCGACATAAAAGCGGTACCGGTCAGCCAGGCCGTCCACCGCGTCAAACGCGCCGGGTTTCAGGCTGGTGCGCATAATGCTGCCGGAACGCAGGCGGTAATTGTACAAAACATCCGGCAGGCACACCACTTTATCGCACCGCCAGAACAGCCGGTGCGCCACAAAATCATCCTCGTGCAGACGACCCTCCGGGTAATGCAGCAGCTTCCACACCTCGGCGCGGTAAAGTTTGTTCCATGCAACGGTGTAATAAGTGCCGTTGGGGGCATAAAAATCATTCAGCAGATCCTTGCCGCGGAACACACCTTCCTGCGTGGGCGGGGTGAACACCGGCTCCGGCAGGGGTTTGCCGTTCTCCTGTACGTCCTCCACTGCGCAGATCGCCATGTAGGCGTCGTGCGCTTCGCAGGCTTCGTACATCTTTTTCAGGTACGCCGGGCGCACCACATCGTCGCTGTCAATAAAGGCATAATAGCGGCCGCGGGCCATATCAATGCCGGTGTTGCGCGCGCCGGAAAGCCCCTGGTTCTCCTGGTGCACCACTTTAATGCGGTTGTCCCGCTTGGCAAGGCGGTCACACAAAGCGCCGCTGCCATCCGTTGCGCCGTCATCGATCAGCAGCACTTCGATCGTGCCGTAGCTGGCCGGGAAATCCTGGTCCAGAATGCTCTGCACGCACTCTTCCAGCCAGGGCTCTGCGTTGTAAATGGGAACGATCACACTAACTGCAATATGTTCCATCTTGTTTTTCCCCCTCATTCCTCAGTCCGTTTTGCTGCCATGCAGCTTGCCGCGGGCGTGTGCCAGCGTGTAGGTCAGCCCCGGTGCGGCGCAGAACAGCACAGCGCGCGCTTTTTCAGCACCGGGCACATGCGGGCAGCGCAGGATGTCCGGCAAAATGCTGTCCAGATGCTTTTTGTGCTTCAAAAATTCCGGTTTCAGCTTTGCCATGGCTCCGGCCTCGCTGGCCTGGCACCAGAACAGGTAAAACACCTTCCAGTACCATGCCACGGCCCATTCATAATAACCTTTATATTCGGTTTTGTCCGGCTGCGCGGCAAACCAGCCCAGCCAGTTCCAGTACATTTTCAAATCATCCAGCCGCCGCGGCGGAAACAGCACCTCGGTCATCTGGCCGCCGCGCCGCCGGTAGTGGTACAGCACGCGCGGCACACAGTAAACATACTCGCCGTCATACACGCGGTGCAGCTCGCTGGCGTCATCGCCAAAGAACATGGTTTCGTCAAAATGCACGCCTTTATCGCGGAACAGGCGGATATCAAACAGCTTGTTCCAGCACAGCAGCCCGTAAAAGCCGCCGGTTTTAAAGGTATCCAGCAGCAGCTCCATGGCCATGTGCCGCCCGGCAATATTGATGTTGACCCCGGCCCCCGGCACGGGCTTTTCCTGTTCGTCCACCGCGTCGGCATTGCAGGAGGCAATGCGCACATCATTTTCGCGGATGGCATTCAAAAGTGTTTCGTAGAGATCCGGATCCACCAGGTCGTCCGAATCCACAAAGCCGATGTAATCCCCGCGGGCATTGTCCAGCCCAACGTTCAAAGCGGAGGCCGGGCCGCCGTTTTCCTTGTGGAACACCCGGATGCGCGGGTCGGTTTTGGCAAGCTCATCACACAGCTCGCCGCAGCCGTTGGGGCTGCCATCCTCCACCAGCAGCAGCTCAAAGTCCGTAAAGCTCTGGGCCAGAATGCTGCGCACCGTGCGGGGGATGTAATCCTTGGCGTCATATACAGTTGTCACAATGGAGATGGTCGGGTTCGGCATGCAAAACGTTCCTCTCATAAAAAGCGGTTTTTCAGCTGGGTATAAGCGGCCAATAGCCAGGCGCTGTGCAAAAATACCCCCAGCCGGTAGGGCAGCGCCAGCAGGCGGTTGGGGTCCGCAGTCAGGCGGGCGCGCAGGGCCGCGCGGGCATCAGCATCCTGCAAAATGCGGGCAAACAGCTGCCGCCGCTGGGCAAACGGCATGCGGCCGGGGCAGCCGGTCAGCAGCCCATATTGATTTAACGCGGCACGCACCCGGCTTATTTGCACCAGGCGGTCAATTTCTGGTGCAGGCAGCTTGGCATCCGTCAAGAATGCTTCCAGCACGGGGCGGGTCACAGCCTCGGCGTCCAGCAAATCCCCCCGCAGGGAGCGGGACAGACTGCCCGCAAGCATATCATTCTGATTATAGTATACACCTGCAAGGCAATAAATGGCAGAGTTTTTTTGTAAAAAAAGCAAAAACCGCAAATATTGAAGATTAAACAAAACATCTTCATTGATTTTTAAGCGTGGGTCAAACCGCAGCTTGTTCCGGCGGATCACATCCAGCCGGAACAGCTTGGGGTAGGGGGCGGCGAGGTAGCCGCTTTCAAACAGCAGCGGGTTAAGCGCATCTCCCAGCGCGGCGGGGCCGGCATAGCAGCCGGGGGCCAGCGGATTGGGGGCAGGGCCGCTGGCGCGCACCATGCCGTACAAAATTAGGCCCGGCTGCGCATCAAATGCAGCGGGCAGCGCCTGCCACAGCCCCGGCAGCAGGGTATCGTCCGCATCCACAAACAGCACCCACTCGGCACCGCTGCGGCACAGTGTATCCAACCCCGCGTTGCGCGCGGCGGATGCCCCGCCGTTGGGCTGGTGCAGTGCGGTAACGCGAGGGTCCTGGGCGGCAAGGGCATCACACAACGCGCCGGTGCCGTCCGGGCTGCCGTCCTCCACCAGCACCAGCTGCAAATTGTCCGGTGCACCCTGCAGCACGCTTTCAACCGTCTGGCGCAGCGTGTGCTCAGCCTTATAGCAGGGGATCACCACCCCAATGGCGGGCAGGCTCACAGTGTTCCCTCCCTTTGCAGGACTTTGCGGTAAATTTCAATCATCTGTGCGGTGTTTTTGGCCGCGTCATGGGTCACCCGGGCGCGGATCTGCGCGGCGGTGCCCAGCGCCGTGCCGTGGTCCGGCAGGGCAAGCACCTGTAAAATGGCTGCGCTTAGGGCGGCATCATCCCCGGCGGCATCGTACAGCATCCCCTGCACGCCGCTTTGCAGCATATCCGGGATGCCGCCTGCCGCGCTGGCCACGCAGGGCAGGCCCAGCAGCATGGCTTCGCCCAGACTGTTGGGGCTGTTCTCGCTGTAAGACGGCAACAGGAAGAGATCGGCATCCAGGTAAGCCTGCCGCATGGCGGCGGCATCCAGCGGGCCGGTGTACTGCACATGGTCCGCCAGCCCCAGGCGGCGGATCAGCTGTTTGCACCAGGTCTGGTAGGGGAACATCCAGTCAATCACCGGGCGCAGCAGCGGCCCTTTGTCCAGCGGGGGCCAGCCCGCCACCCGCAGCACCGCGCCGGGGTACTGCGCCAGCACGGCGGGCAGCGCTTTGAGCACGGTATGCAGGTTTTTGAGCGGGTAGTTGCCCTGGCTGAGCAGCAGCACCGGCGCTTCGCCAAAGGTGCGGGGGTGCCACACCGGTGGGGTGTAAAACTCCGGGCGCAGCGTTTCGTTGCAGGGGTAATAACTAGCCTGCGGGGCCAGCTTTTGAACGGCGGAACGGTCAAAGCTGGTGCGTCCGGTCACATGGCGGGCGTTGGCCAGCACGGCGGCTTCGCTCTGGGCAAGGGTGTCAAAACGGGCCTGGTTCACGTCCAGCAGCCCGCCCGGCACATGGCGGTCAATCAAATGCTGCGCCGCGCAGGAGTGCAGCAGCCGTGCTGGCACGCCGTCATTCAAGTGCAGGGCACAGTCAACCATCACGCCCTGGATGCCCACCAGCACCGGTATCCCCGCCGCCTGGGCCGCCTGCTGTATGGTGCGGGCGGCAGCGTACTCGGTGCCCCAGATATGGACAAGATCCGGGGCAATCTTTTTGAGCAGGGCAGAAAAGTTTTCCACACTTCCGGTGGGGAGCAGTGCAAAACTTACGCCGTTTTTGCTGCAAACGGTTAAAGTTTCCGCGCGGGCATCCACGCTGGCAACGGTAATGGCCGGGGCGTCCGGTGCGGCGGTCATGCCGCCCAGTGCGCCGGAAAGCCAACCCCCGCCGATCTCTTTTGCCTGCAAACCGCAGGCATCCGCGGCAGCAGGGATGGTGATGCTGACAAGCCAGAGTACCTTCACATTAGCCACCTCACAAATTCAGCCGCAACCGCCTGCGGCACCAGCTCAGGGAAGAGGTCACACACTTCCCCAAAGGGCAGCTGTTTACCGCACACTTCACCCAGCCAGCGGTGCAGAATATCCGCAGCATCAGCCTGGCCTTGGTGCAGCACCAGCGCCAGCGGATAGCGGGCCAGATAGGGCAGGGCAGGGTCGTTTTCGATCACGCAGAGGTGCAAAACTGGCTTGCCCGCAGCAAAGTAGTCAAACAGTTTGCTGGGCAGCTGGTTGTCTACCGCGTTGCCAAGGTTCAAAAGAACATCGGCCTGTGCCTGCATGGTGCGGGCGGTTTCGGCGGGCACGGGGCCGGGCTGTTCAAACTGTTCGCCCAATACAGCCTTGGTCTGGGCAGCGTCCGCGGAAAAGTATTGCCAGCCGCCGCCTGCCATCGTCAGGGTCCAGCCGCTGGCCGGGCCTAGGGCGCGGAAAAGTTCCAGCGCAAAGCCCGGCTCCCGCAGGCCGGGATACAAAGAACCGCAGAACACGCAGCGCTTTTTGCTGTCTGCTGCATGGTTCGGCACTGCCGCCGGGGGCACCAGACTGGGGAAATCCAGCACATGAACTTTTTCCGCCGCCGCGGCCAGCGGGGCGCCGGGGGCGTAATCCCCAACGGCCTGCCGGGTGATAAAGGCGGCGGCCAGATGGTTCAGCAGCTCCAGCTCCCGCGGGTAGCCGCCGGGGGCCTGATAATCCCGGTTGGAAGCATAGGGGTCCAGCTGCCAGATGGCCTTTTTGGCCTGCACCTGCGCGGTTTCCAGCGCAAACGCGGCGCGGTAGGGCGCACAAACAGCGCAGATCACATCAAAATGGAACGCAGCATCCAGCTTTTCCAGCTCCCGGCGGGTATCCACCACCCGGCGCGGGGCGTGCAGCACCAGCTGGCGGAACGCCGCCGCCACCGCCGTGGGGTGGCAGCAAAGCCGCGCCAGCCGCACCGGAATGGGCGAACCGCCACTGCGGCCATTTTCCAGCGCGGCGTTCATCAGGCGCTCGTCCGCAAAGGCAAGGCAGTGCACGGTGCAGCCGGGCAGCTCCGGCTGGGGATGCAGGCCGTCCCATAGTTCCAGCAGGTGTACGGTGTGCCCGGCAGCACAAAGCACCCCTGCCAAACGCTGTGCCATCAGCACATTGGCAGAGGTTGGGTTTTCCACACTATCCAGTATAAATAAAATACGCATGGTGTTTATCCTGTGCAAAAGGAGTCAGCGCCGGTCTTTTAACATGGTACGGCACACTTTGCGCCACAGCACCGGGCAGTTGATGGTTGCCCACGCCGCCGCGCGGATGGCAAGCGGCAGCCGCGGGTTGCGGCCAAGGTTAGGGTCCTGCAGCCCGGCGCGGATGCCCACCCCCAGCTCGTTGATCTGCACGCGGTAGGCGGCGGCATCGTCCCGCCGCAAAATCATGCTGGCAAGGTAGACCAGCTTTTCGTAATAAAAGGCGTTGGCGCTCTGCTGGATGGCCGGGCTGGCATGCTCGCGGATGAACACGGCGGCCTGGCGCTGCTGGTCAATGCTTTCCGGCGGCAGGGCACGGTGGCTGGCCGAAGCCGCGTGCTGCCGGTAATGGTAGCCTGCAAAATCCACATAGGCACAGCCGTCTGCCGCGCTGAAAATCTGCCAGTTGGCCACAAGGTCTTCGTTGTAGGCAAGGCCGTTGTCCATGATCTCGGCGGTGATCAGCTCGTGGGCGTACAGCTTGTTCCACAGCCCAAAGTCCACCCGGTGGTCATGCAGCAGGGCATCCAGATGGGCGGGCGGCTGAAACACTGTGGTCTGGCTGGACGGCGGGCTTTCCGGAGGAATATCCTCGGTAAAGCAGTCATACCGGCAGCAGGCAATCTGGCAGCGGGTGGTTTGGGCAGCGCGGTACAGCGCATCCAAAAACTGCTTGTGGTAGCAGTCGTCCGCATCACAAAAGGCAAACCACCGGGCGTTCAGGTTCAGCCCCGCGCGCACCCCGGCAGCGCGGGCGGCGGCAACACCGCTCTGGCGCTGGTGGATCACAACAAACCGGGCGTCCCGGCTTTCCCACGCGGCGGCAAGCTCGGCGCTTTCATCGGTGGAACCGTCATCCACCACAAAACAGGCGAAATCGCCAAAGGTCTGCGCAGCCAGGGATGCCAGACACTGCTGCAAAAACGCAGCGCCGTTATGTACCGGCACCACCACGGCAATGGCAGGGCCTTTGAACTGGGGCTCGGTTTCACTCATGGCTGCACCTCCTTTGTATATTTCTGCGTCTGCTCCAGGTAAAATTTTTGCAGGATGCCCGCGCTGGTGTGCACATCAAATCCGGCGGCAATGGCTTTGGCCTGGGCGTTGGGGTCACGGGTCAGGTCCGCCGCGGCAATGGAATCAGCCCAGGCGGCTTCATTCTGCAAGGGCAGGTAGTGGATGTTGCCGGCAAACGCCGCGCCGGGGTCCACCGTATCGGCCACAAAGCAGGGCAGGCCGGCGGCCTGGGCTTCCACCAGCACAACGGGCAGCCCCTCAAACAAACTGGGCAGCAAAAATACATCCATGGCGTGGTACAGCGCGGCCATATCCTTGCGCACCCCGGCAAAAATTACCCGGTCGCTCAGGTTAAGCTCCTGGGCAAGGGCACGGGTGGAATCAACCAGCTCGCCGGTGCCGATCAGCACCAGCCGGGCGTTGGGCATGCGGCGGCTGACCCCGGCAAAAATGCGCAGCAGCCCGGCATGGTTTTTCTGCTCACAAAAACGGCCCACATGGCCAAACAGAATTTCGCCTTCCTGCACGCCAAGCTCAGCGCGCAGGATGGCGCGGGCGGCGGGATCGTGGAGGGCGAACACATCGGTCATAATGCCGTTGGGCAGCACGGTGAACGGGTGTTTGCCGTACAGCATCTCCCCGGCGCGCTGGCTGCAGGCAAAGCGGTGGGTCAGGTCGTGGTCAAAGCGGGAACTCATCAGCCGGTCCAGCTGGCCCACCAGGTTGTGCTCATAGGCAGTGTTGTGGCTGTGGCCTGCCCGCACCGGCACCCCGCAGCGGCGGGCCACGGCATTATAAAACATGCCAAAACCGCTGTAATGCCCGTGGATGACCTTGTATTCCGGGTGCGCGATAAAAAAGGCGCGCAGGTCATGCAGGTATTTCGGGATATTATTGTCCTGCCGCACCGTCAGCTTGGTAATGTGCCCGCCCAGAGCTTCAATTTCAGCATCATAAAAGCAGGGCTTATCATAGTGGTACAAAAAGTCAAACTGTACCTGGCTGCGGTCCACGGCACGGTAGACATTCATGACAAAGGTTTCCATGCCGCCGGCGTCCATGGCGGGCATGATTTGTAATACGCGGATCGGCGGCAAAGTGCGCCCCTCCTTTTGCGGCTTGCCGGGGGAACATCCACCCGGCAGCGTTTGGCATTATTCCTGTTCCAGCGCTGCCTTGCAGTTCAGCAGTTCGGCCTTTGCATCGTCCGAAAGCACCGGGTATTCGTGGCAGCTCTTCTGCAAAGCATCCAGTACAATCTCGCTGACCAGGTAGCGGGTGTACCATTTCTGGTCAGCCGGGATGGCATACCACGGACTGTGCTTGGTAGCGGTTGCGGTGATGACTTCATCAAAGGTATCCAGATATTCGTCAAAACGCATCCGCTCTTTCAGGTCGGAGCAGGAGAACTTCCAGTTCTTTTCCGGGCGGTCAATGCGCTCTAAAAAGCGCTTTTTCTGTTCGTCCTTGGAAACGTGCAGAAAGATTTTGACCACGCGGTAGCTGTTCTCGTACAGGTATTCTTCATAGCTGCGGATCTGGCGGTAGCGCTTTTCAAAAAAGTCCTTCTTGCTGTCTTCCAACACGCGCGGGGCCATCTGGTAGGTCTTTTGCAGGTCGTGAACCTGCACCACCAGAACGTCCTCGTAATAGCTGCGGTTGAAAATGGCAATGCTGCCGCGGGGCGGCAGAACTTTGTTCACTCGCCACAAAAAGTCGTGGTGCAGTTCCTCGCTGGTGGGCTGCTTGAAGCTGGTTACCTGTACACCCTGGGGGTTCAGGCCGCCCATCACATGCTTTACGGTGCTGTCCTTCCCGGCGGCATCCAGCGCCTGCAGAATGATTACAAGGCCCTCGCGCCCATCGGCGTAAAAGGCGTCCTGCAGGGCGGCCATCTTTTCCAGGTTTTCGGCAGTTTTGGCCAGGATATCTTCTTTCTTTACATGGTCATCGTTGCTGTCGCAGGGCAGCTTGCGCAGCGCGCATGGGTGGGAACCATCAAACAAATAGCGGTCAGCCTTCATCCGGGCTGCCTCCTTTCTGCAAAAGGACAAAGTTATACTCTCTCAGTATACCCGTTTTGGCCCCCATGTGCAACCGCAAGATGCAAAAAAGGCATTGCAGACGCGCGGCCCGCAATGCCTTTTTTCATAATTACAAAACAAAATCAGAACGTCAGATTGCCGAACTCGGAAAGCTTCAGCTGTTCGTTGTGCTGCTCGGCCCAGTTGATGCTCCACGGGCTGCCGAACAGCAGCAGGTGGTTGCCCTTCAGGTCCTCGATGCAGCGGGTGTCGCTGGTCAGGTCCAGTGTTTTGGGGTCCAGCTCGTCCAGGTCGTTCATGATCCAGCGCAGGTGCTCATACGGCAGGGTCTGCATACGGATGTCAACGTTATATTCGTTGCGCAGGCGGTATTCCAGCACTTCCAGCTGCAGCACGCCGACCACACCGACGATAACTTCCTCCATACCGGAGCCAAGGTCGCGGAAAATCTGGATCGCGCCTTCCTGTGCGATCTGCTCCATGCCTTTCACAAACTGCTTGCGCTTCATCGTGTCCACCTGGGTCACGCGGGCAAAATGTTCCGGTGCAAAGGTGGGGATGCCCGCAAACTGCACATGCTGCTTGCCGGTGCACAGCGTATCGCCAATGGAGAAGATGCCCGGATCAAACAGACCGATGATATCGCCGGCATAGGCTTCGTCCACGATGGCGCGGTCGTCAGCCATCAGGCTGGTGCCGGTAGCAAGCTTGATGTTCTTGCCCTCCTGCACATGGAATGCTTCCATGCCGCGCTCAAACTTGCCGGAGCAGATGCGCAAAAACGCAATGCGGTCGCGGTGATTCTTGTTCATGTTGGCCTGGATTTTGAACACAAAGCCGCTGAACTGCTCGCTGCAGGGATCCACCACATCGCCGGTGGGGGCATCCTTGCGGGGCAGTGGCGGCGGGGTCAGGCGCAGGAACTCTTTCAGGAAAGGTTCCACGCCAAAGTTGGTCAGCGCGGAGCCAAAGAATACGGGGCTCAGCTGGCCGTGCTGCACAGCGTCCAGGTCAAACTCTTCGGCGGCGCCATCCAGCAGTTCAATGTCGTCAGCCAGCTTCTGGTGGTTGGCCGCGCCGATCAATTCGTCCATTTCGGGTGCGCCCAGCTCGGCGGTGATCTCGTCCACCATCTTCACGCCGTTGGCGCGGCCATCGCTTTCAAAAGCCAGCACCTTGCGGGTGCCGCGGTCAAACACGCCCTTGAACTCTTTGCCGCAGCCGATGGGCCAGTTCATCGGGTAGGTTTTGATGCCCAGGATCGTCTCAATGTTTTCCATCAGTTCAAACGGGTCGCGGGCTTCGCGGTCCATCTTGTTGATGAAGGTGAAAATGGGGATATGGCGCAGGGTGCAGACCTTGAACAGCTTGATGGTCTGGGCCTCAACGCCCTTGGCGGCGTCGATGACCATGACGGCGGAATCCGCCGCCATCAAGGTGCGGTAGGTATCCTCGGAAAAGTCCTGGTGGCCGGGGGTATCCAGAATGTTGATGCACTTGCCCTGATAGTTGAACTGTAAAACAGAGGAGGTAACAGAGATACCGCGCTGTTTTTCAATATCCATCCAGTCAGAAACGGCATGTTTGGCGCTCTGCTTGCCCTTGACGGAACCGGCGGTCTGGATGGCTCCCCCGTACAGCAGCAGCTTTTCGGTCAATGTGGTTTTGCCGGCGTCCGGGTGCGAAATGATCGCAAACGTCCGGCGGCGCTCGATTTCTTCACGCAAAGTTGCCATGAAAGTCAATACTCCTTTATTCCATTGCAATGTGACTTTTTACGGTTGTCTGCTTCCGTCACATGGGGAACACTCCTCTATCACTCTGGTTTTCAGGCGGCACCTGAACTATTACAAGAAAGGTTACAAGACATACCTTTCTATTTTACTATGATTTTTAAGGGATTGCAACGCCTGATACCGGATTTTTGGCCGGTAAGGGGAGAAAAAAGCAAAATTTGATGGAAAATGCGTGGTGGTGGGCCATCATCCCGCCGGGGGAGAAAGGCAAATGTTTGACTGTACGCCACAGATTCTAATAATGTGCCGAGATTCTATTCGTAGGGGCGCACATTATATGCCCGCTGCCTTGTGGGTGGGTGACGGGGTAAGATATCCGGCAAGGCGCGTCTGCGGGACGATGCCGAGCATCGTCCCCTACAGATTATTTGTTGGTTTGCAACACATTACAAAATGTTCTGTAGGGAACGGTCTTGACCGTTCCGATGCTTAGGGCAACACCGCACAATTCCCGCCTTGCGGCTTAAGCACCGCTCCGGCAGCT
>OJSJ01002215.1_pt1 | contig 10954 bp, 8 predicted proteins | sample 1599381 | NCBI WGS metagenome assembly OJSJ01 (sample SAMN04168658, study PRJEB22393) | human gut metagenome | biome: human gut microbiome; feature: stool | host: Homo sapiens | collected 2014-03-24 | reverse complement strand
CTCAAAGGCTCATCTTTGGCCGCCCTTCCCTTGCGCACAAAGGATGTGGATATCCTTTATCGCATCACCAGGCGTACGTGTACTCCCGTTCAGCGCAGGCATAAGGGGTTTGAACTTCACGGTTCCGCTGATGACGCTTTCCCCCTCACCTATGATTCCGCCACCATACAGCAACTCATCCTTACAGGAAGCCGTACAAAGAAGTAGTACACATAAAAATATGTATGTCAAAAAGTTGTGTTTCATATTTTCTGTCATTTTTTCAAGTATGTTTCTATACTATAAGGAGCAATTAGTTCTTCAGTATTTTCTTATTCCTCCGGATTAACCGGCTTTTCCGGGTCGCCCAGTCCGAATACAGGATCCAGCTCCACTTCCCAATAAGGTTCCACATCCACTTCCCAGTCGAGCGTATAATCATTGAAACTGACATTTACCTTTACGTGCGTGTTGCGGAAAAGGGAGGCAAGATGCTCCAAACCAGCACTATATTTTCTTTCGACCTCTCTCCGCTGCGTAGTGCCATTTTCCGATTCTTCATCCAGAAATATTTCTTTTGTATAGACGGTCAGTTCATATTCCTGCAACTTCAAATCGGAAGCAACCGCACCGCTTCCTGTTGTGCCGCCCTCTTTGGTGCCGATAGTTTTCAGCGTACGACTTTCGGGCAGATAAGCGGATTCAGATGAAACAGGTATAGGTTCGTTGACACCGCTTGCCGATATGGCAGGAACCGTCACCGGACTTTTGAAATCGACCCTGACACGAGAGCTTTCTTCACCGGATTCTCCTCCCGAAGCGCCCACGGGCGGTATATCATAGTCGGTCAGCCATTGGTATTCTATATTGCCGTTCCCTTCGGTTTTCTTTGCTTCCGCAGCCATCCAGTTTATCCAGTCCCATTCCGTCACCTTGTGGTTCGCGTCCGGGGAATCGGTTTCAGGCAAAGATACAGCAGCATCACGTTCCGAATTCACTACCCAGTATTTTCCTTCGGCATTCCTGTTCACATGCGGCATCAGATACATCCGGTCCCCGACGGCTTTAGTGAGGGAGAATCCGGTCACAGTGATGTTCCGCCTTGAAGAACGATTGATGAAATTGAAAGAAAACTTAGTGGCGGCACGTACCACATAAAGAGGAGTCGGAATAGAAAATTCATCCTTCTCTATGTCCTTTTTATCGGGTATCTCAATCTCATACATGGCCGTCATGGGAATGCCCAAGATGGGGTCGTATCGGTAACCGCCTTCGGCATCGCTCAGATTGAATACAAAATCATCTATCGGGGCCTTGCCGATTTCCTTATCGGGAGCAGCAAGGGAAGTTTCCGGAATAAAAGAGCCGTTGCTTAAGTCGATTTTTTCCTCCCGGCCATCTATCAGCCCGACGCAGTTCGCCAACAGGTAGATTCTTTTCCTGCAACCGGCTTTCACCTTGAAAGTATATTCGTCGGTCAGTGGCACGCCGATGCCGGAAACGCCTTTCACCAAACGGCTGTGCTCTACCCCCCATCTCTTGCCAGCTTCATTTGCATTGCCAGTTTCTCCTTCCAAGGCATTTCCCTCTTCCGGGGCCCTATTTTCCGAGACAATCACCACAAGCAACTGGTTGATGCGGGCATCATCGGGCGTTTCGTTTGCGCGGGTGAAGACTCCCGCCACGGCTGTATGGAAAGTGAGGTATATGCTGTTCTCTTCCGCCTCTCCGCAGGGCAGGTCGAAAGATTCGTTGGCGCACGATGCGAACCCCAGCAAAAAAACGCACAAGAGGCCAAGTCCGATGATATGTCGATACTGCAATTTCATTTAAGACGTTTTTTCCTGATTGATAAACTTGTTTTTTGAGTTTCCGTTCTCTTACTCTTTATTCTTGTTCTCTTCTTTACATTTCGATGTCGTTGATTCTCACCACCCAGTCGTTCACCACAATACGCGTCTGCAACCAAATGCCCGCTTGTAGGAAGAAGTAGAGCGTCCAGCGGCTTTCGCGGTCCAGATACTCTTGGTCGCCCATCTTGCTGTAACGGTCGCTGCGCATCAACAACAGATAGTTGTTGAGCGGGAAGTCTATCACGGTTCCTCCATCTTCGTGCCGCTTCACAAGCAGACGCGGAGAATTCTTGGTCATCAGCCGCGAGGTGCAGAGTTCGGCATAGGCCACTTCAACGGGCTGGGGCACCACTTGGTCGGGACCTACGATAGAGACACCTGTCTGCGCTTGTCCTTTAGCCCAGGGAATGTAGGTGACATCGCCGTTGGGCAACAGGTCATTGTCATAGTTGAAGAACGTGTTGTCATCAATGATTTCGAAGTCGAAGTCATCGGCTTTAACCGGTGTTCCGTCTACATGCTGCAACACGATGCGTATGCTGTTGGTATTCTTCATCATCTTCACTGTTCCTTCACTATAGAGGTCGGCAGTGGCAAGGGTGAGTTGTCCCCAAAACATATCATGCAGGTTGCGGCGCTCGGGCACGGTGAGGCAATCAGCATCCATGGCAGTGCGCAAGTCTGTCCATTTGCCGCCTGCCGCGGGCGCTTGCAACAGGGAGAAAGAACTTTTGTCGCACGCCAACCCTCCGTATGCCACGAAATGATAATTTCCCTTTTCAAGATCCAGTGTCATCCGGTAATCTTCGTCCTGCAATTCCGTCCCTGTCACTATCCTTGTATCTACGTAATTGTCCTTGTCATCGTATATGTAGAGCGTCAGGCAGTCTACTTGCCTGGGGAACGCATTGGCAAACTCCATGTTGTAGTCATAGACGAAACGTAGCGATACACCGTGCGGACATGGGTCGAGGTCTTCGAATATCCGCTCACACGAGGACAAGGCAACAGTTGCCAACACAGCGCTGAGCACCATGCCGGCAAACTGTGAAATTATATTCCGCTTTCTGCTTTGCATATCCGGTCGGTTTTCTTAGAATTCGATATTGTTTACGCGTACGGTCCAGGGGAGTACTTCAACGGCAAGAGTGATATAAACATCGCCCTCTTCATCCGGCTTGTTCGGATCTACGGGATCCGGGTCGTTTTCTGTTACACGTGGATGGCCAAGCTGCTTAATTCCCGTCACCGCAAGTTTATAGACATTATTACGTACCACGGCAAATTCCATCGGCCCCATTACGCCATCGTTGCCATTATTATTGTGACGGTTCCAATAGTAATAGTAGCAGAAATATCCTTTATTATTTTCCGAATCTATACTAGACTGATAAAGAGTGAACTCAGCACCTGTTGCAGCTTTCTTGAACTTTTTAAGTGCATCCGCATCAGCATGTTTCCCCTCATTATACCATTTATCCCACCAATAATCAGGACTTGTATCATCATTACTATAAACAGCATTACTACCCGCTACTACTTCCGCTGTATTTTTCTTACCAAATACAGTTTCATAGAAAATGTGGTCAGTCTTATTTTCAATAGCATATGCACGCACTTCGCTCCAGCGAACAAACATGTGACTACCGTACACATATAAAATAGGATCTTCGTTGGGATCACCAGTAGCTTCATTTATTACTTTCTGCAAATCAGCACTGGCATCCGTAGTCGCTACCATTTTACCTTTGAATACAAAACCTGTAGTAATACCATTCCTTTGGCTATCGGCTCTAGGAATCGTGTTTTCGGTTACATAACGCCAGATGTGATAGTCTTTATCACGCCATTCATCATTATCTCCCTTAATCACATCAGATATTGATACGTTATACCACTGTTCACGCGCTACTTTATCAATAGCCCAAGCTCCGCTTGCAGAAGATCCCAAACAGAAATTAAAACTTCCTCCAAAATCAAATGAAGCGAGATTATCTGCCGACTTTGCTTGCGCATCAGTATCTACTACATAATTATTTGCCATTTCTACACCGCAAAGTGTAGAATTGTCATTCAAGCCATCCGCAGATACACGACGCAAGAAATAAAAATGTTTGCTCATGTTCACCAGTCCCATTTTCTGCAATTCAATCTGAATGGTCGTGACTGTACTTTCACCTTTATTCTCTGTTACCACATCATATTTTTGATCACGGTTTTTGCTTCCATCCTTAAAATCAAAACGAGCAACCGCACGCTCCACTCTAATACTTCCCCCATTATTTATCTCAGTATCAGTACTGGAAGCATTATTCTTACCCGACAAATTGAACGCTTTAGCAGAAGAGGTATGCGCATCCCATGTCTTCAAATCCTTAGGAATTCTTTTTGAGACATCCGCATCACTAGCTGTAGACATCAGAAAACCACCTTTATAGTCCTTTCCTCCCCAAGCCAAAGCATCCTGACCACTCAGATCACCATTCGGAGTTTCGTTTATCTCAGCTATTTTATTCATCCAGTCGCTTTTATCATTTCTTCCATCCACAAAAAAATCTGTCAGGCCTTTAGTCGGATTACAGAAAACATATACATTGATTTGATTATCTTCCAGTACTCCGTTTTTTCCTTTTTTTTCGTAATAACTGGCTAATGTAGTTTTACTAATCTTATGAGTAGATTTGACAGTCGTATTACTTATAGTCAAATCCTCCGTATCCAAGCCAAAGGCAATGAGCTTATTGGTTGCCTTATCGGCCAGCACCAATAAAACCCGTTTTACTTCATTTTCATAATCCTTTCCAACTTCAGTCTCGTCTGTACTTGTCCCGTAATCACCATCCCCAGGTGTGTTGGTTTCACTGCGTGTTCCTGCCCCTGCCACCGGCAACTGCACTTGCACATTCATATACACAGCATCCTCCGAATCTAGATTCAGAGTGTTTCCGCCCTCTTCCCATTCGTCGTTGCTACATCCGGCAATAAGTCCTATTGCCAAGATTCCCATGAAAAAATTGCTCCAAAATCTCTTTTTCATAGCGTAATCAAATTAAATGTTCTATAATTAAGTTTATTCTATCCGATTGATTCTTCTGTTTTCTTATTTTATTCCAAACTCTTTCTTACCTCTTCCAAGCGTTTCAGCATCTCTTTGGCCTTTTCCTGTCCTTTCCGGTCAGCCTCTTTCAGCAATGTTTCGGCCACCTCATAATTGCCGGAAAGGGCAGCGTGGATGCCTCGGGCATAAGCTGCCTCGGACGTATCACCGGATTTTTCCAAATATTTTTCTGCTAAAGGCAAGTTGCCTAAGCGCATAGCGGTATTGGCAGCGTTCAAGTTCGCAGTGGCATCTTCGGGGAACATGCGTACAGCTATCTCGAAAGTTTCATTATACTCTTCGCTGCCCGGTTCCATGTCTTGCGCCACGAAGTACATCTCTTCCAAGCTCAATTTCTGCGGTTGCGTCCGTAACAGATGCTTTATTTCTTCCGGATCAGTATAGGCACGCACTTCATAACGCACCACGTAGTCGGAGTGACGCAGCCCAGGATAGACTTCGCGCAACAGATAGGCATAATCATCTCGATAATTCACCTTAATCTTACGGTCTTTGGCATCCGGTTCCATGTCACTGTCTATCAATCGCAGAATCTCATCGCGATGAGTCAGATGCGAGCCTTCCACAAAGCGTCTCAGACCTTCCCAGTCTTCCGGTTCATAGCTGGTGGTGAACAGAGAGTCGGGGAAATGGTATTGCTTGCGCACGTATTCTTTCAACGTTGCCGTACGCCCTTTAGCCAAGCGTATATTGTTTGTGTACGAACCTTCGGGCGAAGCGTATCCCTTGATACTGATCGCAAGAATACGGGTATCAGCATCTTCTCTCACGGCATCTATCGTAGCAAGAATCTTCTTCAATTCTTGCGGATTACGGCGGTATTCAGGATACACTTCCGTACGGTTTACAGGAAAATCGATGTAGGCTGAGCCCTCTATCTGGTTGATTTTTTGTTCAGCCTTCGGACGTATGTAGACGTATTCGGGGAAGAAAGTCATCACGCTCTTTTCCGGAAGTACGTTCTCCAACAGAGATATGTCATTCAGAATGGGGGCACCGCAACATCCGTTGGTAGTATTGGAAACATTCAAAGCGGCGTTGGTCATCCATTTCTCGTAAGGCACTACCAAGCGGTATTCTATGACATCCCGTTCGCCGCTACGGTAGAGTTTATCGAGGCTCACGGTAGATTTGTTGCGCAGATGATGATAGTAGCGATTCCGTCCCGCTACCATCACTGTCGGTAATTCTACCAGATGTTCGCCTTTGCTAAGTATAGGGGCAAACACCACTTCGCGGTTCGTGCCGACCTTGAGTGCCGAGACATCAAGGTCCAGGGAGACAAACAGTTTATCTTCTTGTCTGGACACTGCCAGGTTTCGCACTTCCATCTGCCCGTCCATCAGCGACTGGGCTTTCAGCACCGGTGCTGCACATAGGGGCAACAAGGCGTAAATCAGTATCTTCGCTATTCCATATCTTACATCCATAACCGTAAAATTTAAAATGTATAAACCAGGTTGATTGCCGCTTTCGTGGGACCTATATAATTGTGTGATTTATCTTCGGCCACTTTTGTCCCACAATGCGCACATGGGTAGACATCGTAGCGAGTATAAACCCACCCGAAACCAAACAAAGCCTCCAAATTCCAATGTTTATTAAGTATCCACGAATGGCCATACACTAACCCGAGACCTGCAAACCAGCCTTGATAACGTTTGTCGGAGAGCCCGGAGAAGTCGGTTCCGAGAAAAGAAAGGTTATTATCCAGATTTCCCACATTGTATTGTCCGACAAGGGCATGCGCACCCACAAAATGACCCGCCCACCGATCGCAGAACCAGTAGCGTGCCTCGGGTTGCAGAAGCCAGTGTTTCCACTTCCGGTCGTGAGAGAGGGTCCAGCCATTATAATTGGCCGACACGTCCAACGTCCATCTGTCCGCAAGACCTACCTCCACCCCCGCATTCAGCGTGGCGAAAACGTCGTATAGCAAATTACTTTTTAGAGCCACCTCCTGACATTTGGCTCCCATGCTAAAAAGACCTAAAAACAAAAACACATAAAGTTTTAAAGTCATCTTTCCCATATATAAGATTTATTAATATCAAATATATATTTCTCCATATATTGTGGAGAAAGATTTATCAATCTATCAATAAAGTCTCCTAAAATAGAGATCAAACAAAATACTATATGCCCGGCCTATATACCGCCGGTAGTGAACAATGATAAATACTCAGAATAAACATAGATATTACTGAAATCACTACTCATTGTTTTTAATACAATCGCAATTCTCAATAGTGTCCAAGCGTTCTATATTTTTGACAGATATATTTTTCAAACTGTCGTTTCAGGATTCATCTCTTCCCAAGAGATGGATAGTAGTATAATCTGCCAAAAGAAAGGGGGGAAATAGGCATATACAAAGTGATATTCCAATATACAAATCAATATACAACTGGTATTACTTGATAAAAAAAATCAGGTAGGTGCTTGGATAATTTTACTGTTTATCATAATTTTGCAATCCCAATCCATCTCTTGGGAAGAGATGGCACCTCGAAAATTTGCCTATATAGAATTTATGATCAACCGATTAGCACTATCCACGATCGCAGTATCAAGTGAGGTAAGATAAATCAATGTCGTATTCTCAGAATCATGCCCCATTCCCTCGCTTATGACAGAAAGGGGAATATTTTTATTTTTAGCCACACTTGCCCATGAGTGGCGGGCAACATACATAGTCAAGGGAATGGATACATCCAACATTTTCCCAATAAATTTCAACTTCCTATTCACAAGATGAAGTGCATTATTGTATTGTGTCCTCTCCTTTATCCCCACTTCGCGAATGATAGGAAGTAAATAAGGAGAACCTTGTGTCACTGGATATTTATCGAGTATTTCCTGCATATTTTTTTCCCACCTTACCAAAAGGCGTTGTCCTGTTTTCTTACGCCGATAAGAAAGAATCCCGTTCTTCAGATCGCTTTTCTTCAAATAAGCCATGTCTATAAATGACATACCACGAGTGTAGAAACTGAAGAGAAACATATCACGGGCATAATCCAGCAAGGGAAGTGCTGACAACTCCATATGCTTGATGTTACGGATTACCTTTAAGGAAAGCCCGCGCCTGACAGTCTTTCCGATCCCTGTATACACATATTTAAAAGGATACCTTTGCACGGTAAGTCCTTTTTCTACCGCCCGGTTGTATACGGCACGCAAAATCCGGTTATAGAAGGAAACAGTATTCATATCTACGCCAGTGGATTTAAGGTAGGCTTCATAAGAGACCAATAAATCCGCATCAAACTCTTCCCAAAGTATGTCTCTACCCTGAAGAAAACGCATGAAACTATTAAGCGTACTGGTATAAGTCTCTCCAGTACGTACTTTGCCCAATGCATGCATACGATGGATTATTTCTTGCATAAATGGTTGTAAGAAAGCATTCGGTGAGGTACTGTTTTTTACTTGTTTACTCTCCGTAGAAGAAGATTTGAATTTAGTTTTAATAGATTCCATAAATAATAAATTTGAGTAAATAATTTAACAACTGCTCTGATTTTCAGAACATAACTTCATCAAGATACGAATTGAGGAGGTTTTTATGACTATGCAGTAAGTGAAAAACTGAAAAACAGACTGGAAAGAGAATCAAGAAGAGACTTATAAAAAGAAAAATCAGAAACCATTTCTAAGCATATATCAAGATTTATCCATAAATTTGCATTTTGATAATTTATTTGAGAAAGATATGGCTTACGATATACTTACAATGGTTTCTGAGGCAACCGGAGTTCTTAAGTCTCTGATTGCTATTCCTTCCATAAGCCGCGATGAAGAAAAAGCGGCAGATTATCTACAGGATTATATTGAGCTACAGGGCATGACAACCGGGCGAAAAGGCAATAATATCTGGTGTCTCAGCCCGATGTTCGATTTAAATAAACCCACATTGTTACTAAACTCACATATTGACACCGTGAAAGCCGTGAACGGTTGGCGAAAAGACCCATTTACCCCAACCTTGGAAAGTAACGGAAAACTATACGGGCTGGGAAGTAATGATGCCGGCGCAAGCGTTGTCAGCCTATTGCAAGTCTTTCTACAGCTTTGCCGCACCACGCAGAAATACAATCTCATTTATCTTGCTTCCTGTGAAGAAGAAGTGTCCGGAAAGGGTGGTATCGAGTGTGTATTACCGGAACTTCCTCCGATCCACTTTGCCATTGTAGGCGAACCTACCGAGATGCAGCCCGCTATTGCAGAAAAGGGACTAATGGTACTGGATGTAACTGCTTATGGTAAAGCCGGACATGCTGCACGAAACGAAGGAGACAATGCTATATATAAGGTATTGGAAGATATCGCATGGTTCCGCGATCATTGCTTTGAAAAAGTATCCCCGCTGTTAGGTCCTGTAAAAATGAGTGTAACACAAATAAATGCAGGTACACAGCACAATGTAATCCCAGACCGTTGTACATTTGTGGTAGATATCCGCAGTAATGAATGTTATAGCAATCAGGAGCTATTTGCCGAAATACAAAAACATATTTCTTGCGAAGCCAAAGCACGTTCGTTCCGCTTAAGTTCTTCCCACGTAGAAGAACAACACCCGATAGTACAACGTGCTGTGGCAATGGGACGTGTGCCTTTTGGTTCTCCTACCCTCTCCGACCAGGCACTCATGTCATTTCCTTCTCTCAAAATGGGTCCGGGAAAGAGTAGTCGTTCCCACACTGCAGATGAGTTTATCTTTATAAAAGAGATAGAAGAAGCCATCGGCTTGTATCTTGATCTTCTGGATGGAGCAACCATCGATTTCTAACCCCTCCTCCCCAAGACAGCTGCTTTCAAATAAGGGGATAAAGACATCTGACATAAGGGACAAAGACATCAAAGCCAAGAGATTATCGCATCAAGATACTGGCAGTTTCAGGTGTTAACCAAGGTTGACAGGCCTGTTAACCTTGGTCAACGGGTCTGTTAACTGCCGTTGACAAGCCTGTCAACCTTGGTTAACACCCGATTATCCTTTAGGAAAAATAAAAGAATCAATAAGGTAAAACAAAACTATACCTGATACGCTACCTATTCAGCCACGGCTCCGGATTCAGTTTCTCCTTCTCCTTACGCAACTGGAAGTGCAGCACTGTACGTCCATTGTCTGCACCATCCGAGAATACTTGTCCGAGGACTTGCCGGGCAGTTACAGTATCGCCCGTCTTCACTGAGGCTGAAGATAAGTTACAGTAGACAGATATGTAGTTTCCATGACGGATTAAGATATTGAAAAGACCGTTCAGCTGGAAAACAGCAGCCACCTTTCCATTAAAGATAGCACGTGCCTGTGCACCGGGCTTGCCTTGAATATCTATCCCTTTATTATCCAGTTTCACATTACGAAGCCCCTCTACAGAATACTGTCCATAGCGGCTGGTTATAATATAAGGTCCGGTAATAGGCATTGGCAACTTGCCACGGTTACTGACAAAGCTACCGGAAAGTTCCCGGTCTGCCTTATCCATCGTATAGGTTTCAAGAGGCGCCGCTTTCTTCGTTGTAGCCTTTTCGGAAGAAGAATTTGCAGCCGATTTCGTTTCTTTAGCAGCAGCTTTTTTACGGGCAGCAGCTTCCTTGCGGGCTTCTTCAGCTGCACGTTTACGGGCTTTCTCTATTTCCTCGGCTATCAAACGATCGATACGTGCATTCAGCAGGTTGGCTTCCTTACGCTTTTTATTGAGTTCATTTTGCAAACCGCGTTGTTTCTTCTGCAGGTTGGCCACCAAAGTCCTCTTTTCTTTTTCCTGAACTTCCAACTTTTCTTTCTCGACTTCACGCTCTTTCAGTAAACTGGCTTTCGCTTTCTTTACCTGTTGCAGTTCTGTTTTCTTTTGATTGACCTGTTCTTGTTTTTTCAGAATCTCTTCGCCTTGCAGACGCTGATAGTCGGCATATTCACGTACATAGCGCAAACGGCGATAAGTCTGCGACAGTGTTTTGGCCGAAAGAATAAAAAGAAGTTTATCTTGAACGGAAC
>OJSJ01002190.1_pt1 | contig 11088 bp, 13 predicted proteins | sample 1599381 | NCBI WGS metagenome assembly OJSJ01 (sample SAMN04168658, study PRJEB22393) | human gut metagenome | biome: human gut microbiome; feature: stool | host: Homo sapiens | collected 2014-03-24 | reverse complement strand
ACTCCAGTCACGTGAAACGATCTCGTATGCCGTCTTCTGCTTGAAAAAAAAAAACCAGTTGCCATGTATCTGTACGGAAAGGATTGGTCATTGCATCCGGGTTTTTCAGTTTTAATGTCCATTTACCGTTGGCAGCTGCTTTTGCTGTTACTACTTTGTCTGCCCACGATGCTTTAACAGTTACTTTTTCTCCGGGCGTAGCCTTGCCCCACACATTCACTTGTGCATTTTGTTGCAATACCATGTTATCTGAGAAAATGGCAGGGAGCGTCACCTTTGCTTCTGTGGTGAGAGAAGCAAATAAACCTAATACAAGGAATATTGAAAATCTAAGAAGCTCTTTCATGTGCCTTTAATAGTTTATAGATTCACATAGATTATTTTATAGAACATGCCAATACCTGACAGCACAAAAATAGGGGTTTCCACCAAAACCCCTTCTTTATATTTTGATAGTTTTCTTATTGCTTTTGTTGTTTCCATAAATAATAGAATCAACATTATCTATTCCTTTATCTTCAGCTAGCCCCAAATCATTTTCTTTCGGGAAATGGCAATTAAAGCAGTCCCCATTAGACAGCAGGCACAGCGTAGTTCCTTATTGGAAAGTTTATTCAGATTATCAACAATACCGGGTAAAGGGTAATTCTCTTTAAAAAAGGAAAATACATCGGCTGAGTTTTCTAAGTCGGTTTTCATTTGGCAGGAGCAAGTAAAGGGTTCATCCATCGTGTTATAAGTTTTAAAGGTTGATGTTGTCCCTATGCTATGCTCTTATAATAAAAGTGGCATGGGAACTATTGGCATATTATCCACTTTCGAGGCTCTGGTAAACCGGCAAGAAAATAATAAGCAATAGCTCCACGCCACAAAATATATATAACAAAGTTATATGCAATCCGGACGTGGAGTCTTTCATTTATTATTCGCTCTTATTTAAAATTTTCCAGATTTCCGAAAGTACGAATAATAAAATGATCTCCAAATCGCAAAATACATCTCTTCACTATTGAAGAAATATGCAACAAAGATACACAAAAAATTGGAATAGATATCATAAGATAGGATTTTAGGAAAAAGGTACAACCTTATGGCAAATAACATTATTAGTTTTGATGTAGAAGACCGTTTGTTTTCCGTAAAAACATTATATATTTAAGACCTGAAAAAACATCAAACTGAATAATTCTTCATATCCACTTCGTACTTGACCCGCACCTGAGACACACTTGCTCCGTACATTCTCCGTCCAGAGGTACTTCTGACCGAAGAAATCCCGGACTTGGTACGGAGCAAGTGTGTCTCAGATACGGGTCAATCAGTTCCCCATCTTCTTTTTCGATTGCATATATTCACCGATTTATGCATAAAACGCAGCATTCATAGTATAAAAAGTATAAAAATTCTCTCTTTAATGCATATTCTTTCCAAAATTATCTCTACTTTTGCGCCATTCTTAGAATAATTATACAGAAAAATGAAGAAAAAAGCCAATCGGTTAGACGCCATCAAGATGATTATCTCAAGCAAAGACGTCAGTTCTCAGGAAGAACTGTTGCAAGCTTTGAGCAAGGAAGGCTTTGAACTGACACAAGCCACCTTGTCACGCGACTTGAAACAGCTGAAAGTAGCGAAAGCAGCGAACATGAACGGTAAATACGTATATGTGCTGCCCAACAACATCATGTATAAACGTTCGAACGACCAGAGTGCAAGTGAGATGTTGATGACAAGCGGATTCGTTTCACTTCAATTTTCGGGCAATATTGCCGTCATCCGTACCCGGCCCGGATATGCCAGCAGCATGGCCTACGACATCGACAACCGAGAGTGTCCCGCCATTCTGGGTACCATTGCCGGAGATGACACCATCATGCTGGTGGTGCACGAAGCAGCGTCACATGACGAGGTACGCAGCTTCCTATCGCAAATCATCCCGAACATTAAATGATAGATAACAACAAAAAACAAGAAATTAAATAAGAAATGGATTCGAAACAAATTGATGTGATGGTGGCTGACGCCTCACATGAAGTTTACGTAGACAAGATTTTGGATACCATCCGGGAAGCTGCCAAGGTACGCGGAACGGGCATCGCAGAACGCACACACGAATACGTAGCTACTAAAATGAAAGAAGGAAAGGCCATCATAGCCTTGTGTGGAGATGATTTTGCCGGTTTCACCTACATAGAGAGCTGGGGTAACAAGCAATATGTAGCAACCTCCGGTTTGATAGTACACCCCAAATATCGGGGACTGGGGCTGGCAAAACGTATCAAGACCGCTTCTTTCCGCCTGGCACGCCTACGCTGGCCTAATGCTAAAGTTTTCAGTCTCACCAGCGGAGCTGCCGTCATGAAAATGAATACCGAGCTGGGATATGTGCCCGTCACCTTCAACGAACTGACCGATGACGAATCGTTCTGGAAAGGTTGCGAAGGCTGTATAAACCATGATATATTGGTAGCTAAGAACCGTAAATTCTGCATTTGCACAGCAATGCTTTACGACCCGAAGCTGCACGAAGAGGATAAAATATAAAAATACTAAGGATATGGAAAAGAAGAAGAAAGTAGTAGTCGCATTCAGCGGAGGTTTGGATACCTCGTTTACGGTGATGTATCTTACCAAAGAAAAAGGGTACGAAGTATATGCAGCTTGTGCCAATACGGGCGGTTTCAGTGCTGAACAGTTGAAGACAAACGAAGAAAATGCCTACAAGCTGGGCGCCAAAGAATACGTCACCCTCGACGTGACGCAGGAATACTATGAGAAAAGCTTGAAATACATGGTATTCGGCAATGTTTTGCGTAACGGCACCTATCCTATCTCTGTAAGTTCCGAACGTATCTTCCAAGCATTGGCCATTGCACGCTATGCCAACGAAATCGGCGCGGATGCCATCGCCCACGGTTCTACAGGTGCGGGTAACGACCAGATTCGTTTCGACATGACTTTCCTCGTCATGGCTCCGGGCGTGGAAATCATCACGCTGACACGCGACATGGCACTGAGCCGTCAGGAAGAGATTGATTATCTGAACAAACACGGCTTTGCCGCCGACTTCACCAAACTAAAATATTCCTATAACGTAGGTTTGTGGGGCACTTCCATTTGTGGTGGCGAGATTCTGGATTCCGCGCAAGGGTTGCCCGAAAGCGCCTATCTGAAACACTGCACCAAAGAGGGCAGCGAGCAGTTGCGCCTCACTTTTGAAAAAGGTGAGCTGAAAGCCGTGAACGACGAGACATTCGACGACCCCATCAAAGCCATCCAGAAGGTAGAAGAGATTGGTGCGGCATACGGTATCGGACGCGACATGCACGTAGGCGACACGATTATCGGTATCAAAGGCCGTGTAGGCTTCGAAGCTGCCGCACCCATGCTGATTATCGGCGCACACAAGTTCCTGGAGAAATATACCTTGAGCAAATGGCAGCAATACTGGAAGGACCAGGTAGCCAACTGGTACGGCATGTTCCTGCACGAAAGCCAATATCTGGAACCGGTAATGCGCGACATCGAAGCCATGCTGGAATCCTCGCAACGCAACGTAAACGGTACGGCTATCCTCGAGCTTCACCCACTCTGCTTCTCTACCGTAGGTGTAGAAAGCAAGGACGACCTTGTGAAAAACAAGTTCGGCGAATACGGCGAAATGCAGAAAGGCTGGACGGCAGAAGATGCCAAGGGCTTCATCAAAGTAACCTCCACGGCACTGCGTGCATATTATTCAAATCACAAAGACGAGAAAATCTAAATGACGGACAAGAAACGGAAACTGACACGTCCCCGAACCGGAAGAATACTTTCCGGTGTATGTGCAGGACTGGCAAACTTTTTCGGACTTGACGTATCTTTAGTACGCATCGTTTATACGTTCGCTACCGTCTTTACTGCTTTTGCAGGTGTAATTATATACATTATATTATTGATTATCATACCAGAAGAATCCAATAGATATTATAGAAATGATTAAAGTAGGAATCATCGGCGGAGCCGGATACACGGCAGGCGAACTGATACGTTTACTGCTCAACCATCCGGAAGCGGAAATCGTATTCATAAACAGTTCAAGCAACGCCGGCAACAAAATTACTGATGTACACGAAGGACTGTACGGTGAAACAGATTTGGTATTTACCGACCAGCTTCCGCTGGAAGAAATCGACGTGCTGTTTTTCTGTACGGCACATGGCGACACGAGAAAATTCCTCGAAAGCCACAACGTGCCCGAGGAGTTGAGAATCATCGACCTCTCCATGGACTACCGCATAGCCTCTCCTGACCACGATTTCATTTACGGCTTGCCGGAACTGAACCGCCGCGCCACCTGCAAGGCAAAGCATGTAGCCAATCCGGGCTGCTTTGCCACCTGCATACAATTGGGGCTGCTGCCGCTCGCCAAGCACCTGATGCTGAATGATGACATCATGGTGAATGCCATCACCGGAAGTACGGGTGCCGGAGTGAAACCGGGTGCCACGAGCCACTTCAGCTGGCGCAACAACAACATGAGTGTTTACAAAGCTTTCGAGCACCAGCACGTGCCCGAAATCAAGCAATCACTCCGCCAGCTGCAAAACAGTTTCGATGCAGAAATAGATTTTATCCCCTACCGGGGTGACTTCCCGCGCGGTATCTTCACTACCATCGTAGTAAAGACCAAAGTGGCTCTGGAAGAAATCATCCGTATGTACGAAGAATACTACGCCAAAGATTCCTTTACATTTGTCGTGGAAAAGAACATTGACCTGAAGCAAGTGGTGAATACCAATAAATGCCTCATCCATCTGGAGAAGCATGGCGACAAACTGCTTATCATTTCCTGCATTGATAACCTCCTGAAAGGCGCCAGCGGACAAGCTGTCCATAACATGAATTTAATGTTTAACCTGGAAGAGACCGTAGGATTACGGTTGAAACCTTCTGCATTCTAAAAAAAATGAATTTATTCGACGTATACCCTCTCTTTGACATCAACATCGTCAAAGGAAAAGGCTGCCATGTATGGGACGAGAACGGTACCGAATACCTCGACCTCTACGGTGGCCATGCAGTCATCTCAATCGGACATGCACATCCACATTATGTAGAGATGGTGAGTAACCAAGTTGCTACGTTAGGATTCTACTCAAACTCAGTAATTAACAAGCTGCAACAGCAAGTGGCAGAACGCTTGGGAAAAGTCTGTGGCTATGACGACTACTCATTCTTCCTCATCAACAGCGGTGCCGAAGCCAATGAAAACGCCTTGAAACTCGCCTCTTTCTACAATGGCCGTACCCGTGTGATATCCTTCTCAAAAGCATTCCACGGACGTACCTCACTGGCGGTGGAAGTAACGAACAATCCTAAAATCATCGCTCCCATCAACAACTGCGGGCACGTCACCTACCTCCCGTTGAACGACATCGAAGCCATGAAGGCCGAATTGTCCAAAGGAGATGTCTGCGCAGTGATTATCGAAGGCATACAAGGTGTAGGCGGCATCCAACTGCCGACAGACGAATTCATGCAGGCTCTCCGCCAGACTTGTACGGAACACAACACGGTCTTGATTCTCGATGAAATCCAAAGCGGCTACGGACGCAGCGGCAAGTTCTTCGCCCATCAGTACAACGGCATCAAAGCCGACATCATCACCGTGGCAAAAGGCATCGGCAATGGTTTCCCGATGGCAGGCGTACTCATCAGCCCAATGTTTACACCGGTATACGGGCAACTTGGAACCACTTTCGGCGGAAACCACCTGGCTTGCAGTGCCGCCCTTGCCGTGCTGGATGTGATAGAGCAGGAAAACCTGATAGAGAATGCAGCCCAAGTCGGCAACTTCCTGATAACGGAACTAAAGAAATTCCCTCAAATCAAGGACGTTCGCGGACGCGGACTCATGATAGGGCTGGAATTTGAAGAACCCATCAAGGAACTGCGCCTAAGACTACTGAAAGAGCAGCATGTATTCACCGGTGTAAGCGGTACGAATGTACTTCGCCTGCTGCCGCCTCTGTGCCTCGGCATGGATGAAGCAAAGGAATTCTTGGAACGCTTCAAGAAAGTACTTTAATATTTGACACAAATAATCAGCCAGCAAAAGAAACGACCGAAAAGCAGAATACCTTTCTCTCTCGGTCGTTTTTTGTAGAAAATTTATCTACCTTTGCCAGCAAAACAACTCTTTTAACAACAAAAAGATATGAAAACAGCAATTATCGGTGCAGGAAATATGGGGGGAGCCATTGCCCGAGGGCTGGCAAAAGGAACAATCATCCCTGCCGGTAACATCATTGTCTCCAACCCCACCCAGGGCAAGCTGGACAAGCTGAAGGCAGAATTCCCCGCATTGCAAGTGACCAATGACAACCAGGAAGCGGCAGCCGGTGCAGATATGATAATCTTTGCCGTGAAGCCATGGCTGATGGAGCCAGTGATAAAGGAACTGGAACTAAAAGGCACAGAGATTCTTATATCCGTTGCAGCCGGCATTCCTTTTGAAGAGCTGACACACTATGTAGCAGACAAAGAAATGACCATGTTCCGTCTTATTCCCAATACCGCCATCAGCGAGATGGAAAGCATGACACTCATCGCCAGCCGCAATGCCACCAAGGAGCAGGAGCAACTGATGCTGGACATTTTCAACCAGATGGGACTCGCCATGCTCATTCCCGAAGAAAAGATTGCGGCAACCACTGCCATGACTTCCTGCGGCATCGCCTACGTGCTTAAGTATATCCAGGCAGCCATGCAGGCCGGCGTTGAAATGGGTATCTATCCCAAAGACGGCATGCGCATGGTGGCACAATCCGTGAAAGGGGCAGCCGAGCTGATTCTGAACAACGACACGCACCCCAGTGTTGAGATTGACAAGGTGTGTACCCCCGGAGGAATTACCATCAAGGGAATCAACGAGCTGGAACATGAAGGATTCACCTCCACTGTGATTAAAGCCATCAAAGCGAGTAAATGATATTTAATGTGCTAATGTAACGATGTCCCGATATGCCTATGAGCTACGGTATAATTAAACATTGTGCAGCCTATTGGCACATTGCCACACTTTAATAACAACCCATTAAAAAAATATAATTATGGACGAACAAATCAGACAAATAGCCGAACGCCTGCGCGGACTGCGTGACGTATTGGAACTGACTGCCGACGATATCGCCCGCGACTGCGACATCTCTGCAGAAGAGTACCGTCTGGCCGAAACCGGAGAATTCGACATCTCGGTCAGCATGCTGCAGAAGATAGCACGGCACTACGGCATATCACTGGACGCACTGATGTTTGGGCAAGAGCCCAAAATGAGCTCCTACTTCCTGACACGTGCCGGAAAAGGAACCAGTATAGAACGTACCAAGGCATATAAATACCAATCGCTGGCAGCCGGTTTCATCAACCGCACGGCAGACCCGTTCATCGTGACCGTAGAACCGAAACCGGACAGCGAGCCGATACATTACAACAGCCATACCGGTCAGGAGTTCAACCTCGTACTGGAAGGCCGTATGATGGTCAGCATCGACGGCAAAGACTTAATCTTAAACGAAGGAGACAGTCTATACTTCAACTCCAAACTGCCGCATGGCATGAAGGCGCTTGACGGAAAGACTGTAAAATTCCTGGCAGTAATCATGTAATAAAGTTATGGTAGAAAGATTTTTATCTCAAACATCCTTCACCTCACAGGAGGACTTCATCAAGAACTTGAAGATAAACGTACCGGAGAATTTCAACTTCGGCTACGACGTAGTGGATGCCTGGGCAGCCGAGCAGCCCGACAAACCCGCACTGTTGTGGACCAATGACCAGGGCGAATGCCGGCAGTTTACCTTTGCCGACATGAAACGGTACACAGACATGACGGCTTCCTATTTCCAAAGCCTCGGCATCGGGCACGGAGACATGGTGATGCTGATACTGAAACGCCGTTATGAATTCTGGTTCAGCATTGTGGCACTGCACAAACTCGGTGCAGTGGTGATTCCCGCCACCCACCTGCTGACGAAGAAAGACATCGTATACCGCTGCAACGCCGCAGACATTAAAATGATAGTCTGTGCCGGCGAAAGCGTCATCACCGACCATATCACGGCAGCTATGCCAGAGTCTCCTTCTGTGAAACGCCTCGTAAGCGTCGGGCCGGAAGCTCCCGAAGGATTCGAAGACTTCCACAAAGGTATCGAGGCCGCCGCTCCTTTCGTGAAATCGGAACATCCGAACACGAACGATGACATCTCCCTGATGTACTTCACCAGCGGTACTACCGGAGAGCCCAAAATGGTGGCCCACGACTTCACCTATCCGTTGGGACATATCGTCACCGGCAGCTTCTGGCACAACCTGAAAGAGAGCAGCCTACACCTCACCATTGCCGACACCGGTTGGGGAAAAGCCGTGTGGGGCAAGCTCTACGGACAATGGATTGCCGGTGCCAACGTATTTGTATACGACCACGAGAAGTTCACTCCCGCAGCCATACTGGAGAAGATACAGGATTATCACGTCACGTCGCTTTGTGCACCGCCCACCATCTTCCGGTTCCTCATTCACGAAGACCTTACGAAGTACGACCTATCCAGCCTGGAATACTGCACCATCGCCGGAGAAGCCTTGAACCCCGCTGTATTCGAGACCTTCAAGAAGTTAACGGGCATCAAGCTGATGGAGGGCTTCGGACAGACCGAAACGACCCTTACCGTTGCCACCATGCCGTGGATGGAACCGAAACCCGGCAGCATGGGATTGCCCAATCCGCAATACGATGTAGACCTGATAGACCACGAAGGACGTTCCGTGGAAGCCGGTGAACAGGGACAGATTGTAATCCGTACCGACAAAGGCAAACCGCTGGGATTGTTCAAGGAATACTACCGTGATGCCAACCGCACCCACGAGGCATGGAACAACGGCATTTACTACACGGGAGATGTAGCCTGGAAGGACGAAGACGGCTACCTCTGGTTCGTGGGTCGCGCCGACGACGTCATCAAAAGTAGCGGCTACCGCATCGGCCCGTTCGAAGTGGAAAGTGCATTGATGACCCACCCAGCCGTAGTGGAATGTGCCATTACCGGTGTGCCCGATGAAATCCGCGGCCAAGTGGTAAAAGCTACGATTGTGTTGGCAAAAGAGTACAAGGCACGCGCCGGAGAAGAGCTTGTCAAGGAGTTGCAGAACCATGTGAAGAAAGTGACGGCTCCCTACAAATACCCGCGTGTCATCGAATTTGTTGATGAGCTCCCCAAAACCATCAGCGGGAAAATCCGCCGTGTGGAAATCCGGGAGAACGACCGGAAATAATACTCGCCACCCAGTATCTGAATCATAAGACAACATCCGGGTGAATGAATAAGGAGGGGATAAAACCGAAGTCGGCCATTCTATTGACGATTTCCGTTTTACCCCCTCTTTTTACAAATAGTTGTCTCATTGTGAATACCAAAAGGAGAAAAGAACTATATTTGCACGAAATTAAACTTCACTTGGAACATTTATAAACAAGAAAGACCGACACGGCATATGAAAAATAGAACGCAGATATGGAAAATACTGGCTTTCTTAGGAGCGGTACTTTTCTTGTCTGATACAATATACGCCCAACAATGGACATCCGATAGTCATTCGGAATACAAACGGGATACACTCCCTTTCTCACAGCGCTTCATCCACAGATTAGGCGTAGAAGGGCGTGCTGGCTATATTTTTCAGACCAACCCTTTTCTGGAGTACTCCAACCACCAATACAAGCCCATGAAAAATGCCTATGCCGGCCATCTGAAATACTCCTTCCAGCTCCGTCCCCACACCGTTGCCGACCAGGCTTATATAGGAGCCTATCAAGGGATTGGAGTCGGCTATTTCAACTTCGGCAATCCGGAAGAGCTGGGCAACCCGCTGGCGGTCTATCTGTTTCAAGGGGGACGCATCGCCCAATTCAGCCCCCGCATATCCTTGAACTATGAATGGAACTTCGGCGCATCGTTCGGCTGGAAACCCTACGATGAATATGACAACCCGGAGAACCAGATTATCGGCTCGAAAGTGAATGCCTATCTCAATGTGAACCTCTACTTAAAGTGGGCACTCTCCCCCAAGTTCGACCTGATGATAGGAGCTACCGGAAGCCACTTTTCCAACGGAAACACCCAATATCCCAACTCCGGTCTGAACACGGTGGACTGTAAAGTGGGGCTGGTATATAACTTTAACCGCAGAGCGGATGAACTCGCCCAGTCATGGCAACACCCTATCGTTCCTCCATTCCCCCGCCACGTCAGCTACGACCTGACTTTGTTCGGCTCCTGGCGAAAGAAAGCAGTGGCCCATGAGGGCAGTAGTGGCCAGGTACCCGCACCCGGCACTTACAACGTGTTCGGTTTCAGCTTTGCACCCATGTACAACTTCGACTATAAATTCCGCGCCGGTGTGGCGTTGGACGGCGTATACGACCACAGTGCGAACATGAAAGAATCGTACGAAGAAGAGAACGGCTTCTATACTCCGCCCGCCAAGAAACAGATGGCATTGGGCTTATCCGCCCGCGGAGAATTTGTCATGCCTTACTTCACGGTAGGTATCGGTCTGGGAGCCAATGTTCTGCACGGCGGCGGTAACATGAAGTCTTTCTATCAGATTCTTGCCCTGAAAATAGACGTAACACGCAATTCGTATCTCCATATAGGATATAACCTCCGGGAATTTCATGAGCCCAATTATCTGATGTTGGGTATCGGCTATCGGTTCAATAACAAACGCCCCAAGCTGTTCTGAACAATAAAGAGGAGGCTATTTATATAGATTCTTTTATTTCATCTGCAAGCACATATTACCAAGTGCCACGCGCATATCATCTACTATAGTATTATAGTTAGTTTGTTAGTTCACAGAGATGAACACTTTGTTCAAGTATAGAGAAACAGTTTGTTCCAATAAGGAAAAACAGTCTGTTTTCATATGATGAAACGAAATGTTCTGTTAAGGGAAACAAAGTGTTCGCCATAATGAAACAACTTGTTCTTCCAAGTGAAACAAAGTGTTTTTTCAAGATGCGCAAATATAGTGCAAACCTATTAAAAT
>OJSJ01002189.1_pt1 | contig 11092 bp, 9 predicted proteins | sample 1599381 | NCBI WGS metagenome assembly OJSJ01 (sample SAMN04168658, study PRJEB22393) | human gut metagenome | biome: human gut microbiome; feature: stool | host: Homo sapiens | collected 2014-03-24 | reverse complement strand
GAGCTTTCCCGTGACATCGCTTCCAAGGGTATCTATCCGGCAGTGGACCCGCTGAGCTCCACCTCGCGAATCCTTGATCCGCGTTACGTGGGCCAGGCTCACTACGATTGCGCGAACCGCGTCAAGGCGATTCTGCAGCGTAACAAGGAGCTGCAGGACATCATCGCCCTGATCGGTATCGACGAGCTCGGCGAAGAGGACAAGACCACCGTGAACCGTGCTCGTAAGATCGAGCAGTTCCTCGGCCAGAACTTCTATGTGGCTGAGAAGTTCACCGGTCGCCCCGGCTCCTACGTGCCGGCCGACGAGACCATCGAAGCCTTCACCCGCATCTGCGACGGCGTGTACGACGACGTCCCGGAGCAGGCGTTCTCCGGCATCGGCGGCATCGACGACCTCGAAGAGAAGTGGCACAACATGCAGAAGGAACTGGGTGCGTGATGGCTGCGGAAAAAACCACGATGAAGGTCAACATCGTCGCCGCTGACCACCCTGTGTGGCACGGCGAGGCGACGAGCGTGACCATTCCCGCCTCTGAGGGCGGCATGGGCATCCTGCCCGACCATGAGCCTGTGCTCACGGTGATCAAGCAGGGTACGCTCACCGTGGTTGAGCCCGATGGCGATCGCCACATGTTCGAGGTGACCGACGGATTCATTTCCTTCGACTCGAACAAACTCACCGTGGCGGTCGAGCGCGGCCACGACGTCCAGTACTCCGGCACCGCCGAGTGACCTGAACCAACTCCTTAAGGGGCTCTCTGGTTTTCCAGAGAGCCCCTTTTGCTATGTATGCCATGTGTTGCGCTACAGTGGTGGCCTATGCGAGTTATTGTTGCCGACTGTTCGGCCGAGTATTCGGGCCGCCTCAACGCCTCACTGCCCCTGGCCAAGCGCGTATTGCTGATCAAGGCCGATTCCAGCCTGTTGATTTTCTCCGAATTGGGCTCCTACAAGCCGCTGAACTGGATGACCGCGCCCTGCACGATTCGTGAGATCGACCCAGCCGCCAAATCCGCGCAACATTCCCGGGAAAGTGTCGCTGGTGGGGCTGTGGATGGTGATCCTGCGACGCATTCCCCGGAAAGTGTCGCCGCTGGTGAGCCGGAAAAGGTGCTACGTGTCAGCGCCGACAAGGGTTCGGACATTCTTGAAGTGACGCTGCAGCATATCTATTCCGACCAAACCTATGATCTGGGCGAAGATCCGGGTCTCATCAAGGATGGCGTGGAAGACCATCTGCAGCGCTATCTGGCCGAGCAAATCGAGCGTATCGGCAAGGGAGCCAAGCTGGTGCGTCGCGAATACCCGACCGCCATTGGCCCAGTGGATATTATGGCCGTGAATGCCGAGGGCGAGCATGTGGCTGTGGAAATCAAACGTCACGGCGGCATTGATGGCGTCGAGCAGCTGACTCGCTACTGCGAACTGCTCAATCGAGATCCGCTGCTGGCCCCGGTGCACGGCATCTTCGCCGCACAAACCATCACGCCGCAAGCCCAGGTCTTGGCCAAAGACCGCGGCTTCACCTGCCTCATCCTCGATTACGACGATATGAAAGGCACCGAGGACGACAGTCTCAGGCTGTTCTAGATATAGCAGGGGCTCCCTCATCAGAGGGAGCCCCTGCTATATCTTTTAGTACGCGGCGAGAATATCGATTACGAAGACCAACGTGGAGTTGGCGGGAATCGGACCTTGCTCCTTATCTCCATAGGCCTGATCCGGCGGAATCACCAGCAGAACCTGAGAGCCGACGGTCTGGCCGACCAGACCCTTCTGCCAGCCCTCGATAACCTGATGCTGGCCGCTGGAATCGCTGAACAGATCGGCGTCGATTGTGGAATCGCGATCCCAGGACGAATCGAACTGCTTGCCATTCGTAAGCCAACCGGTGTACTTGACCACCACGGTGTTCTTGTCGGTCAGCTTGGCGCCGTTACCCTTGATCAGCGTCTGCGAGATCAGCGAATCAACCGAACCCTGACCGTTCATGTCAATGGACGGCTCGCCGTTCTTGGCGCGCGTCACCTTCGGCAGATTGGCCGGCACATCCTTGACTTCCTCGCCAGTGGCCTTCTCCAAGTCCTTGGACTTGGACACAAACGTCATCGCCAGAATGTAAGAGTACCCGGACGAATCCTGAGCGTTGACGCCAAAGCCAATCGTGGTGTTGATCTTGGCACCCTTGATCTGGTTGTAGTAGGTCGAGGAGAGGGTCTTGGAATCCACCTTCAGCGAGCAATCCGGCGTGTTCTTGGTCCAGGTGTCCATGAGCTCGGTGCCGTCTTTAACGTTGAGCGCGATGCCTTGGGCGCAGACGCGGTCGCCCTCCTCGATCACGTCGCCATCGCCCTTCTGCAGCACCACATAAGAGCCATCGGACACGGTCATCGGCGTATTAAAGGAGATGGTCGGCTTCTCGCCGAGCTTGCCCTTGGCGGTCACGCCGGCAATTTGGCCCTTCTTGTCAGAAGAGTCGGAAGATGAAGAGGAATCGGAAGAAGAGGATTTCGAGTCCGAGCTCGAACTGGAGCAGGCAGCCAGCGACACGCACATCGCCAGCGAGCAGGCAAGGGCAACGGCCTTGCCGAGGGGAGATAACATAGACTTAACAGACTTACGCATGACACATCACCCTACTGGTAAACCTTGATTTTCTGCGCTCCTAGGTAATAAACAGGTGAAGATTGTAGAATGGTTGAGTTATGAGTGCTGAAGAACAGACTACAAGACCGGATAAGGGCGCCAAGCGTCCATCCCGTCATGCCAAAATCATGCGTGGAGTGGTGACGCCTATCTTCGGACTATTGGCCGTGGCGGCTGTGGTGTTGGGGTACATGAATGCCACGATGTGGAAGCCCTCCACTGAAATCACCGCTTCCGCAACCATGAGCGGCTCCCGGTATGTCGTCACTGATCCGAATGTGCTGACCTTGTTGGCTCAGAATGCCACGATAACCGTGGACTCGGGATCCTCTCAGGACGAGGCGTGCGTGGCGTTGGGTTCGTCCAAGGATGTTGCCGGATGGGTCGCGTCCGAGAAGTCCTATACCCGCATCACCAGATTGGCATCATGGAGCGAGCTGAGCACCCAGAAGGGAAGCAGCACGAGTCAGGGAGCGCCTACCAGTGCCGATGACGCGGTGTCGTTCAAGGATTCCGATATCTGGACTGCCGTGAAATGCGGCACTGGGTCCGTTTCGCTGAAGAGCAAGAAGACCGGCGCCTCGACGGTAGCCATTGTGGATTTGGGCGAAAATGTCACCAACGCCAAGGTGCAGCTGCACTGGGTGCGCTCCGAAGTGCCGGACTTTGCGATGCCGTTCTATCTGTCCGGCGGATTGCTGGCCGTGCTGGCCGTACTGTGCGCCTCCGTGTTCGCCATGCCGCCGCATAAGCGCCGCAAGCGCATGGTGGAAGGCATGGCAAGCGCCGTAATCGAGGAAGAGGCACCCGCCAGCATCGCAGTGTCCGGGAAGCCGGATGGTGCAAGTCGACGTAATCGTCGCCGTCACGCCACACATCGGCGTTCGGGCCGTGCGTCCTCGCAATCCTCGCAATCTGAAGCCACCGAAACACCGGTTATCATCGACCCAAGTTCGCGTAACCTGGTCGCCGACCAGCAGACCGGTGCCGAAAGCGGCGCTGAGCCCGGCCTCAGCGCCGGCGATAACGAATCGACTTCGGTAATCACCCCTGACGAACTGCAGGCCTACTTCTCCCGCTTGGCCCAAGAGGTCAATACCGGAGACGACTCGGCCGATGACGGACAGGAGGAAAGCTGATGAACAAGCGATGGAACAAACTGTGTGTGTCCGCCTTCGCCTGCGTGGCGTTGGTCGTGCCGTTGACCGCCTGTGAAGGCCAACTGCCGACGCCGGCTGCTGATACCTCCACCAAGGTTGCGCCGGATTTGACCGAGGCGCAGGAGAAGAAGATTCGTCTGAAGATTCTCAAGACGATCGATGAAGCCGATCAGGCCAAGAATCCCGATGGGTATGCGACCGTTATGGGCGGGCCCCAGCTGGACATTCGCATCAGCCAGACCACGATCAATCAGCGTGGCGGCGGTATGTCCGAATATGCGACCATTCCCAAGGACATCGCCCAGACGGTGATTCCTACGGACGACGGATGGCCTCGCTCGGTGTTCACCATCACGACCACCACCGAAGATCAGCAGTCCAAGCGTTTGCTGGTCTTCGATCAGGAATCCGCCCAGCAGAATTACAAGCTGATGGCTATGGCTCGACTGTTTGAGGGCGCCAAGCTGCCAAAGTTCGAGATTCCGACTATTGGCTCGCAGATGGGCACCGCAAAGGATGAGAAGCTGGTGGCCACTCCCGCTGATGCCTTGACCCAATACGCCGATGTGCTGCAGAACGGCTCCAAGAGCCAATACGCTTCCAAGTTCGCAGACGATTTGCTGCGCCAGGAACTGGCCAATACCACGGCCAAGGTGCAGGAAGGTATGCAACGCAACAACGGTACGCAAGAGCAAAAATTCACCGCTGTGCCTGAACAGATGTGGGTGATGCGTGCTGCAGACGGTGCCGGTGATCTGGTGGTTGGCCGTATTAACGGCGAATGGACGCGCAAGGCAGGGGATGGCCGCGAATCGCGGCCGGCTTCCGACGACGAGAAGGCGCTGTTCAATAGCGACAAGTACACCAGCACCATGAAGGTCACGTATGTGAACGTGGTGGCCTTGTACATTCCGTTGGCAAGTTCCGGTGAGCAAATCACCGCAGTGGGCGCCGACCGTCAGCCGGTAAAGGTCGAAGCGCTGTAATTGTTGCCGCCACCCACCGCGCGGTTAACGCCCCCACCACGATGTGATTCGTCCACCACGATGTGATTCGTCCACCACGATGTGATTCGTCCACCACGATGTCGATAAAATTTTACCTTTCGCATAATGGTGCCGTTTGGGGTCACATCGTGGTGGGCGTTTTGCTACGTGGTGGGAATTTCACCGCGTAGTGGAAGAATCCCTACGTGGTGGGAATCGGCATTACAATCAATGTCAGCAAATGTGATTGTTGTTGTACGCGAATCGCGTGGAATCGGGAGGCATTATGGCAGAGCAGCAGTTCAATCCGGGAGTCTCATTGGCGGGCGCCGTCGATTTGGAGGCGCTGAAGCATCAGGTCAAGGCCGAGCCCGGACAAGCGGGCGGCGCGCCTGCCGCTGGTGGGTACGTGATCGACACCACCGAAAACACCTTCCAGGCAATGGTGCAGACTTCCGCGACCTTCCCGATCCTGCTGCTCCTGTGGGTGCCGACCGATGACCGCCTGTTCCCGATGGCCCGTGCACTGGGCGACGCGGTGAACGCCCTGAACGGCCAGATTCAGCTCTCCCGTATCGATATCTCGTCCAATCCCTCGATTGCCCAAGCGCTGCAGGTGCAGGGCGTGCCCGCACTGTTCGCGTTGATTGCCGGCCGTCCGATGCCGCTGTTGCAGGGCCTTCCGGGTGACGACGAGCTCAAGCAACTTACCGACGAGGTGATTCCGAAGATCATTGAGGCCGCCGCGCAGTCTGGTGTGAACGGTACCGCGCCGTACTCGGGTGATCCTGATTCCGATGCCGCCAAGAGCGCTGGTGCCACCGGTGCCGTCGCGGGTGCTGAGCAGGTGCCGCCGGAGCATGCCGAAGCCCATCGTTTGGCCGAGGAGGGCGATTACGCCGGTGCCGCCGCCGAATACGAGCGCGTGCTCGAATCCGACCCGTCCGATGCACTGGCCGCCCGCGAACGTGCGAAGGCGCTGTTGCTGGCCCGCTCCGGGGCCGCTGATGTACGTGACGTACGTGCCGCTGCCGCCGCAGCGCCGGACGATGTGGAAGCGCAGTTGGCCGTGGCTGATATCGACATGATTGGTGGCCAGATTCAAGACGCTTTCGACCGTTTGCTGGACTTTTTGGCCGCCGGGCACAAGGCCGATATCGAGCAGGTTCGCAAGCGTCTGCTCGAATACTTCGCCATCCCCGAACCCACCGACCCGCGTCTGACCCGCGCCCGTCGTCGCCTAGCCACCCTCATGTACTAAGTGGTTTTGGCTCCCCTCTTTGAGAGGAGCTGTCATCGTAGATGACTGAGGGGAGCTCACGAGCGTACTCGATTGCTCCCCCCCCCTAAACCATCCGATTCTTCCCGAAATACTGCTGGAACCTTGGCCCCTCCAGCGCCAGCTCCTCCTCGAAATCATCCGCCCACTTACAGAACGGACGGTTGGCGAGACCATCGTTATTGAATCGCGCCTGATCGGTGATTTCGGTGATGCAGAATTTCGGAATCGTCAGATTGGTAACCGGCCCGGATCGTTCGGCCTCGGCTACGATGAGCGGCGCATTCGGCCCGCCGAACACATCCACGCTCCAGCCGTCTTCCTCAATCCACACGGAATACCGGTTCTTGATGATTACCGAGCCGCCGCGCTTGATGAGTTCGGCCGCGATACGCGTATCGATTTCGCGCTCGACTTCGTAGCGCGTGCCGCCCACGGACGGACCTTTGACGGTGACATATGCTTCCGAGAACCGGTCGCGGTATTCGTCCAGCACGGCCACCGGATTTACGTCGGGCGTCATGTCGACGTGAACCTTGCGCGAGACCAGCCGCACGCGCAAGGCGTAATTGTCGGCATGCACGTAGTAGCTCTGAATGATGAGGGTCGGGGCGTCGCCGTCGTCGTATTCCGCCGGCAGTTCGCGGCAGAAGAAGCGGCGTTCGTATTCGAAGTCATCTGTAGGTTCCGACATAACCCCATTGTAGAGCCGATAATGGCGATTTTCTCGTTATTTTGGCGACGTATGTGCCGCATGCAACGTGATGTGGTGTACAGTAAAGAAGTTGCTCGGGTTTGTAGCTCAGTGGATAGAGCGTCTGTCTCCGGAACAGAAGGTCGTGGGTTCGATCCCCATCAAGCCCACCAGCATGGCTTTCGGCTAACCGCCGGAAGCCTTTTGCATATTCGGCGCGTGCAAGGCTGGTGCTGGTGTCGGCAATGGCAAGGCCGGTGATGCCGGCTCGCTTGGGTCGTGGAAAAACCGTCCGGTTTGGCGAGAACGGTAGCCGAATCGTCTGGAATCGTCTGGAATCGTCTGGAATCGTCTGGAATCGTCTGGAATAGCAAGGAATAGTCTGTTGATGGCCGTATGCCGGGCATCATGCGCGCTAAACGCGACTTTGCTCAGTAGACTGCTACGTAATCGGCATTGCCAATCGTTGCTGATCGTGCGATTGGTCGTAGCCGGTGGTGATGTGTACCGGCGCCGGCCGCAGCAGGTGGGCGCCCCCAAGATGAGAAGGAGCACAATATGAGCGAAAAGATGGAAGCCGTAGCCACTTCCGAGGCGCCGGCCGCGCTGGGCGCATACAGCCAGGCGGTGAAGGCCAATGGCTTCGTGTTCGTATCCGGCCAGCTGGGCATTGATCCGGCCACCGGCGAACTGGCGGGCGAGACCGCTGGAGAGCAGGCTGCACAGGCGCTGAAGAATATTAAGCACATTCTCGACACTGCCGGTACCGGCATTGAGCATGTGTGCCGCGCCACCATCTACCTGAAGAACGTCGAGGACTTCAAGGAAGTGGACGCACGTTACGCTGAGGTGTTCATCGGCTCCGTCAAGCCCGCCCGCGTGGCCTTTGGCAACAACATGATTCCCAAGGGCGCGCTCGTGGAGATTGACGCCATCGCGGTGGAGTGATTCGAACGTTTTCCCGGCGGCCCGTCTGCGCGCATGGTGTGTGCAGACGGGCCGCCGCGTATTGTGCGACGCGTTCCGGGGAATGTTTCGCTGGGCGGGGGTGCGAGGTGTGGTTCCGCGACACGTTCCCGGGAATGTTGCGCTGGAATCGTTGGGCGGTGGTCCGTGCCACAATAGAGACCATGGCATCCAAAGGAAAACCGTCGCCGCGTTCGGCCGTAAGCCCGCTGAGTGATGAGCAGGTCAAGCGTCTGGCCGCCCGCCACACGCTTGTGGACTCGACACAGTATTACCCGACCGGCCCCCGCACGCCCAATCAGCCGGAAATCAACGCCCAGAATCCCAAGGCCACCAAACGACTGCTGGGAGGGGTGTCCATTGTGTTCCGCGCCAGCTGCAAGACCAAGGCCTGGGGCTTGGAACAGGTGCCGGAAACCGGACCGTTCATCACCGCCGCCAGTCATGTCACCATGTTTGATGTGTTCGTGCCGATGATGAGCCTGTTCCACATGGGCCGCCGCCCCCGTTACATGGCCAAGGCCGAGATGGCGAAGTGGCCATTGATCGGCAAGTGGTTCCAGTTGGTCGGCATGCAGCCGGTGCAGCGTCATTCGGGCAAGGCCAAGCAGATCGAAGAGACCTCGATTGATATTCTGACGTCCGGCCGCCCGCTGACGGTCTGGCCGGAAGGCACCGTGACCCGCGACCCGAAAAAGTGGGTGATGAGCATTAAGGAGGGCGTGGGATACATCGCCCTTGAATCCTCGCGCAGACTGGGGCATCAGGTGCCGCTGTACCCGGCGGTGACGTGGGGTGCCGCCTCCATCAACCACTGGTGGCCATGGCCGCGCAAAAACGTGGTGATGTGCTATGACCATGCGCTCGATTACTCCGATCTGCTTGCCGACATGGACTCATGGGGTGAAGAGCCGCCTGCCGAGGCCGTGAACGAGCTGATGTGGCGCGTGCTCAAACGCATGAACACAGTACTGGAGGAAATTCGTGGCGAGCAGTTCCCTGCCGAAGGCTACTGGGACTACCGCAGCATGAGTCGCAAGCCTTGGCCTGAAGCCGGCGGCCCGTTCCCGGCTGAGAAGTAGCCGCACCGGTTCCCGTACGGGGAGCCTAGGCGAGTAGCATGGCACAAGATTGTACCGATGAAGTTGCGCGACAAGCGAAGGTAGGAATCTGATATGGGTAAAAATATAACGGTTCTCGGCGCAGGAGCATGGGGTACCGCTTTCGGCCAAGTGCTGGCGGACGCCGGCAACACGGTGACCATGTGGGCCAAGGAGCAGCGGATTGTCGAGGGCATTCGCGATCACCACCACAACGCCGTGCGCCTGCCGTCCGTCGAAAAGTTGCCGGACAACATGACCGCCACCGGGGATCGCGCCGAAGCCGTCAAGAACGCGGACATCGTAGTCGTGGCCATCGCCGCGCAGTTCGCGCGAGTGGCACTCGTCGAATTCAAGGGACTGATTCCTGATCACGCCATCGTCGTCAGCCTGATGAAGGGCATCGAGCGTGGCACCAACAAGCGTATGGACGAAGTCGTCCGCGAATCCCTTGACCTGCCGGCCGACCGGTTCGCCGCCATTTCCGGACCGAACCTGTCCAAGGAAATCGCCGATCGTCATCCCGCCGCCACCGTGGTGGCTTGCACGAACCTCGATAATGCCACGAAGGTGGCCGAGGCATGCACCACCTCCTATTTCAAGCCGTTCGTGACCACCGACGTCATCGGCCTGGAAATGTGCGGCAGCCTGAAGAACGTGACCGCGCTGGCCGTGGGCATGGCCCGTGGTGCCGGCTACGGTGAGAACACCGCAGCCATGATCGAAACTCGTGGACTGGCCGAACTGACCGCGCTGGGCGTAGCCGCTGGCGCCGATCCCAAGACCTTCTTCGGCTTGGCCGGTGTGGGCGATCTCATCGCCACCTGTGGCTCTTCGCTGTCTCGTAACTATACGTTCGGCGCGAATCTCGGCAAGGGATTGACGGTCGAAGAGGCCACCAAGGTCAGCAACGGTGTGGCCGAAGGCGTGCCCACCACGGATGCGGTGGTGGCTCTTGGCGATCAGCTTGATGTGCCGACCCCGTTGGCGTATCAGATGAGCCGCGTGCTGAACGAAGGCATTTCCTGCTCGGAGATGCTTGCCGGACTGTTCGGTCACGAGGTTACCGGCGAATAACGAGAGAAGCGACGTATACGTGGCGTATACGTTGTACGTGCAAAGTCGCGTGGCGTATACGTCGTTGACGTGCACGAGTAGACTGGTGTGCGTCTCTTGTGCGCGGCGTTCCGAGCGCGGTTCGGTCCGGTTGGCGGTGCAAAGCATAGGCTTGAAAACGGTTGTAGTTTCAACAAAAGGATGGTTATGGCCAAGAAGCGTGTTGTGGTGCTCTATGGTGGGCGTGCAGACGAGCATTCGATTTCCTGCATCTCCACTGCCGGTGTGCTGGGGGCCATGGACACTGAACGGTTCGAGCCGATTCCGGTCGGCATCACCAAGGACGGCAAGTGGATCATCAATGGCGAAGATCCGCGTGGCTGGAACTTGGACGGCGGCGAGCTGCCGACCGTAAAGATCACCCCGGAATCGCGCCCGGTGATGCTTGACCCCTCTCGCGGACAGGACGGTTTCTTCATCGGCGAGCCCAGCCACATCAATTCCGCCGATTCCGGCTTCGGCACCAGCTTCGTCAGCATGTCCGACCCGGAAATGCACCATGTGCTGACCTCCCTTGGCCATGTGGACGCGGTACTGCCGGTGCTGCACGGCCCCTATGGCGAGGATGGTACGGTTCAAGGCCTGCTGGAAATGATGGGTGTGCCGTACGTGGGGTGCGGAGTGTTTGCTTCCGCCGCCTGCATGGATAAGCATTACACCAAGGTGGTACTGGATGCCGCCGGCATTCCCACCGCGCCCGGTGTGACGGTCGATGCGCGCAACTTCACCGCCGCCGATGTGCTTGCCGAGATCGAGGACGCCGGTCTTACTTATCCGCTGTTTGTCAAGCCTTCGCGCGCAGGCTCCAGCTTCGGTGTGACCAAAGTCGAGAAAGCCGATGACCGCGAGACCCAGCAGGATCGTCTGGCCGCCGCCATCGCCACCGCCGGCGAGCACGACTGGAAGGTGCTCGTCGAACAGGGGATTGATGGTCGCGAAATCGAATGTGCCGTGCTGTGCCCGAAGGCCGGTGACGAGCCCGAGGCCAGCTGGCCCGGCGAAATCGTGCTCGATCATCAGAACGACGACCAGTTCTACGATTTCGACTCCAAGTACATGGATGCCTCCGCCAGCCACGTGGAAGTGCCTGCCAATCTGCCGGTCAGCGTGCTTGAGGACGTGCGTGACGTGGCCCGTCGCGCG
>OJSJ01002153.1_pt1 | contig 11274 bp, 9 predicted proteins | sample 1599381 | NCBI WGS metagenome assembly OJSJ01 (sample SAMN04168658, study PRJEB22393) | human gut metagenome | biome: human gut microbiome; feature: stool | host: Homo sapiens | collected 2014-03-24 | reverse complement strand
GATGGACGTGAAGGAGCCGACCGTGCCGGTCTATGCGAACTAAACGGCGGAGCCGTACACGAGAGGAACGGCAAAAGAACTGCTGACACAGCCGGTTGCACATCCGGTGCGCTGGCAGCAGACCGTTGAAAAAATGATTGAGGCGGGCGTGGATACGTTTGTTGAAGTGGGCGCAGGCAAAACGCTGTGCGGCCTCATCAAAAAGACGAGCCGCGCGGTGAAGGTATATAACGTGGAAGACGCGGAGACGCTTTCGGCAGCGGTGCGGGCGATCCGTGCAGAAGGAGAAAACGCATGAGCTTAAACGGCAAAACGGCGCTCGTTACGGGCGCATCCAGAGGCATCGGCCGCGCCATTGCGCTGCGCCTTGCCGAAGACGGCGCGAATGTGGCGGTCATCTACGCAGGCAGCGCCGATAAGGCCGAAGCTGTTGTGAACGAAATCACGGCGCTTGGCGTAAACGCAAAAGCATACCGGTGCAACGTGGCGGATTCCGCCGCGGTGAACGAAACCGTGAAAGCGGTGACGAACGACCTCGGCAAGATTGATATTCTCGTCAACAACGCGGGCGTCTTCTCCTATCTCGACATCCTCGCCACCCCCGTCGAACGGATCGAACGGATGATCCTGCTGCACGACCTGACGCTCTCGAAAAACTGCCGCGCCTTCGGGGCCGACATGGCGCAGCGCGGCAGCGGATACATCCTAAACATGTCCTCCTACTCGGTCTGGATGCCCTTCCCGGGCATGGCGCTCTACACCGCCACCAAGGCCTACGTGCGCTGTTTCTCGAAAGCCTTCGCCAAAGAGGTCGCCGAGCGAGGCGTCCGCGTGACGGCCGTGTGTCCCGCCGGCGTGGCGACCGACCTCTACGGGCTCTCGCCCAAATGGCAGCATATCGGCCGGCGGCTGGGCGTGCTGATTTCACCCGACAGTTGTGCGCGGCGGGGGCTGCGCGCGCTATGGCGCGGCCGCCGCTGCATCGTCCCCGACTGGTGGAACCGCCTGTTCGTACCGCTGTTCTTCTACATGCCCGACTTCGTGACGCGCCGTATCCGCCGCTTCACGATCCGCTTCCAGCGTTGAACGGTCTCGGAGCGGGGCTTCGCCCGGCAGGAGTACGGAGCCGACGACGATAGGCGATTCCGTACCGCACGGCGGCGGCATCCGACCGGGAGAACGATTTTTCTTGCCGAAAAGTTTGTAATAACCAAAAAAGCGTGTATCTTTGCACACCGAAATCGATTGGGAAATTGGTTTCGAACGACCTCGGGGTGTGGCGCAGTCCGGTTAGCGTACGTGCTTTGGGAGCATGGGGCCGGAGGTTCGAATCCTCTCACCCCGACCAGGATTTTGAAAGGCGCTGTTCCATCAGGGACGGCGCCTTTTTCTTTATCCTTTCGGCCAACAGGCAATCAAACCTTAGAGATGCAAATGTGCTGGATTTTGGGCTTAACGGGCGGAGCTGGCTCCGGAAAGAGCACCGCTGCAGACATCTTTCGTGAACTAGGACACCCCATCATTGATGCGGACCGCATTTCGCGTGCTGTAACTGCCGCCGGGGGCGCTGCTGTGCCCGCCATCCGCCAAGCCTTTGGCCCAGAGATGATTGAAATCTCGGGCGCTATGAACAGGGCCCGCATGCGTGAACTCGTCTTTCGAGACCCTGAAGCCCGCAAAAAACTCGAGGCCATTGTCCATAGCGCCATGAAGCAGGTGCTTGATGATGAATTTGCTTGCGCCAAACGCTCCGGCGCCCCATTTGCGGTTTATGACTGCCCGCTTTTAATCGAAAGTCCTCAAGCACGAGCCCGCGTTGACCGCATCCTGGTCATTGATGTGCCTGAATACCTGCAAGTTGAGCGTCTTGGAACCCGCTCCGGACTAGCGCCGGATGCAGCGCTTCGCCTCATTCGTGCGCAGACTTCCCGCCGCAATCGTCTGCAAGCGGCGGACGATGTGCTTGTCAATGCCGGGACTCGCGAGGATTTTGCCTGCCGAGTCCGTCATTACGCCTTGCGTCTCTGGGGAGCCGCAGAGAAACACCTTCTCTGAAACCTCTTGTCGCTTTTACCTCTTTTCGTAAAGAACTTCGTCGGATAAGATCAGAAGGTGTGCGCAGTCTTTTCGAGACTGCGTCTTTTCAGGAACGTCTAATTCGCCAACTCGAGCATGCCTGACACTGGACTGATTCTCTATGAGTTCCCCTGCAGCGAGAAGATTCGCTTTTACCTGCGGCTGGAAGCGCTCAAGCAGCGTCTGGACTGGTTCCTGACGCTCGATGGCAAAGCTGCTCACCAAGCGGCAATCAACGCACTTTTCGATCTTTCGGACGTTGCTGCCCGATCGGACCTGAAAAACGAACTCCTTAAAGCGCTCTTGCAGCAGCGCCGCGACATTGAAGCGCTTCCCGCAAACGCTACGGTGGATGGTCAGCCGGCTAAAACGGTACTGGCCCTTGTATCTGAAGCTGCTAATTCCGTCTCGGCAGCTGTGGGCCGCACCAGCCAAATCCTGCGCGACAACGAGTGGCTGCAGCTCATTCGAAACCGCCAGCGCCTGCCCGGCGGTACCTGTGAATTTGACCTTCCTCAGCTTCACTATTGGCTCTCTCAGCCGGCTGAAATTCGTCGCCAAGAACTCCTGTCACTCGCGCAGACCCTTTTGCCGATTACCAACGCGGCTCAGCTCATTCTCGACCATCTGCGGGCGCAGACCATCATTTCTGATGCTGTTGCCGAGCACGGGACAATGCAGATTCCCACATCAGGCAGTCCCTATCAACTCGCACGCATCTGGATGCCTCAGGAAAGTCAATGCATTCCTGACATGAGTGCAAACCGTCATACGCTCTGGCTGCGTTTTTCAACGCCTGACGCCAAACACCGCCTCCATGCGGTGCATGAAACGCTATCCTTCCGTCTTGGGCTCTGTATTTAAGAGCAGCTTCACACCGCCCCCCATCTCTATATTCGGCCGGCCGGCACTTTGCCGTCGCCGGCATTGCGCATCATGAAAGTTCCCTGTCCGGTCTGCCACACGCTTACTGAATATTCCTCAGCCAATCCCTGGCGGCCGTTTTGCAGCGAGCGCTGCAAAATGATTGACCTGGGCGAATGGGCTAATGACGGCTACCGAATTGAGGGAGAACCGGGTTCTGCTGACCGCATGAGCCCAGAAGAACTCGACGCCGCCGCCGATCGTGCGCGCGAACTCGAGGAGCGTCAGCGCTCCGCCAAAACCAACGGCGCCCGCAGGCGCCGTTGAGATCCGCATGCAAAGCGGTTCCAGCTTCACCGTTTTTTAAATCAACGGTTTAACGCCGTGAGCCCCCTTGGCCTGCCACGTCTCAAGATCGGCCGCGGCAGCGCCGTCGACATACATAGGCAGACGCGGTTCTCCGTTAAGCAGGAGACTTTCAAACTTCTCGGGCGGCACGATCACGAAGTCGTAGTCCATGGCGACACACTTAAGCACCTCATCCATGGTTTCCGCGCGGGCACCTACCCAACGATAGCGGCGGTCACGAACGACTGTTGCGGCCAATGCCTCACGCGTCAGTGTTAAGAGATCATCAGACTCCTCAAACACTTCCGGCAGTTCGACACGATTCACAATAACCTGGTCCACCGGGAGCATTAAACCCGGCGTGCGTTCGTCAGCCGCATAGAACCCGCACTGCTGACCTTCCTTAGGTACCGGCGTGCCGGCAAAGTCATGCGAGCGGCGAAAGTGCAGACGCACATGCGCATGAGGATAGCGGTGCTCCTTCACAAACCACGGCGTCGAGTAAGAAACCGCCAGACCGAGTTCTTCATTGAGTTCGCGCGCGAGCGCCTGATGAACGGTTTCACCCTTTTCAAGCTTGCCGCCCGGGAATTCCCAGTAACCCGCATAGGGCTTGCCTTCGGGGCGGGAACTCAACAGCATCCTGCCGTCTTCACGAATAAGCACGCCGACGGCCACTTCAACAATGTTGTCGCTCACAGAAAATCTCCAATAGTTCGCGCGCGGTTCCCGCGCACGCAACTTGTTAATTGTCCTCCATCACGCCGATTTATGCTTGACTGCCGAACAGGATCGCTGAGCAGATCGCGCCTGTCTCAGCGAAAATCCGTAGACAGCGATATTTTTTTTATGGGTTCACCTTATCAACCACTGCACAGGCATTGAGTGTTCGCGGGAAGCCAAGGTAGACAACAGCGCACTGAAGTGCATCGATCAGATTGTCCTTCGTGTTCCCGCAGCGAAGATTTGCCGCAGCATGAGCACTAAGCTGTGCCTCACAGCCTCCGAGCGCCGCAATCGTGCAAAAAGTAGCCAGTTCGCGTTCGGCAATCGAAAGACCTTTGCGGGTATAGAAATCGCCGAAACACCAACCGGAAAGATCATCAATCATCAGACTGCGGCGCTCTGCCGGCGTCGTCTGATGCATGCGGGTAATTTGCTCACCAAAAATTTCTGTCTGTACTGCAATCCCCTTTTGCAGACGATTCTCATCACTGACGACAGTCCGACTTTCAAGCGGCAGCGCAATACCCGCCGCCGTCATGGCAGTATGAACGCCGGCCAACACTGCTCGAGTTCGCGCCATGCCGGCATAGGGAGAAGCATGAAAGACCGCCTCCTCAATGTCGCCGGGCGCCAATCCATCGGCGAGTGCGGCTGCCGCAGTGCGCTCGCCAAGATCCTCAAACCCCAAACTGGCAGCGACGGACAACATAGCCAAATGCTTCTGTCGAATTGAAAGTGAAGCACCGCGCTTCGTCAGAAGCGTCATACGGTCTTCAATCGCATCAAAGTCGGGCGCGTTTACCTTTGAATTTGAATCCGCTGCATATGCCGCACCGGCAGCGCCGGCTCCGACGACAGAAGCCGCCATCGGCAGCGAAAGCACTTGCCTGCGGGAAAAGTTCGTCATTTCCGCCTCCATTGGGATGTTTGAATGAAGCATCAAATGCAATGCATACATTCTGACAACGCCACGGATCCGCGTATCTGCTGATTCTGCCTAAAAATCAGATGAAGCCGCTCTCACTGCGTCCGGCAATTTCATGCCCAAAAGCGAAATCCCAAACGACCGCGCCCTAAATGGATGGAGAGCTCTTCTGAACCCTCCAGCCAAGCGTGAACCGCTTCAATATTGGCGCCTGACTGCTCGGGCTGACGCAGACCCTCATAAAGCAGTGCATTGGCAATCCGCACCGAAACAGGCGTACGTTCAAAACCCGCTATGCCTGTTGTGAGGAGCACCGAACGAAGAAATTCGCTCAGGACTCTCGGCCGATCACTTTCGGCAAGCTCCAACAATTCACAACGAAAAACAACCAATGCCGGAGCAAGCCGTCGCGCAGCATGCACCGCCTCCTGAGCAGAATCAGCACCTTCGAGCACGCAGGGCAGCGCTCCTATCGCGGCACCGGCTCGACGGGCCAGAACCCCTAATGCAGCTGAGAGAGCCGCCTCTAAGGGCGCTCGCCGCGGGTCCTCCCAGCGCATGACAGGATTGTCATGATGGGCAGCCGTCGAAAAAAGCAGCAGCACGTCACCTGGTACTGGTCCCGTACGAGCGCGAAGTGCTTCAGGTCCCGCGAGCCAAAGCGGTCTGGCCATATCTTCGAGTACGGGGCGGCCAACATCCGCGTCAATGCCGGCCATCCACACCATGCTGCCAAATCCTGGGTTCGGCGCAAAAAAGCGTGCCGCAGAGACTGCAACCGCCCCGTCCGTCAAACGAAACGGGATAGAAACGGAATCAGCACCTGGGCCCTCTGGGGAGATCGTTTTTTGCGCAGACATCGCTCGCTCAAGCCGACGGAGCTCTTCTCCCACAGGGAAATGCATAAAGACGGGGCCTGCCGACGCAAATAGGAGATTAGATTCGGCAATGCCCAGCCGCTCCGCAGCCGCATGTGCAAACCCCTGCGCGGCTGCTGTTGAAAGATCTCCGCGGCCTGCGCAGCCTGAGCCCGCAGTAATCAGCAGTCTGGACCCTGCACCAGTCCAAACTTTTTGAGCGGCTTGTACAAGTCTTTCTGCGGCGCCGTCATCCGGATAGGCAGAACCGAGCATTGCGCCGGTCGCGACGGTCCATCGTGCCGGCGGCGTAAATTCTGCGCACCAAAAATCTCCGGCACTTCGCCAGACCGCTCCGGGAAGCGCAAAACGCGGCAGTTGATGATGGGATGCAGCAGAGTTCATGCAAATTTGGAAAAAGAAACGTTCACCCAAAGCATACCGCCCGGCAGCTTTTCTATCGAAAAACAATTCCGGGCGGTGAACTCCACCGCCCCCTCAGGAGGGGGCCGCGGTCATCAAGGTTCAGAAAGCAATCAACGCAAACGGCCGTGGCAGTCCTTGAACTTCTTCCCGGAACCGCAGGGGCACGGGTCGTTGCGGCCGCAATGACGGAAAGCCGCCTGCAAGCGAGCGTTCTCGTCTGCGCTCAACTGATCCAGAGAACTGCCCTGATCATTCGGCGCATTGAGTCCCTGTGAAGCGTCGGCGTCAGCGAGATGCGATGCATCGGCACGAGCCTCGCCGCGGGCAAGATTGTCTTGCGCAGCAGCCTGCGCCTCTTCAGGCTGTTTGATCTCAACGCGCATGAGTACCGTGGTCGTCGTTTCACGGATCGAGTCGAGCAGCTGCTCAAACATCGTGAAGGCCTCGCGCTTATATTCCTGCTTAGGCTGCTTCTGAGCGTAACCGCGCAGGTAGATGCCCTGACGCAAGGCGTCCAAAGCGGCAATGTGCTGGCGCCAGAGCTGGTCGATCACCTGCAGGAGCACCGAACGGCCAAAAGCAGCGAAAGCGTCATGGCCAACCAGCGTTTCCTTGGCTTCATAGATCTCGTTGGCACGGTCAATAAGCGCCTTCAAAAGATCTTCATCCGTCGTCGCAGTGTCCGCGTCGAGCATCTTCTTGAAGTCGATTTCAATGCCAAAACCGCTCTTGAGTTTGTCGTTGAGCGCATCAAGATCCCACTGCTCTTCAACGGTATCCGCCGGCACAAAGCTGCGGAACAAATCGGTGAAATACCCCTCACGCAGATTCTTGATGAGCTCACTGCAGTCGGTCGCTTCAAGAATCTCATTGCGTAAGCCGTAGATCTCATGGCGCTGATCGTTCTGGACATCGTCAAACTCCAGAAGCTGCTTGCGGATGTCGTAGTTGCGGCCTTCCACTTTGCGCTGTGCGGATTCGATCATGCGAGTCAGCATCTTCGACTCAATCGCAACGCCCGGCTCAAGCTTGAGCCGATCGGCGATGGCGCGCATACGGTCGCCGCCGAAAATGCGCAGCAGCTGATCTTCCATCGACAGATAAAAGCACGATGAACCCGGGTCACCCTGACGTCCTGCGCGGCCGCGCAGCTGATTATCGATACGGCGGGATTCATGACGTTCGCTGCCGATGATGCGCAGGCCGCCGGCTGCCACGACCTCGTCATGGAGCTTTTGCCACTGCGACTTCACCTCAGCGATGCGCTGCGCTTTTTCTTCTGCGGAAAGCGTTTCGTCAGCTTCAATCGCACCTACAGCCTTGTTGATGCCGCCGCCGAGCACAATGTCGGTACCGCGGCCAGCCATATTGGTAGCGATCGTCACCATGCCGGGACGACCGGCATCCAGCACGATCTGCGCTTCGCGTTCATGCTGCTTGGCGTTGAGCACATTGTGCTCAATACCCTCTTTCGTCAGCAGCTGCGAGAGCAGTTCGGAGTTTTCAATCGAGGTCGTGCCGAGCAAAACCGGCTGTCCCTTCGCGTGACATGCCTTGACGTCCTCAACGATGGCCTGATATTTCTCCGCCACCGTACGGTAGACCTTGTCTTGCTCGTCGATTCGGATCATCTTGCGATGTGTCGGAATAACGACAGTTTCAAGGCCATAAATGTCCTGGAACTCGTACGCTTCAGTATCCGCCGTACCCGTCATGCCGGAGAGCTTCTCGTACATGCGGAAGTAGTTCTGGAAGGTAATCGACGCCATCGTCTGATTTTCGTGCTGAATGCGCACGCCTTCCTTAGCTTCGACGGCCTGGTGAATACCTTCGCTCCAGCGACGTCCCGGCATCAAACGGCCCGTAAATTCGTCCACGATGACGATTTCACCGTCCTGCACCACATACTGCTGATCGCGCTTGAAGAGCGTATGAGCCTTCAGGGAGGCCATCAGGTGATGCATCAAAATGATGTTCTTCGGCGAGTAAAGCGATTCGCCGGGACCGACAAGACCGCGTTCTGCGAGGATCTTTTCGAGCTTCACATGGCCGGACTCGGAGATATAGACCTGATGGGCTTTTTCATCTACCCAATAGTCGCCTTCGCCCTTTTCCTCCTGCTGGCGCGTGAGGAGCGGCGGAATTTCGTTGATTCGGAGGTAAAGATCCGTATTGTCATCGGCCGGCCCCGAAATGATGAGCGGCGTACGCGCCTCGTCAATCAGAATGGAGTCCACTTCGTCGACAATCGCAAAGTAGAGACCGCGCTGACGGCGCGCGGAGACGTCGTACTCCATGTTGTCGCGCAGATAGTCAAAGCCGAACTCATTATTCGTGCCGTACGTAATGTCGGCCGCATAGGCTTCTTTCTTAACCGCAGTGTCCTGCTGCGAAAGAATCTTGCCGACGGAAAGCCCGAGCCAGTTATAAAGCCGTCCCATCCAGTCCGCATCGCGCGAAGCCAGATAGTCGTTGACGGTCACGACATGCACGCCTTTGCCGGCCAAAGCATTTAAATAGACAGCAAGCGTAGCGGTAAGGGTTTTGCCTTCACCAGTGCGCATTTCAGCAATCTTGCCGTCATTGAGCACCATGCCGCCAATCAGCTGCACATCGAAGTGGCGCATACCGAGCACGCGCTTAGAGGCTTCGCGCACAACCGCGAAGGCTTCCGTCAGCAATTCGTCCGTGGTCGCACCCTTGGCAATACGGTCGCGGAATTCCTGAGTCTTGGCCTGCAGTTCGGCGTCCGAAAGCGCCTCCATGGCGGGTTCGAGCTTGTTGATCGCAGCCACTTGGCGGCGGTACTGCTTAATGAGCCGCTCGTTGCGGCTGCCAAAAATCTTGGTTAAAAGTTCGTCAAACATGTTTTCGCTGGAATTCTGCGTCGCGGCGTCTGCTGTCACGGCAGGCGTCTGCTTGGGTTTTAGGTCTGCCTCGAGAATAGAGCCGTCAAAAAAAGCGGAAGTCTTATCAATAAGACTGCTGCATTACATCCTGCTTAAGGTAGAAAACGCATCCATGCGCCTCAACCCATAAAGCATCGGGCACCATCTCGAGTAGACTTCTCCAAGAAGGGCTAGGCGCTCCGGCATGCTGATGGAAAAACCGTCCAAGACGGCCATATTCCCCAGAGAGCCGAGCACAATTGAAGGATTATCGCATTTTTGCGATCCTGCAATGCCGCCACTGAGCCCGAATTCATTGCGGAATAATGCTTTCCGCTGCAGATTGTCCGGAGACCCTTTTCGTGCCTAGGCTTCGCTCGCTTCCTGCCGGCTTTACGCTCAGAAACCGCGGCTTCCGCTCTCCGGAAAAGTCACTCGCCGAATCGAGTGCCAGCGGAAAGCTTCTTGCCGAATACGAACTGGCCTGCCGCGCCGGCAAAGCCATCATGCCGCTTATTGACCAGCTGCGGCTGCCGCTCGACTTTTCATCCGGACGCGGTGTCCGGATCAACACTCAAGGCACCATTACCTTCATCACCGACAGCGCTGCTCAGCAAAGTCGGTTAAGAAATCTTTCTAAACGAATTCTTGAAAATCTCATTACGGCAGGCGTCCCTGTTGTTGCGGTTGACTTCCGTAACCGCGGACGCCGCTCCACACTCAATGAAGCTGAAAAACCTGAGCCGATCCGAACCCCTTCACTCATTGCCGCTGCAGAACTTGAATCCTCTGCAGCCCGACTGATCAATCCTGACCTCAAACACCAGATACTCGCACTCGCAGCAGTGCTTCGCCCTCGGCCCGAAGAAATGCCGCTGGCCGTTGAAACGGCTCTGGAAGGCACGATTGAACGCATTGATCGACTGATCGGGCGTACCGATCGAATCAAAACACTGCTGCCGAGTGCTCCGGACGCCAAACTGATTCCCGATGAAGCCTCTGCCAAGGCGAACCCCGTACTGGCCGCCGTTCGCTCACGTCAGCGCGCACGGCTCGCTCGGCGTACGCTCGCAGAAACCGAAACGAATCAGATCGCCGAAGAAGCCCGGCAAGCGCTGGCGCTGCTGAAGACTGCACGTGAAAAATTGATGCCGCCCGCAGCAGAGGAGGCCGCAGCGGAGCTGCCGTTCGAACTTTCTTCCAAAGTACTCGACGATGCCGGCCAAAGCGCCGTCAGCGCCGCACTTAAGATCGCAGGATGGACGGCAAGACTCAACCAAGTGGAGGATCGCCTCACACTGCCTCTGGAAGAAGCCGTACAAACGCTTGCCGCCAAGGGAACACCGCCAGCCGCCGCCAGCCCCTCACTTCCGAACGCCGGAACGCCGGAGGAGCTTTCGCCGGCAGTGCTTCGCAGCGAGCTCAAGCGAAAAATAAAAGTCCTGCAAAGCAAACTCTCCGAAACGCTTTCGCAGATAAGACATATCGGCGTGCGCATGCCCGAGCTGCCCGATATTCTCGCCGCCGACAGTCGGCTGGCCCAGGAAGCCGCAGATCTCGCACGAGCACGCGAAAAAGGCGACTCGCAGGCTTTGGCTGTTGCGCTCTCGGCAGAAAGCTCCCGCAAACTCCTCTCGTGGGAGTCGCGTCTGGAAGTGAAAAGCCGACTCGACACGCTCGAGCAAACTCTGGCAGCCATGTCCAAGCGTTTTCTGGCCGACCGGCCTTGGCTGCTCGCGCCTCGGTCCAAATACGCCGACGAGCGTCCTGAGGCAATGGAAACGCTGCGGAAAATCGATCGACGGCTGATCAATGAAGAAGAGGCGCTCTCAAGCATGTCCGCAGAGATTGAGACATTGGCAGAAAAAGTCGAAATTCTCCGCGGGGATCTCCCTGACGACGCCCTGAGCGGCATCAACCCCTTGGAAGGTGCGCTTCTTGAATCGCTCAAAATCGTTTTTGCCCGTCTGCGCAGTCTGGAAGCTGTCCTTGGCGGACGTCTCAATGAATCCATCATTCCCTCGGAAGCAGAGGCCGAAGCAGACCCACAGCTCGCCGCCATCCGCGCGCGTCAACTCGCGCGGCTTAAAACCTGGGATAACCGTGCCGCACTCCTTGCCGCCGCCGAGCAGTCGGCAGCCGCTGTTGATCGAGTGCTCACCGC
>OJSJ01002139.1_pt1 | contig 11390 bp, 9 predicted proteins | sample 1599381 | NCBI WGS metagenome assembly OJSJ01 (sample SAMN04168658, study PRJEB22393) | human gut metagenome | biome: human gut microbiome; feature: stool | host: Homo sapiens | collected 2014-03-24 | reverse complement strand
GTGTAGGGAAAGAGTGTAGATCTCGGTGGTCGCCGTATCATTAAAAAAAAAACAGAAAAGCACAAGATTCTGCCTACTATCTTGTCCCGTTGCCAGATATATGACTTTAACCGCATCAATGTGGATGATACGGTTGCCCATCTGGCATATGTTGCTTCAAAAGAAGGAATTACTGCCGAACCGGAAGCCTTGAATGTCATTGCACTGAAAGCTGACGGCGGCATGCGTGATGCTTTGTCTATTTTCGACCAGGTAGTCAGCTTCACCGGTGGGCACATCAGTTACCAAAGTGTTATTGAAAACCTGAATGTACTGGACTACGAATATTATTTCCGGTTGACGGATCATTTTCTGGCAAACCAGATCAGCGATGCATTGCTGTTACTGAATGATGTGCTGAATAAAGGTTTCGATGCCAGCCATTTCGTAACAGGATTGTCATCCCACTTCCGTGATTTACTTGTGAGTAAAGATCCCGCCACCCTGTCACTACTTGAGGTAGGTGCCAGCATCCGGGAGCGCTACCAGACACAGGCACAGAAATGTCCGCTACCTTTCCTGTATCGCGCTATGAAGCTTTGTAATGATTGCGATTTAAATTACCGCGCCAGTAAAAACAAGCGGTTACTGGTGGAACTGACTCTGATACAGATTGCCCAGCTTACCGCCGAGGGGGACGACGTCAGTGGTGGGCGTGGCCCTAAACAATCTATCAAACCCATATTCTCACAGCCTGCCGCCGCTCAGCAGCCACAGGCCGCACATGCTATGCCCCAACCGCAAGCAACAACTGCCACTCCGGCACAACCCCAGCCGGTGCAACAAGCTCCTGCAGCCCAGGCTGTCCCTGCATCTCCGCAAGTCCAACAGCCTTTTGGTTCGCAAACAGCTGCCATGCGCCCCACTCCTACTGCCGTATTAATGGCACAAGGAAAAGAGGAAAAGAAAATCCCTGTTATGAAGATGTCCGGTTTAGGAGTCTCAATCAAGCATCCACGGGGTGAAGAAGAAGAAAAAAAACAAGCTGCAGCATCAGCAGTACAGCAAAATGCACAGCCTGAAGAAGATTTTATCTTCAATGAAAAGGATGTCAACTACTATTGGCAGGAGTACGCCGGACGCTTGCCCCAAGAGCAAACCGCCCTTGCCAAGCGTATGCAGGTTATTCGCCTGACAATGCTGAATGCAACTACATTTGAGGCCGTAGTGGAAAATGATATTGCAGCCAAAGAATTCACAGACCTGATCCCTACCCTGCAAGGCTACTTACGCAAACGACTGAAAAACAGCAAAGCAACGATGACTGTCCGCGTCAGTGCCCCCACTGAAAAAGTGCGCGCATACAGCCGTGTGGAGAAATTCCAGTTGATGGCACAAAAGAATAATGCCTTAATGCAATTGAAAGAAGAATTCGGTTTAGAGCTTTATTGATGATTATAATTAAGTAATTGCAGTTTTTACCCAACAAATACTTTTGTTTTTTTAGTTTTATCATTACATTTGCGGATGAACTAACAAAAACATATCTTTTACTTTGAGAAAAATTGCGATAATATCAGCAGTAACAGGCTTTTTGCTCTTCTCTTTTGCAGCAGGAACACACGCCACCAGTACAGACAAAGAACGTCTGACTGCTTTGCAATCTCTCATAACCAAAGAGGTTCCTTATGATGCCAACATACCGATAGACAGCATTATATCATGGACCGATGAACTGGCTCCCACACTGAAATCTCCCAAAACAGAAGAAGCTTACTTCACTTTAGTTCTGTGGGAAGTGAATGCATATATCATGCGAGGAGACCTCAGTCTGGCAATAGACCGGGCACGATTAATGTACGAATATGCTAAAGATATAAAATCCAATTTCGGTATCGCTCTTTCCAACCAGGCTATTGGACAGGCTTATTCGGCCTCCAACATACAGGATAAAGCCTTGAGCTCTTATATGGATGCACTGCGTTACCTGCCCGAAAACAACCCGCAAACCTACCGGTTATTGGTGAAAATCTCCACGCAACTACAACAAATGAATCGCCTGGAAGAGGCCATGGAATATGTAGAGAAGCTGAATCCGCTTCTTGAACAGAATCCGGAACATCCGCTTGCCATCCCCATACTTATAGAAAATGCAACTTATTACATCTCATCGGGAGATCAGGATACTGCACTCCAGTATCTGCACCAGGCAGACTCGATTTACAAAAACCATACTCATGAAATAGCCCATGAGTTTTCCATCAACTATTACACTGCTGCCTGTTATCGCGCATTGGCTGCCGATTACCACGACAAAGAGAAGGCTGATGAAGCCTTGGCACTTTATAACCAGCTTCTGGAAGTGGTATCCAATAATAAACGCTCGCTGGAGTACCGCTGGATTTGTGCGGAAAAGATCTATTTATATAAACTGCTGGGGCACTTTGATGAAGCCTGCCAGATTTATAAGGAACTATACAGTGTTACTGATACCCTTGCATCAAAAAGCTATATCCGGCAGATTAATGCCCTGAAAGCTACTTATCAGGTTGATGAGATAGAACTGGAAAACAAGGCACAGCAGAACAAGATGGTTGTTGTTCTTATCTTCATCGGATTAGGATTACTGACTTTCATCTCTATGCTTGCCATCTGGCTTAGAAGACAGAAGAAAGTAGTAGTAATGTCTACGGAAACTCTGGAACAATTGCGTCATAATGCTGAAAATGCAACACGTGCCAAGAGTATATTCTTATCAAATATGAGTCACGAGATACGAACTCCTCTCAATGCTCTGTCCGGCTTTTCTGCATTACTGACGGAAGAGGGCTTAGATGACTCTACCCGGAGACAATGTACCGACATCATCCAACAGAACTCCGAACTTCTGCTGAAATTGATTAATGATGTGATCGACTTGTCGAGTCTGGAATTTGGGAAAATGCAATTCAGCATAGCCGAACATGATGCTGTGGCAACTTGCCGGAATGTAACCGACACCGTAGGTAAAGTAAAACAAACTCAAGCAGAATTATTGTTTGAAACATCACTGGAAGAATTATACATTGAAACAGATGACTCTCGTCTGCAGCAAGTGCTGATAAATCTGCTGATCAATGCAACCAAATTTACCCCTGACGGTAGTATCACGCTAAAATTGGAAAAGCAATCGGAAAAGATGGCTTTGTTCTCTGTAACAGATACCGGTTGCGGTATTCCGAAAGAAAAACAGGCAAGCATATTCCAGCGTTTTGAAAAACTGGATGAAAATGCGCAAGGAAGTGGACTTGGCTTATCTATCTGTCAGTTAATTATTGAGCATATCGGTGGCAAAATATGGATTGACCCGGATTATACAGGAGGCTCCCGTTTCGTTTTCACACATCCAATACACCAGACACGCAATAACTCAAAGAAGGAGGATTAATCATGATGAAGCGGTGGATCATACTATGTCTGGCTTTTAGTTCCGGCTTATTATCAGCCAATGCTGGAAGTACTGTTGTAAAAGACAGCCTGTTGCGCATTTATGTCTCTGCTCCACACGATTCTACCCGGTTGGACGTGCTGCATGATATTGCCCGGTTGGACCAGCAGACACCGGTATTCCTTTATTATGAAAGCAAATTGTTGCAAGAAGCTACCGCGCAGAACAATCTGCGATATCAGAGTCTTGCCACCTACGAACATATCATCTACTTCTTCAACAAACTGGACTTGGTGCGCGTCACGCAATGGATGGGCAAAATGGAAAATCTGGCAGAGAAGCATAACTATTACAATGACTACTTCAAAGCCAAGAAGTTGCAGATAGAAATGTACACGATCAACCAGCAGATAGAATTTGCCATCTATGAAGCAAACATCATGTACGAGAAAGCTAAGAAGCTAAACGACCGAAATGGTATGCGGGAAGCATGTCTCTGTCTGATGACCAGTTACATAGCTACACTACGCTATGAAGAAGGAATACAAGCATTAGAGGAAGCTTTCCAACTGATGAGTCCGCAAGATAGTCCGATGGATAAGATCAGTTTACTGTCCAAAGCTATTCTGGTTTATTCGTTCCTGCACGAAAATGACAAGATGTTCTCTTCTCTGGAACAGATGCAAACAGCCATAAACGAACTGATAACTGCTAATCCTGCACTACAAAACGCATATTCCGCATTATACATGGGGATAGAAACCCAATATGCCCTTTACTATATCCGCACAAAGGATATGGAGAAAGCATGGGAACACTTGCAGAAAGTGGATGAGTATTATACTCCCAACACTTTCCTGCCTTATCAGATCTCCCGCTTGCAAGCCTATGCAGAATATCACCGTTCGCTAAATGATTACAAGAAATCCCTGGAATATCTGGATGATGCGATTCGCTTGGTAAAGCAAATGTCTTTCCCAGATGTTATCTTGTACACTGCCATGAAGGCAGATATATTGGTAGATATGGGACGGGCAAACGAATCTCTTGACATCTATAAAAAAGTGATGCGCGACAAGGACTCACTCTATAGAAATCTGTCGCACACACAAATGGAACAGATACAAAGTTTGTATGACATGGACAAACTTCTGCTGCAAAGAGAGCAATGGCGTGCTAAAATCCATATAATCTTTTTGGCTGTAATAGGAACAGCCCTACTGGCTCTTATTACTTTTGTAGTCAACATGTATCTCAGTCGGAAACGATTACAAAGAGATGCCAAAGAAGCCGCCCGGTTGAATCAGGTTGCAGAAGAAGCCAATGAGGTAAAAAGCCGCTTCCTTGCGAATATGAGTTATAACATCCGTATTCCACTAAACAATGTCGTAGGATTTTCTCAACTGCTCTCTACGGATATGGGACTGGATGAAAAGGAAAAACAGGAGTATTCCGAAATTATCCAGACCAATTCTACCGAACTGATTCAGCTGGTAAACGATGTACTCGATCTCTCACGTCTGGAAGCCAAAATGATGAAGTTCCAGATACAGGAATGCGAGATACGGGAAATGTGCAGCGACCTGGTAGGAATGGCCCGGATAAATAGTGACGGACATATCCACGCCCAACTGGAAACGGATGTGGAAAGCCAGGTACTCAGAATGGATGCCAATCGCTTCAATCAGGCAGTGATAAATATGTTACTCTATCCTGTGCCCAATGATACCGACCGCGAAGTAAAGATGAGACTGGAAAGGGATGAAAGAAATGAATTGCTGATCTTCCATATTATCAATAGTCCGTTAGCAGATCCTGCATTTTCATCTCAACAAGTCTCCATACGACTTAAGATTAATCAGTTGCTATTCGAGCACTTTGGTGGGAGTTTCGTAATAAGCGAAGAAGAAGAAGGCACCCCTATTACATTTACCATTTCCTATAAGGAATAGCGCCTACTCAAAGTAGAAAGTGAGCACTATCATACGTGAAGTGATTTTATCAACAGATTGTGTAAACTTCAATAACGATTGATCTGTAAGGTCCTTACGTTCTTTCTTAATCAGATTTGCCAGACCGAAACAAAATTTCAGCTCGGGTATTAACTTGAAATAGGGTAAGTAAAAATCGCATCCCAGACCCACTTCCACATAGCAATCAAAAGGCTTTACCAATAAGGCTCCCTGTTTCTTCACACTGAAGTCGTAAGTAGGAGCAATACCTGCCACCACATAGGGCCGGTAGTTATTGAAACGCTCAGCAGCAAATTTTAAATCTATCGGAACCGAAAGGTAGGCAGACTTCATGGATTGGGAATACTCTTCACCGCTGGCTTGTTCGCGGAACACGACTTTCTTATCTCCAAAATGCAGTGTTGGAATAAAACGTAGGGAAAGGAAAGTATTCAGATACAGTTCGCCCAATACCCCCACCGTAAATCCGGGAGAATACTCAGGAACATCTGCAAACCAAGTCTGGCCATCTTCCGTCACATAGCCCGTATTCACCAATTTATAGTCTTGCACATGAATGCCTGCTAAAAAGCCATAGTGCCACTTTCGCTGGTCGATATACGGGCGATTTTGCACCTTCCGCTTCTGTGCCGAAGCACCGAAAGCAAGGAGTAAAGTAAGGATTATCAGACAAATGCGCTTCACAACCCTAAAACGGTGAAAGTGACATTTTATTGCACATGTACTCCCATTTTCTCTTCTTTATTATTTAGACAAGGTACAAATTAAGGGAATTTAAACATGATTGGTAACAACTAATCAAGAAAACCGCTATTTTTGCCGAACTAATTAGTACTAATAATTTAAAATTTGAAGAAAATGGCTTACGTAATTAATGACAGTTGTGTTGCTTGTGGTACTTGTATTGACGAATGTCCGGTAGGAGCTATCTCTGAAGGTGATATCTACTCTATCGACCCTGAAACTTGCACAGATTGTGGTACCTGTGCTGATGTTTGTCCGTCTGAAGCAATTCACCCGGCAGAATAATAACAACACTCAAAGACAAAGAAAAGCCCGGTTCCATAACTGAAGCCGGGCTTTCTCATTTATATACTTTCTCTTATTTCAGTTCAGCCAATGCTGCCTTGATACGACGGATAGCTTCTACAATATTCTCATCACTGGTTGCATAGCTCATGCGGATACACTCAGGTGCACCGAATGAAGCACCACCCACACATGCAACGTGGGCAACCTCCAACAGATACATTGCCAAATCATCCGAGTCGCCAATCTTACGGTCGCCAACAGACTTACCAAAGAAAGAATCACATTTCGGGAACAGATAGAAAGCACCCTGCGGTACATTCACTTCGAATCCCGGAACTTCCTTCACCAACTTCACAATCAAATCACGACGACGCTCAAAAGCTTTACGCATTTCTTCTACTGGAGCCTGTGTTCCTGTATATGCAGCTTCAGCAGCCTTCTGAGATACAGAGCAAGGACCTGAAGTATATTGACCTTGCAACTTGTTGCAGGCTTTTACAAGCCATTCCGGTCCGGCAATAAAACCAATACGCCAGCCTGTCATAGCATACGCCTTAGAAACACCATTCACGATTACCGTACGATCTTTCATTTCAGGGAATTGGGCAATACTCTGGTGCTTGCCGATATAGTTGATATGCTCATAAATCTCATCAGCAATTACGATTACTTGAGGATGTTTTGCCAGTACGTCAGCCAAGCCTTTCAACTCTTCCTGAGTATAAACTGAACCGGTCGGGTTAGAAGGAGAACAAAGAATCAGAGCCTTAGTCTTCGGAGTGATAGCAGCTTCCAACTGTGCGGGAGTAATCTTGAAATCCTGTTCGATACCGGCAGTAACAATAACCGGAGTACCTTCAGCCAGTTTCACCATTTCCGGATAACTTACCCAATATGGAGCGGGCACAATAACTTCATCACCCGGGTTCACCAGTACCAGCACTGCATTGCAGACTGATTGCTTAGCACCATTGGCACATGAGATTTGTGCGGCTGTATATTCCAGACCGTTTTCCTTTTTCAGTTTCTCCACGATTGCATTGCGCAAAGCCGGGTATCCTGGAACAGGAGAATAGCGAGAGAAGTTGTCGTCTATCGCTTTTTTCGCAGCCTCTTTGATGTGATCAGGAGTATTAAAGTCAGGCTCTCCCACACTCAGGTTAATTACGTCAACGCCTTGCGCTTTCAACTCGGCGCTCTTTTGCGACATAGCCAGCGTCGCCGACGGCGACAAGCTGTTCAAACGATCTGATAATTGATTCATTTTTCTATCTATTTTATGGTTGTTGCATAAATTTGGCTGCAAATTAAGCTATTTTCTTTGATATTAGAAAACAAAACAGCAAATTACTTATTAAAATGTAACGTGTGACCCATGCGTTCTTTCTTAGTACGCAGATAACGTTCATTGTATGGATTCGGAGTTGTCTCGATAGGAACAATCTCTATAATTTCCAGACCGTAAGCCTCCAACCCGACACGTTTCACCGGATTATTCGTCATCAGTCTCATTTTGTGTACTCCCAGTTCACGCAGAATCTGAGCACCTACACCATAGTCGCGTTCATCAGCCAAATGTCCCAGGCAAATATTGGCATCTACCGTATCCAGACCGTCTTCCTGCAATTTATAGGCTTTCATCTTTTCCATCAGACCGATACCACGACCTTCCTGGTTCAGATAAACAACCACTCCCTTACCGGCTTTATCAATCATTTCCATAGCTTTGTGCAGTTGCTCACCGCAATCACAACGCTTAGAGCCAAAGATATCTCCTGTAGCACAAGACGAGTGTACACGCACCAGAATCGGTTCATCCTGATCCCATGTACCTCTAAACAAAGCCACATGTTCCAAGCCATTGGATTTCTGACGGAACGGGATCAAACGGAAATGTCCATGTTCAGTGGGCATATCTACTTCTACGCCTTCTTCCACAATGGATTCTTGTTTCAGGCGATAGGCAATCATATCACGAATAGAAATCAGCTTCAGATTAAATTCATCAGCCATCTTTCTCAACTCAGGCAGACGCGCCATGCCACCGTCCTCAGTCATGATTTCCATGAGGGCACCTGCAGGATACAAACCTGCCATACGAGCCATGTCAATCGTAGCTTCCGTATGTCCGGCACGACGAAGCACTCCTTTTTCTTGTGCATATAACGGATTGATGTGCCCGGGACGCCCGAAGGTTGCCGGTGTAGAAGTAGGATCGGCCAACGCCTGAATAGTAGCGGCACGGTCGGAAGCAGAAACACCTGTTGTACAGCCTTCCAGTTTGTCAATGGTAACCGTAAAAGGAGTTCCCAACACGGAAGTATTGTCACTTACCTGATGCGGTAAATCCAACTCCTTGCAACGAGACACTGTGACAGGTGCACAAAGTACGCCACGTGCATGCTTCAACATGAAATTTACTTTTTCGGGAGTTATCTTTTCAGCTGCAATAATCAAGTCGCCTTCGTTTTCGCGGTCTTCATCATCCACTACTATGACAAACTTGCCTTCTTTGAAGTCGGCAATCGCATCTTCTATTCTATCCATTTTAATAGTCTCTTTCATAACACTTATTTATTGATTTTCTGTATGATGAATTGAATTTGTTCATTGTTCTTTATAATCCGTTCCATATCCTTAGCCAGACGAACGCGGAACGCCCAGATGCGGAAATAGAAAAATAAACCGATAGGGAAAATGACTCCGGCTACCAGATTCAACCAATATATATGGAACGGGCGCACATGAGCAGAAACGGAAATAACCGGATAATTGTTTAATGCACCGATCAAAGTGGCAGATTTCGTATTGGACATTTCTTCAACCAACGCTTCCAGCTTTTCATTGATTGCCATCACCTCGTTATCATCCTCACTCGCCATCCACAACTTAAAGTAATTCGGTGCTTTTTCCAATCGTTTCCTGGCGGCATACGCTTTACACTCTGCCGAAAGTTGTTCCAAATCACCCGTCAGACGTGCGTAATCAGGATCATGAATAATCACTTCTTTCTTAAATATATGGCGCACACTACGAATTCCCACAATCTTTTTAAACCAGTTGATATAAGCATCTGCATTAAGCACCACAGAGTCTTTATTCGATTTATAAGTAAGGAAAATTCCTAATGGGGCAAGGACTGCGCTACTTGTCCACATCCCCATCCAAACAATCCACTTACCGTCGCGGGCCATTTTATATCCTGTATTATCAATGATATAATAAATGATAAACACCAACACTGATACGATGACCGGCATTCCCAGACCTCCTTTACGGATAATACCGCCCAACGGAGCTCCGATAAAGAAGAACAGCAGACAAGAAAGTGAAATCGTTATCTTCTTATGCCATTCCGTCTTATGTTTTCGAATACTATAATCATTGTTCTCCATCGTGAATTTCTTGAACCCAAGATCGTTAGCCACGTTCTCCGCACGACTGACAGCAGAAGAAATCACCTTCTGTTTCTGCGTTAAAGAGGCTACTTCGTAAAGGCTGTCTACATTATATTCATGAATATCCGCCTTTTCTATTTTGACCGTATCTTCTTTTGTCAATCCATAAGAAGGACGGAAATTTCCTTCTGCCACTTCCCTGTAATACTGCCGTCCGATACTATCTCCCACAACCGTCATCGAGTCAATGGAACTCTGCAACTGCGCCATGTCCTTAGCACTGGACTGCTTACCCATAATCTCACCGTCAACCATATTGAAATCGGAATTAAACTCAATAATGGTATGTTTTTCCCTGAATTCCTCGCGTCGGTAAGGTACATTCTCCGATTTCATACTTTGAGCTTTCAGATTCTCAAATAAATCTCCGCTATACAAATGCAGCCAAAGATGCTGTTTATCCGCGGTCATCTCCAAACGCCCGGAATCAGCATATATAATACGTGCTTTCTCAAAGCCATCTTTCATACTATAAATCAGCACATCATATAGCATACCGGTCTTCCGGTTCTTCTTAGCTACCTTTAAATTATAGTCCTTGATTTCAGAATAGAAAACTCCTTCCGGAATGTCCAACTCCGGAGATTTTTGTTTCATCGAAAGGATCAGGGTTCCCAATTTAGCCTGGGCAATAGGACCTACTACATTTTGGAAATAGAATGAAACACCAACAAGTCCGCAAACGAAGAAAGCAAGCGGACGCATGATTTTAAGGAGAGAAATACCTGCGGCTTTCATCGCAAGCAATTCATAACGCTCGCCAAAGTTACCGAAAGTAATCAAAGAAGCCAGTAGCACTGCCAATGGCAACGATACTGGCACTAATGTTAACGCGGAATAAAAGAAGAATTGAGCCATTACGCTCATCTCCAATCCCTTTCCGACCAATTCGTCTACATATCTCCACAGGAACTGCATCATGAATATGAACAGACAGATGAAGAATGTACCAATAAAGAGCATCAAAAAACTCTTTACGATGAATATATCTAATTTCTTTATGCGTAGCATCTTAATAGGTTCGTGCAATTAGGATGCAAAATTAGCACAAAAAAAGGAGCATCGAAAATTTTTAGTTGAAAGTTAACTAAAAACCACAAGTTCTTCTTAATTTAGCTACTTGTGACTCCCACAATTCTTTCATATCATCCACTTCATCCGGCTCTGCGAAATCGGTAATTTCCAACACATAGTCACTAGTCAGCTCATTATAAGTCATCTTGATTTCAAAATAATCGCGTTCGTTTTCATCATCCTGCCAACGGAAGCGGATAAAAGAGAAAGAGCGAATGGCAATAATCTCTGCTTTCCTCTGTTCTGTCTTCCCCCAATGAAACTCTACTATTTTATCGTCAGAAATAACTTTGTCGGCAAACCAGTCCTCCAACCCGGTCGGTGTACTAATAGCTCCCCAAAGAATATTTTTAGACGTTGCATTCAACAAATACTCCAAATGAATCTTTTCCTTTTTCATAGCAATTTCGAATTGTTTTTACGTGTGCCAAGATAAATACTTTTTTC
>OJSJ01002133.1_pt1 | contig 11427 bp, 8 predicted proteins | sample 1599381 | NCBI WGS metagenome assembly OJSJ01 (sample SAMN04168658, study PRJEB22393) | human gut metagenome | biome: human gut microbiome; feature: stool | host: Homo sapiens | collected 2014-03-24 | reverse complement strand
GCGACCACCGAGATCTACACTCTTTCCCTACACGACGCTCTTCCGATCTGCTGGAGGAACCGGCCTGGGCGTTCATCGCCCGAATGGCCCGGGAGCACCCCGGCGAGCTGACCTTGGTGACGCTGGCCCGAATGACGAATCTGGCAAAGGCTCTGGAGATAGAGCCGGATCTGCCCCGGCTGTTGAAACGGGTGGTGTTCATGGGCGGCACGTTCCACGCGCCGGGAAACGTGTCCCCGGTAGCGGAGGCCAACATCGCAGGGGACCCGGAGGCGGCGGACCGGGTGTTCCAGGCGGGCTTTGACCTGACTATGGTGGGGCTGGATGTGACCCAGAAGGTGCGGCTGACCACGGACCATGTGGCGATCCTGGACAAGTACGCCGCGCCGGAGAACCGGCCCATTGTGGACTATCTGAAGCAGGCACTGCCCTTCTACTTCCGGTTCAACCGACTGCAAAACAACTGTCTGGACCACTGCCCGGTCCACGACCCGCTGGCCATGCTGGCGGCGGTGGATCCCAGTGTGGTGACGGTGCGGACCATCCCCGCCCGGGTGGAGTGCGGCGGCAGCTTCTGCCGGGGCATGGTGGTGGCGGATCTGCGGGAGCATCCCATCGAGGCTCCCGGCGTCTCCATCTGCGTGGATGTGGACAGCCGCCGCGCCCTGGAAGAGCTGCTCACCACCTTTATGGCATGAGGGAGGAGAAGGATATGCGCGTTGTCAACTTCGGGTCCCTGAATATCGACTACGTCTACCGGGTGGACCACTTCGTCCAGCCCGGAGAGACCATGAGCGCCCAGTCCCTGCAGATCCAGTGCGGCGGCAAGGGGCTGAACCAGTCCGTGGCTCTGGCTCGGGCCGGGGTGGAGACCTGGCACGCGGGCCTCATCGGGCCGGAGGGGCATTTTCTGAAGGAGACGCTGGACCGGGCAGGCGTCCACACCCGGTTTGTGGAGGAGTCCGCAGGCAGCACCGGCCACGCCATCATCCAGGTGGACAGCACCGGCCAGAATAGCATCCTGCTCCACGACGGGGCCAACGGCCGCCTGACCCCGGACTTTGTGACGGCGGTGCTGGATCAGTTCTCAGCCGGGGACACGGTGCTGCTGCAGAATGAGACCAGCTGCGTGGAGGAAATCATCCACCAGGCGGCCCGCCGGGGGATGCGGACGGCCATGAATGCGGCTCCCGCCAATGAGAAGCTGGTGGGCCTGCCGCTGGAGGCGCTGTCCTGGCTGTTGGTGAACGAGGTGGAGGGCGCCTTTCTGGCGGGAACGGAGGCGCCGGAGGCGATTCTGGACACGCTGGCGGCGCGGTACCCGGAGACCACTGTGGTGCTGACCTTGGGAGAACAGGGCGCTGCTGCAGCGCGAGGGGGCTGGCGGGCCTGGGGCCCAGCCCGGAAAACGGCGGTGGTGGACACCACTGCGGCGGGAGACACCTTCACCGGCTACTTCCTGCGCCGGGCGCTGGAGGGCGGCACACTGGAAGAGGCACTGTCCCTGGCCGCGGCGGCCAGCGCCCTGGCGGTGTCCCGGCCCGGCGCGGCGGATGCGGTGCCGGGATATGAAGAGGTCCTTCGGATCCTGTAAATCGGAAAAACACGGAAGCCCCGGACGAAACTCCGTCCGGGGCTTCCGTTTCTATCCTGCGGGCCAATAGACCCTCAGTCCCGCTTTCGGGCGGCGGCGGAGCCCAGGCGGAGCTCCGTCCGATACTTGGCCACCGTGCGGCGGGCGATGCGGATGCCCTGCTCCGCCAGCAGCTCCGCCAGCTTCTGGTCACTGAGCGGGCGGCTGTGGTCTTCCTGCCGGATCAGCTCCAGCAGCCGCAGCTTCACCGTCTGCTGGGAGGGACCCTGCTCCCCCAGAGCGCGGCTGAAGAAATAGCGGAGGGGGTACGTCCCCTGCCGGCACTGGAGGTATTTCTCCCGAGTGGCCCGGGAGACGGTGGAGGGATGGAGGTGGAGTCGCTCCGCCAGTGTCACCATGGTCATGGGGACCAGCTCTGTGGTCTGGCCGGCAAAAAAGGCCCGCTGGGTCTCCAGGATCGCCTCCGCGCACTGGCGGAGGGTGCTGCCCCGGCGCTCCAGGCTGTTCAGCAGCCACTTGGCCTGCTGCATCTTTTGCTGGAGATAGGCCCGGGTCTCCGGCTCGTCGGATTCCTTCAGAAGCCGCACATAGTACTGGCTGATGGACACCCGGGGAAGGTAGTAATCGTTCAGGATCACCTGGAGCTTTCCGTCCAGTTCCGCGATGAACAGATCCGGCCGGACATAGAGTGTGGGCTCCGCCGGCTGGAAGGAGCGGCCGGGGCAGGGATCCAGGGCAGAGATCCGCTTTTCCGCCGCCCGGACCTCCTCTGGCGTGGTATGGAGTTCCCGGGCAATGAGGCTGTAATGCTTCTTGCCCAAGTCCGGCAGGAAGCGGCGGACGATCTCCATATCCAGGGGGGAGGGAGCATCCTGCCGGGCCAGCTGCAGCAGCAGGCACTCCGACAGGGACCGGGCGCCCACGCCGGCGGGGTCCAGGCTCTGGAGGGTCTCCAGCGCTTGCTGGGTCAGGGCCTGGGGGATCTTCAGATCTGCCACGCCGTCCAGGTCCTCCTGGCTGAGGCGGCCCTCCTCGTCCACCAGCTCTGCCAGATACCGGGTCAGGGCCAGCAGGGGCTTGGGCAGGCGCCGGCGCTCCAGCTGGTCGCAAAGGAAGGCGGAGAGGCTCTCCGTCTCCCGGTCCGCGGCGCCCCGGTCCGGCATGGCGCCGTGGCCGTCCTCCGGCAGGCCGCCATTGATCCAGTGGACCTTCTGCCGCAGGGCCTCATAGGCTTTGTGGAGGGAGGACAGATCAGTCTGCTCCACCAGAGGGTTTTCTTCGCTGACCTGGTTCAGATAGTCCAGCAGCTCCTGGGAGTTCATCTGCAGAAGCTCCATGGACTGCAGGAGCTGGGGGGTGAGCTTCAGCTCCTGCCGAAGCTCTGTGCTGAGATGGATCAAACTCATGGACCGGAACCTCCTCTCACGCCCGGGCGGTCACGTATTTGGCAATCTTGCGGGCTGCTGTGGCCTGGGAGATGCCCAGCTCCCGGGCCACGGCCACTGTGGTGCCGCACCGCTGGTAGGAATCCCGGATGATTTGGGCCTCGTAGGCGTCCATCCGCTCTGCCAGCGTGCCGCCGGGAAGCAGCTCCGCAGGGGCCGACGCGTCGGCGGTGTACTCCAGCGGCAGGGCAGGAATGTCCAGAATGGGGTCCTGGGCAGTGATTACCAGCCGCTCCATCAGGTTCTCCAGCTGGCGCACGTTGCCGGGCCAATCGTACTGCTCCAGAAAAGCCAGAAAGCGGGGGCTGCAGGTGAGGGACTTGTTGTACTCCCCGCAGAAGCGGGCCAGGAACTGGTGGGCCATGGGGACGATGTCCTCCTTCCGCTGCCGCAGGGGGGGGATGTGGATGCGGATGACGTTCAGCCGGTAGAAGAGATCGGACCGGAACAGACCGCGCTGCACCGCCTCCTCCAGATTGCGGTTGGTGGCAACGATCAGCCGGAAGTCCAGCTCGATCTTCTGGGTGCCGGAGAGGCGCTCAATGGTCTTCTCCTGAATCAGCTGCAGGAGCTTGGACTGGATATGGGCGGGCAGCTCGCCGATCTCATCCAGGAACAGCGTGCCGTGGTTGGCCAGCTCGATCTTGCCGATCTTGCCGGAGGAGGAGGCCCCGGTGAAGGCGCCCTTCTCATAGCCGAACAGCTCTGACTCAATGAGATTTTCATGGAGCACCGCGCAGTTTACCTCGATAAAGGGCCCGTTTGCACGGTTGCTCATCTTGTGAATGGCCTTGGCGATGGCGCTTTTACCCACGCCGGTCTCTCCGGTGATGAGAATGTTGGCCCGGGTGTTGGCAGTGTTCTGCATCAGCGTCCACAGCCGCTGCATGGGGGCGCTTTTGAACAGCAGATTGGTGGAGGTGGCCCGGGTCCGCAGCTCGGCAATCTCCTGGGAGTAGTGCTGCAGGGAGTCCTGCATCCGGCGGTAGTTCCGTTGGATGGAGTTGATCTGCTCCATGGACACGGTGTTGAAGCAGACGGCGTATTTCAGCTCCCCGTTGGCGTCAAACAGGGGAATGCCCACGGTCATCACGTTTTTGTGGGTGTGGTTGATGGTCTGTGTGGCGCTGATCTTCTTCCGTCGCCGGATGACCTCCGCCGTAATGCAGGGGGTGAAGGTGCCGTCCGCCTCCAGATCAAAGGCGGACTTGCCAACGATGGAGTCATGGGCAAAACCGAAGTTTTTCTCATAGGTCTCGCTGACCCGCAGAATGATGCCGTTGCCGTCCGAGACCATCATGTCGTCCGCCAGGACCAAGTTGTTTTCCGGGCTGAGGATCTCCAGAAGTCCCTCCAGATTGATCCCCTCGTCGTGGAAAGCAGAAAAAGACGGAATCGCCATAGGCGCAGACCTCCTGTGCCGGACTGAATGCCGGTTGCTCTATTCAAAAATGAGTATAGCATATTCAAAAATGAATAGGAAGAGGCGGGAAATATTTTTGGCTCGTGAAATTTCACGAAAATTCGACAGACAGACTGCTGTATTTCACAAACAAACTGCGGAAAATGCTGGAAGACACTGATAAATTTGTTATTCAAAAATGAATAATCCCGTATGGAAACGGCTGACGGCACCGGGAAAAGCAAGCGATTTACCACTTGGATTTTAGCAACCTACACAAAAAAACGAACCGAAAATGAGAGAATTACACCTGGAAAAATGGCATGATTTTTGCTATAACTAAATTGTTGGATGATTACTCTCCAACAGTTTGCTGAGCAAAATATGATTAAGGAGGACATTCCAATATGTATCAGACCATTCGCTATGAAAAGAACGGCAATATCGGGATCGCCACCATCAACCGCCCCGAGGCGCTGAATGCGCTGAACTCCACCGTGATCTCTGAGCTGGAACAGCTCATCAGCGAGGTGGAGAAGGATGCCGAGCTGGGCGCCTTCATCATCACCGGCGAGGGCCGCTCCTTCGTGGCCGGCGCCGACATCGGCGAGCAGAGCACCATGGACGTGGCCGCCGGCCGCAAGTGGGGCCAGCGGGGCAGCGCCCTGTTCCGCCGGATCGAGAAGCTGGAGATCCCCACCATCGCCGCAGTGAACGGCTTCGCTCTGGGCGGCGGCTGTGAGCTGGCCATGTCCTGCGACATCATTCTGGCCGCCGGCCCCAACGCTGAGGGCAAGGGCGGCGCCAAGTTCGGCCAGCCCGAGGTGGGCCTGGGCATCACCCCCGGCTTCTCCGGCACCCAGCGTCTGCCCCGCCGTGTGGGCGTGGCCAAGGCCAAGGAGTTGATCTTCTCCGGCAAGCAGATCGGTGCTGAGGAGGCCAAGCGCATCGGCCTGGTGAATGAGGTCTATGCCGCCGAGGAGCTGCTGAACAAGGCTGTGGAGATGGCCAAGTCCTTCACCGCCAACGCCCCCATCGCTGTGAAGTATTCCAAGGCCTGCATCGACCGCGGGATGCAGATGGACATCGACAACGGCATCGCCCTGGAGAACGAGCTGTTCGCCATGTGCTTTGCCACCGAGGACCAGAAGGAGGGCATGGGCGCCTTCCTGGAGAAGCGCAAGGAGAAGCACTTCCAGAACAAGTGAGCGCAGACCGGCAAGAGGCCGTCCATTTCATTACATATAAAGAGGGAAGTCAGGCATGAAAAAAGTTCGCGTGCTTACCGCCGAGGAGGCGGCGCTGCTGGTGAACGACGGCGATACCATCGCCACCGGCGGCTTTGTCAGCTGCGCCTGCCCTGAGGCGCTGTCCAAGGCATTGGAGAAGCGGTTCCTGGAGACGGGCCATCCCAGAGATCTGACGCTGTTCTTCGCGGCGGGCCAGGGCCACCGGGACGGCACCGGCGGCGACCACTACGGCCACGAGGGCATGGTCAAGCGGGTCATCGGCGGCCACTGGGACCGGGCCCCCAAGCTGGGCGATCTGGCCCTGAGCAACAAGATCGAGGCGTATAACCTGCCCCAGGGCGTCATCTCCCACATGTACCGGGACATCGCGGCCCACAACATCGGCACCATCACCCACGTGGGCCTGTACACCTTTGCCGACCCCCGCAACGGCGGCGGCAAACTCAACGATGTCACCAAGGAGGACCTGGTGAAGGTCGTCGAGATCGAGGGCCAGGAGCGGTTGCTCTACAAGGCGTTCCCCATCAATGTGGTGTTCCTGCGTGCCAGCTACGCCGACGAGTACGGCAACTGCACCGTTCACCGGGAGATCGGCCCCATCGACGTCACCGCCATGGCTCAGGCCTGCAAGAACTCCGGCGGCCGGGTCATCGTCCAGGTGGAAAAAATCGTCCAAGGCGGCAGCCTGGATCCGAAACTGGTGGCAATTCCCGGTATCTATGTGGATTCTATTGTGGTAGGATCCATTGAGGATAACGAGCAGTGCCTGGGAATGCCCTATGACGGCAGCCTGACCGGCGAGTTCCGCATTCCCGTGGACGCCATCCCACCCATCCCGCTGGACGCCAAGAAGATCATCGCCCGCCGGGCCGCCATGGAGCTGCCCCAGGATGCCATTGTGAACCTGGGCACCGGCGCGCCGGAAAAAATTGCCAACGTGGCGGCGGAGGAGGGCATCTCCGACAAGATGACCCTGACTGTGGAGGCCGGCTCCATCGCCGGCGTGCCCATGGGCGGCACCCAGTTCGGCGCCGCAGCCAACTCCATGGCCATCATCCCCCACAACGTCCAGTTTGACTTCTACCAGGGCGGCGGCCTGGATGTGGCCTTCCTGGGCCTGGCGGAGACGGCACCCAACGGCGACCTGAACGTGTCCAAGTTCGGCACCCGTCTGGCTGGCGCCGGCGGCTTCATCGACATTACGCAGAATGCCAAGAAGGTGGTCTATTGCGGCACCTTCACCGCCAAGGGCCTGAAGACTGCCTGCGAGGACGGCAAGCTGGTGATCGTCCAGGAGGGCGCCAAGAAGAAGTTCGTCAACCAGGTGGAGCACATCACCTTCTCCGGCAAGTATGCCGTGCAGGTGAAGCAGCCTGTTCTGTACATCACCGAGCGGGCTGTGTTCGAGCTGCGGCCCGAGGGCGTGACTCTGATCGAGATCGCGCCGGGCATCGACCTCCAGACCCAGGTGCTGGATCAGATGGAGTTCATGCCGAAGATCGCTGAGGACCTGAAGCTTATGGACGAGCGCATCTTCAAAGATGAGCTGATGGGACTGGCGGAAGCCTGAGAATTTCCACCGTCGCGGCAATGCGATTTCCAGCCCTGACCGGGCCGCAAATCGCGCCGCTGCCTCGAAGCCGGCGAAGCGCCGCCAGCGGCGGATCAAGCGAGCCGGGTTCCCCCTCTCCCTCACACGGCGAGGGAGCCGCGCCCAGTGGCGCGGGCCATGGAGTTCCGGGCAGGCGAAGCTCACCTGGAACACATTGAAATGTAAAAGACCCCCATTTTTTTGAGGAGGAAAAAAAGAAATGGCATTGATGACCGCACAGGAGTATGTAGAGAGCCTGCGCAAACTGAATACCCGGGTGTATATGTTCGGGGAGAAGATTGAGAACTGGGTGGACCACCCCATGATCCGGCCAAGCATCAACTGCGTGGCCATGACCTACGCTCTGGCCCAGGACCCCCAGTATGCCGATCTGATGACGGTGAAGTCCAGCCTGACGGGCCACACCATCAACCGCTTCACCCACCTGCACCAGTCCACGGAGGACCTCATTAACAAGGTGAAGATGCAGCGCCTGCTGGGCCAGAAGACCGCTTCCTGCTTCCAGCGGTGTGTGGGTATGGATGCGTTCAACGCCGTGTTCTCCACCACCTATGAGATCGACGAGAAGTACGGCACCCGCTATCACGAAAACTTCAAGAAGTTCCTGACCTTCGTCCAGGACAACGACCTGACGGTGGACGGCGCCATGACCGACCCCAAGGGCGACCGGTCCAAGGCCCCCAGCCAGCAGGCGGACCCGGACATGTACGTGCATGTGGTGGAGCGCCGCGCTGACGGCATCGTGGTCTGCGGCGCCAAGTGCCACCAGACCGGCTCCATCAACAGCCACTGGCACATCTTCATGCCCACCATCTCCATGGGCGAGGCGGACAAGGACTGGGCGGTGAGCTTCGCCTGCCCGACAGACGCCGAGGGCATGTACATGATCTACGGCCGTCAGTCCTGCGACACCCGCAAGCTGGAGGAGGACGCGTCCATCGACGTGGGCAACGCGAAGTTCGGCGGCCAGGAGGCCCTGGTGGTGCTGGACCACGTGTTCATCCCCAACGAGTACATCTTCCTCAACGGCGAGTATGAGTTCGCCGGTGCCGTAGGAGGAGGCAATCAACGGGTTGCGTTTTTTGGCTTCAAGCAGTGCGAGGCCGCTGGCTTCGGCTGTCTCGACCACGGCGGTCGTGCCGTCGGCGAGCAGACCGAAGTGGCCTTCGACAGGCCGGCCGAGCGGGTCGTGGACCGGCACGGCGCGCATCGATCCGCCGGTGGCGTCGACAAGCGCGCGTGCGGTGCCTTCACCGCCGTCGGCCATGGGAAGGCAACGGACCTCGGCATCGTGGTCGGCATTCTCAATCCCCTGAGCCATCGCCCGGGCCGCCTCCATGGCGGTCAGGCTCTCTTTGAAGGAGTCAGGGGCGCATAAGTATCGCGTCATGCTTCGAGCATACCGCACGACACGACGAAACGGTAAACGTTTTCCGTAATTCGCGTGATTATTTTTTTGTTCAGAATTCAGGCTTTCCAATCCACAATACTACTATTGCAAGCAAAATTGCGATATCATTGCGGTAAACGTTTAGACACGTTTTCCGTTTCAGGGAAGAAAAGGATCGATTCGATCGTGGCTGTACAGAACGATAAGGCGCAATCGCCAGCGACATTGATGGATGTCGCCAAAGAAGCCCAAGTCTCCATCGCCACCGCATCCCGCGTGCTCAACGGCAGCACCCGCAAGGTACGCAACCAATCGTATGTCAAGGTGATGGAAGCAGCCACCAAGCTCAACTATCGTCCCAACGCCTATGCTCAGGCAGTGGCCAAAGGCACCGCACCGAACATCGTGCTGCTGGTCTCCGATATCTCCGATCCCTACTTCGCATCCGTATCGCAAGGCGTGGTCAAGGCGGCGGCCGAACGCGGCATTTCCGTGACCATCGGCGTGGCAGCCACCCCGCACGAAGAGTTGGAGGCGGTGCGTAAGTCCGTATCCACCAGGCCGCGCGGCATCATCATCTCCGAAAGTGAATACACCGACGCGCCGGAACGCCAGGCGTTGCAGACGGAACTCACCCAGTACGAAGCATCCGGCGGACGTGCCGTGTTCGTGCTCAACCGCAACCTGCCCTTCCCGGCCGTGGACGTGGCGAACGATGTCGGCGCGCGCGCCATCGCAAAGCTGATCGTCGATTCCGGGTATACGCGCCCTGCGATTCTCAAGGGCGATGACGCACATCGCTCCTCCAAAGAACGACTGGCCGGCGTGATGGAAGTGTTGGACGAGGCAGGCATCACCGTGGATCCGAAAGCCGTGGCGAACGGTAAGTTCAGCCGCACCGACGGCTATGCGGCCGTCATGCAAATGGCCCGATCCGGACTGCTGAAGCCGGGCGAAGGCGCACTGTACGACGGCAAAGGCATCGATTCAATCATCGCGCTCAACGACGTGATGGCCATCGGTGCGATGACCGCGTTGCGCGCCAACGGCATCGAGCCGGGTCGGGAAATCGGCGTCACCGGTTTCGGCGACATCCCCTACTCCGCCGACGTGTTTCCGCCACTGACCACCGTGCATCTGCCGCTGGCCGAAATGGGCCAGGCCGCCGTGGACAGCATCCTGTCCAACCGCGATGACGAGGAGGCCACCGGCGGCACTGCCAACCGCCTGATCTACGTGCAAAGCGCCCCGGACGTAGTCCTACGCGGTTCCCTCCCCCGCCGGTAAAACAAAAATAGCTCCCTCTGACGGTGTAACCACAACTAGCGAACAGGTAATGGCGACTGCCGCGCACCATACCACCGACTCATACACCGACGAAATCGAAGAACTGTTCGATTACCGAGTCATTGAGCAACCGGCCACGACGAGTGGGCACCACTCGATGATTATCGGATACGGTAATCAGGCCTTCGCTGATCATGGGGGCGAGTTGGTCAACCGAAACGGTTCGGAGAGTCTGGGGCGTGCTGCTCATACCCGCATCGTTGATGGCGCGGTTGATGCGGTCGAGGTCAAGGCCCTCGTGCAGGCGCAGCCCGAGCATGATGAGCTCTTCGAGGTTTTCCTCGGGAGTGATCGTCTCGCTATCGGCCCACGGCACACGGTTCTCGTTGATGGCCGTGCCCCACAAACGCGGGTGCGCGATGTCCCAGCTGCGCAGACCGTGTGAGACAGAAACCACCCCCAGTCCGGCATCCGCCGGACAGCCCCCGCCAGCGGGGGCTGTCAGCGAAGCTGACTGGGGGTGGTCAGCCTCGGTCACCGCGTTGTAGTGGGAGTGGGCACCTGGCCCTAGACCGGCCCAATCAACGTTGCGCCAGTAGCCGAGGTTGTGCTGGCTTTCGTATCCGGGGCGAGCCCAGTTGGAGACCTCATACCATTCGAGGCCGGCGGCGGCGAACAGGTCGTCAGCGATCTCGTATTTAGCGGCCTCGTCATCGTCATTGGGCTTGGGCAGAGTGCCGGCCGCGATTTGACGGCCCATTTTCGTGGTGGGTTCCACGGTCAATGCGTAGGCGGAGATGTGGTTTACGCCAAGATCGATGGCGGTCGTGACCGAGGTGCGCCAATCGTCAAGGCTCTCCCCCGGAGCGCCGTAAATCAGATCCACGCTGGAGCGCAGCCCAGCCTTGTTCGCCGCATTGACGCCTACGGCCACGTTGGCCGGCGTATGCGTGCGGTCGAGGGTTTTGAGCACGTGCGGCACGGCAGATTGCATGCCGAAGGAAACACGGGTGAAGCCGCCGGCAGCGAGCTCATTGATGTAATACTCGTTGACCGTGTCCGGATTGGCTTCGGTAGTGATTTCCGCGTCGGGCGCGATGCTCCAGATCTTGCGGACGGCATCGAGCATGGCGACCAGATCGCGGGCGGCGAGAATTGTGGGGGTGCCGCCGCCGAAGAACACGGTGGAAACCGGCGGCTCCTCGATGCCGTGGTCGAGCTGCCACTGCTTGGTCAATTTCATTTCCCGAATGACCATATTGGCATAGTTGCCGCGCGAGGCCCCCGCACCAAGATCCGTAGCCGTGTAGGTGTTGAAGTCGCAGTACCCGCACCGCGACGCACAGAAGGGAACGTGGAGATAGATGCTCCGCGGCCCGTCAGCTGGATGAAGTTCTGGCAGGCTATTGTCGGCGTGCGTCATGGCCCTCCTCATTATGCGGGGGTA
>OJSJ01002131.1_pt1 | contig 11437 bp, 10 predicted proteins | sample 1599381 | NCBI WGS metagenome assembly OJSJ01 (sample SAMN04168658, study PRJEB22393) | human gut metagenome | biome: human gut microbiome; feature: stool | host: Homo sapiens | collected 2014-03-24 | reverse complement strand
AACCTCAAGACGACCCCGTGTACCTCTTTATGCTCAAAAAAGAGCAAGAAGGGAAGCCTTTCAACGTAGCCAAGATGGCTGGCGTGAACAAGTTCCTCCTGATCTACTACGCCAGAGCAATGGAGCTCTACAAGTAAACCGATTTGATTCTACATCATTGTTTCAAAGCCCGCAATCTGGTGGGTTCGTTTAGTGCGCCCTTTTTTCTGTGCAACTTCCAGAAAAAAGTTCTTGACAAACATTAGCAAGATTTGTCGATTTCATTATACTCAAAACCTATGAACAATTCAACCACAGAAAGCGAGGTATCAGTCATGTACTACACCCAAGAACAGATAGACCGGGCGAACCAAGCCGACCTTGTTTCTTTCCTGCAATCACAGGGCGAGCAGCTTACCCGCGCCGGGAATGAATACCGCTGGAAGCGGCACGACAGCCTGACCGTCCGGGGAAACAAATGGTACAGGCACAGCCAGAGTAAGGGCGGCGCACCCATTGATTTTGTCATGGAGTTTTACGGAAAGAGCTTTACCGAAGCCGTTGAAATGCTGACCGGAGAAAAAGGTGCAGCCCCGCCGCCGGACAGACCAATCCCCGCGTCCTTTTCTGACTTCCGACTGCCGCCCCGCAGCCCCGACAACCGAACAGCGAGGAACTACCTCACAGCAGCCCGCCGCATTGATGAAGATGTGTCGGGCTTTTTCTTTGCCAGCGGCGATATTTACGAGGACGCAGCCCACCACAACGCCGTATTTGTGGGGCGGGACGAGGACGGAATACCGCGCTACGCCCACAGCAAGGGAACGGCGGGAAACTTCCGGCTTGATGTGAAAGGCAGCGACAAAGCCTTTAACTTCTGCTACCGGGGCGAGGGCGAAAGAGTGTTTGTCTTTGAAGCCCCCGTTGACCTGCTTTCTTTCCTCTGCCTGTTCAAAAAGGATTGGCAGAAGCAAAGCTACCTGTCATTGGGCGGCGTGGGAGAAAAAGCCCTGCTCCGCTTTCTCTCTGACCGTCCGAACATCAAGACCGTTTATCTCTGCCTTGACAGCGACGAAGCCGGAAACGACGCTTGCAGCCGCCTTGTGAAGCTCATGCCGGAGGGCTACACCGTCCACCGGCTTATCCCTCTTTTCAAGGATTGGAACGAGGTATTGCAGCACCGGGCAGAAATCACAGACGGGAAGTATTTGCGAGAAGCGGTCTACGGCTTGAAAGGGCCGCCGCAGGAAGAAACCGTTGAGATTATCCGCATGAGCGAGGTGGACACGCAGACCGTCGAATGGTTATGGGAGCCGTATATCCCCTTTGGGAAAGTAACCATTGTGCAGGGCAACCCCGGCGAGGGCAAGACCACCTTTGCCCTACGCCTTGCCGCCGCTTGTACCAACCGCAAGCCGTTCCCCCACATGGCAGTGCATGAGCCGTTCAATGTGATTTACCAGACTGCCGAGGACGGTTTGGGCGACACCATCAAGCCCCGCCTTATGGAAGCCGAAGCAGACCTTGACCGCATTCTTGTCATTGACGAGAGCAAGCAGGGGCTTTCCCTGTCCGATGAGCGCATAGAGAGAGCTATCCGACAGACCGGGGCGCGGCTGATTATCCTTGACCCCATACAGGCGTATGTGGGCGAGAAAACCGACATGAACAAGGCCAACGAGATACGCCCCATGTTCCGCCGCCTTGCCGAGATTGCCGAGCGTACCGGGTGCGCCGTTATCCTAATCGGACACCTCAACAAAGCCGCCGGAGGACAGAGCGCCTACCGGGGTTTAGGCTCCATCGACTTCCGCGCCGCAGCAAGGAGCGTCCTGCTGATCGGGCGCGTGAAACGGGAACCGAATGTGCGCGTTATCGTCCATGACAAATCTTCTCTTGCGGCGGAGGGTAAGCCCATAGCCTTTTGCCTTGACCCGGAAACGGGCTTTTCGTGGATAGGCGAGTATGACATTACCGCCGACGAGCTGCTGTCCGGCGCGGGCGGCAACACCGCCACCAAGACCGAACAGGCGGAACGGCTGATACTTGACCTGCTTGCAGACGGGAAAGAGCTTGCCAGCGAGGACATTGTAAAGGCCGCAGCCGAAGCCGGAATATCCGAGAGGACGGTACAGAACGCCAAGCGCAACATGGGCGGTGTTTTGGGCGCAAGGCGCGTCGGCGGTCAATGGTACAACTTCATCAAGAAGAAGCAGCCGCCCGAACCCGCAAGCTGAAAACGCAAAGTGCAGACCCTTTGCGCTTTGCACTTTCGCGCTTTCGCCTTGATTGTGCGTCAATAACTCCAAATAACACTTGACAAAACGCTTCATGGGGCACCCATGAGGACATCGCACCCTACATCGACCCGGTGTTCCAGAACAATGTGATTCTGACTAAAACCGAGAGCCTGACCATGAACAGCCGCCCCAAGGACCCCAAGACCGCCAGAAACAAAAATGTGCTGGTGATCGGTGGCTCCGGTTCCGGCAAGACCCGCTTCTGGCTGAAACCGAACCTGATGCAGATGCACAGCTCCTATGTGGTGACAGACCCAAAAGGCACCATCCTGGTGGAGTGCGGCAAAATGCTTCAGCGCGGCACACCCAAGCTGGGCAAGGACGGCAAGCCCATGAAGGATAAGCACGGCAAGGACATCTATGAGCCTTATCGGATCAAAGTCCTCAATACCATCAACTTCAAGAAGTCCATGCACTATAATCCCTTTGCCTACATCCACTCCGAAAAGGACATCTTGAAACTGGTCACGACGCTGATCGCCAACACCAAGGGCGAGGGCAAGGCCGGGGACGATTTTTGGGTTAAGGCCGAGACGCTTTTGTACTGCGCCCTCATTGGGTATATCCACTACGAGGCCCCGGTGGAGGAACAGAATTTCTCCACCCTCATCGAGTTCATCAACGCGATGGAGGTCCGGGAGGATGACGAGGAGTTCAAGAACCCCGTGGACCTGATGTTTGACGCGCTGGAGGCAGAGAAGCCCAACCACTTCGCCGTCCGTCAGTACAAAAAGTACAAGCTGGCTGCGGGCAAAACCGCAAAATCCATCCTGATTTCCTGCGGTGCGCGCCTTGCCGTGTTCGACATCGCGGAGCTGCGGGAGGTCACGGCCTACGACGAGCTGGAGCTGGATACCCTGGGAGACCGGAAAACCGCCTTGTTCTTGATTATGAGCGACACGGACGATAGCTTTAACTTCCTGATCTCCATGTGCTACACCCAGCTGTTCAATCTGCTCTGCGAAAAAGCGGACGATGTGTACGGCGGGCGGCTGCCGGTCCATGTGCGGTGCCTCATTGACGAGGCCGCCAATATTGGACAGATCCCTCGGCTGGAAAAGCTGGTTGCCACCATCCGAAGCCGTGAGATTTCCGCCTGCCTGGTGCTGCAAGCACAGTCCCAGCTCAAAGCTATCTACAAGGACAACGCCGATACCATCATCGGCAACATGGATACCTCCATCTTCCTGGGCGGCAAAGAGCCGACAACCCTCAAGGAGCTGGCCGCCGTGCTGGGCAAGGAGACCATCGACACCTACAACACCGGCGAGAGCCGGGGCCGCGAGACATCCCATTCTCTTAACTACCAAAAGCTCGGCAAAGAGCTTATGAGCCAGGATGAACTGGCCGTCATGGACGGCGGCAAGTGTATCCTCCAGCTGCGCGGTGTGCGGCCTTTCCTCTCGGACAAGTACGACATCACCAAGCACCCCAATTACCCGTACACCGCCGACGCGGACCCCAAGAACGCCTTTGACATCGAGGCGTTCCTGTCCACCCGGCTCAAGCTCAAGCCCAACGAGGTCTACGATGTGTATGAAGTAGACGCAGAGGGCGTGTAAATCTGTTCCGCTGTGAAAGGAGTGATCTTATCTACCCGCCTCAACCGCCCCGGATGGGGCCATCGGCGTACAAAGCGGACAATCACCAAAAAATAATGAAAAAAGGAGGACAGCCGGAATCAGGCCCCGGAAACCGGGTGCCGATTGTTCCGGCTTTTGTATGCCTATGAATGACTAAATCAAACTTTTCAAATGATTCCGGCTAACTATAATTTATGGCATTTTTCAATCAGGCTATCACCGTTCTTCAGACCCTCGTTATCGCTCTGGGCGCTGGTCTCGGCATCTGGGGTGTCATCAACCTGCTGGAAGGTTACGGCAACGACAACCCCGGTGCGAAAAGCCAGGGCATGAAACAGCTGATGGCCGGCGCGGGCGTCGCCATCGTTGGCATGGTCCTCGTACCGCTGCTGTCCGGCCTGTTCACCGTCTGATCGTACCCCGCTGAAATCCTCGTCCCCTCCCGCGCACAGCGGGAGGGGCTGAAAGGAGGTTTGACACCGTATGGATTTCTTATTGGATGCCCTGACCAACTGGCTGAAAGAGATGCTGGTGGGCGGCATCATGGGAAACTTAACGGGGATGTTCGACAGTGTGAACCAGCAGGTCGCGGACATCGCCACGCAGGTGGGCCAGACCCCGCAGGGGTGGAACGGCAGCATTTTCAGTATGATCCAGAACCTTTCCAACTCCATCATGGTGCCGATTGCTGGCGTGATCCTGGCCATCGTGATGACGCTGGAGCTGATCCAGATGATTACCGACCGCAACAACCTGCATGATGTGGACACCTGGATGATCTTCAAATGGGTGTTCAAGTCCGCCGCCGCGATTTTGCTCGTCACCAACACCTGGAACCTCGTCATGGCCGTGTTCGATATGGCCCAAAGCGTGGTGGCCCAGGCGTCCGGCATCATCGGCTCGGACGCTTCCATCGACATCTCCGCTGTTATGACCGATATGGAGTCCCGGCTGATGGATATGGACCTGGGGCCGCTGTTCGGCCTGTGGTTCCAGTCGCTCTTTATCGGCATTACCATGTGGGCGCTGTATATCTGCATTTTCATCGTGATTTATGGCCGTACGATCGAAATTTACCTTGTCACGTCGGTGGCCCCCATCCCGATGGCGACCATGATGGGCAAGGAATGGGGCGGCATGGGCCAGAACTACCTGCGCAGCCTGCTGGCCCTGGGCTTCCAGGCGTTTTTGATTATCGTCTGCGTGGCGATCTACGCCGTGCTGGTGCAGAACATCGCCACCGAGGAGGACATCATCATGGCAATCTGGAGCTGCGTGGGCTACACCGTGCTGCTTTGCTTTACGCTGTTCAAGACCGGCAGCCTGTCCAAAGCCGTATTCAACGCACATTGACCCGGAGGGAGGGAATTTACCAATGGCTTATGTACCCGTACCCAAAGACCTGACGAAAGTCAAAACCAAGGTCGCGTTCAACTTAACCAAGAGGCAGCTTGTCTGCTTCGGCTGCGGGGCGCTCATCGGCGTGCCGCTTTTCTTTTTGCTCCGGGGGCCTGCTGGCAACAGCGTGGCGGCCATGTGCATGATGCTCGTCATGCTGCCCTTTTTCATGCTGGCGATGTATGAAAAACACGGCCAGCCCCTGGAAAAGATCATCGGCAACATCCTCAAGGTGGCCGTCATCCGGCCCAAGCAGCGCCCCTACCGCACCAACAACTTCTATGCCGTGTTGGAGCGGCAGGCAAATCTCGACAAGGAGGTGTATGACATTGTTCGCGGCAAAGACAAAGCGGCAGGCCGAACCGGCAGAGCCGCAGACCAAACCCCGGCGTAAGCTGACCCGCGCCGAACGCAAACAAATCGAGGCAGCGATTGCCCGCGCCAACCGCACGGGCAAAAAGGAGCGGTCCGCCCAGGACAGCATCCCCTATGAGCGGATGTGGCCGGACGGCATCTGCAAGGTGGCGGATGGCCGCTACACCAAGACCATTCAGTTCCAGGACATCAACTACCAGCTCAGCCAGAACGAGGACAAGACCGCCATCTTTGAAGGCTGGTGCGATTTCCTCAACTACTTCGACAGCTCCATCCGTTTCCAGTTGTCCTTTTTGAACCTGGCGGCGTCCCAGGAGACCTTCGCCAACAGCATTACCATCCCGGCCCAGGGGGATGACTTTGACCCCATCCGGGTGGAGTACACGCAGATGCTGCAAAACCAGCTGGCGCGGGGCAACAACGGCCTTATCAAGACCAAGTACCTGACCTTTTCCATCGAGGCCGACAGCATCCGCTCCGCCAAGCCCCGTCTGGAGCGCATCGAGACCGATGTGCTGAACAACTTTAAGCGGTTGGGCGTGGCCGCCGAGGTTCTGGACGGCAAAGCCCGGCTGGCCCAGCTTCACGCCATCTTCCACATGGACGAGCAGGCGCCCTTCCAGTTCGAGTGGGACTGGCTGGCTCCCAGCGGCCTTTCCACCAAGGACTTTATCGCGCCGTCCGGCTTCGAGTTCCGTACCGGCAAGCAGTTCCGCATGGGAAAGAAGTACGGGGCCGTCAGCTTCGTGCAGATTCTGGCCCCGGAGCTGAATGACCGTATGCTGGCGGACTTTCTCGATATGGAAAGTTCCCTCATTGTGAATCTGCACATCCAGTCGGTGGATCAGGTGAAGGCCATCAAGACGGTAAAGCGGAAAATCACCGACCTGGACCGCAGCAAGATCGAGGAACAGAAAAAGGCCGTCCGCGCCGGGTATGACATGGACATCATCCCGTCCGACCTTGCCACCTACGGGGCCGAGGCCAAGAAGCTGTTGCAGGACCTGCAAAGCCGCAACGAGCGGATGTTCCTGGTGACGTTCCTGGTGCTGAACACCGCCGACAATCCCCGCCAGCTGGGCAACAACATCTTCCAGGCCAGTTCCATCGCACAGAAGTACAACTGCCAGCTGACCCGGCTGGACTTCCAGCAGGAGGAAGGCTTGATGTCCTCTCTGCCGCTGGGGCTGAACCAGGTGGAAATTCAGCGGGGGCTGACTACCAGCTCTACCGCCATCTTCGTGCCGTTCACCACCCAAGAGCTTTTTCAGAACGGAAAAGAGGCGCTGTACTACGGCATCAACGCCCTGTCCAATAACCTCATCATGGTGGACCGCAAGCTGCTGAAAAACCCCAACGGCCTGATTCTGGGTACGCCCGGTTCCGGCAAGAGCTTTTCGGCCAAGCGCGAGATCGCCAACTGCTTCCTGCTGACTTCGGATGATGTCATTATCTGCGACCCGGAGGCCGAGTACGCGCCGCTGGTGGAGCGCCTGCACGGGCAGGTCATCAAAATCTCGCCCACCTCCACCAACTACATCAACCCGATGGACCTGAACCTGGACTATTCGGACGATGAAAGCCCGCTGTCGCTGAAGAGCGACTTCATCTTGTCGCTGTGCGAGCTGATCGTGGGCGGAAAGGACGGATTACAGCCGGTACAGAAAACCATCATTGACCGCTGTGTGCGGCTGGTCTATCAGGACTACCTCAACGATCCGCGCCCGGAGAATATGCCCATTCTGGAGGATTTATACGACCTGCTGCGGGCGCAGGATGAGAAAGAGGCGCAGTACATCGCCACGGCGCTGGAAATCTACGTCACCGGCTCCCTCAACGTGTTCAACCACCGCAGCAACGTGGACATCAACAACCGCATTGTTTGCTATGACATCAAGGAGCTGGGCAAGCAGCTGAAAAAGATCGGGATGCTGGTGGTGCAGGACCAGGTGTGGAACCGCGTCACCATCAACCGGGCGGCCCGTAAGTCCACCCGCTACTACATCGACGAGATGCACCTGCTGCTCAAAGAGGAACAGACCGCCGCCTATACGGTGGAGATTTGGAAGCGGTTCAGAAAGTGGGGCGGCATCCCGACCGGGATCACCCAGAACGTGAAGGACCTGCTTTCTTCCCGCGAGGTGGAGAACATCTTTGAAAACTCCGACTTCGTGTATATGCTCAACCAGGCGGGCGGCGACCGGCAGATTTTGGCCCGGCAGCTGGGCATTTCCCCGCACCAGCTGTCCTATGTGACCCACTCCGGCGAGGGCGAGGGGCTGCTGTTCTACGGCTCCATGATTCTGCCCTTTGTGGATCACTTCCCGAAAAACACCGAACTGTATCGCATTATGACGACCAAACCCCAGGAAATGAAGGAGGCTGATGGACGATGAAACCCGAAATTCTGCATAACGACCACATGATGTTTCTGGACCGGGCGCTGGAAACCCAGCGCACCGCGCTCCTGACGGCGATGGCGGACGCCGTTTCCGAGTGCCGCACGGCGGCGGATCAGGCCGCTGAACTGACCGAGACCGGCGAGACCGGCCTGCTGCGGCTGGTGGAGATTCTGTGCGCCGCCAAGGTCCAGCGCGGGCAGGCCGGTGAGACTGTGCTGGAGGGCACCGAGGTCCAGATTTTGGCCGACGTAGTGGCCCAGCTCTACGCCTGCCTGACCGAGTGCCGCTTCGTGGGTCCGCTGGGGCTGGCGGCCTATGCGGAGCTTTCCAGCATGGCGGCCTCCCTCATGCTGGGGGAATGGTTTGATTAAGGAACCGCGCCTGCGCTTCACGGAGGAAGAACGGGCGGACCCGGCGCTGGAAAAGCCCATCCGCAAGGCGGAGAAGGCCGCCGTCAAAGCGGACAAGGCGCAGGCAAAAATCCCGAAAAAGCAGGTCAAACGGGCCGAGGTGGACCCCAAGACCGGCAAGGTCACGACCAAGCTGGTGCTGGAGGATAAGCCCCGGCCGCCCTCCAAACTGTCCCATACAGTGCGGGACGCGCCGGGCAACGCAGTGGCGGGCAAGCTCCACCAGGAGATCCGCAAGACCGAGGACGGTAACGTGGGCGTGGAAAGCGCCCACAAGTCTGAGGAAGCCGTAGAGACCGGCGTGCATCTGGCGAGGGAGGGCTACCGCAGCCACAAACTGAAACCTTACCGCAAGGCCGCCCAGGCCGAGCGGAAGCTGGAAAAGGCCAACATCGAGGCGCTGTTCCAGAAGTCTGTCTATGAAAACCCTGCGGCAGCCAGCAACCCGCTGTCCCGCTGGCAGCAGAAACAGCAGATCAAGAAGCAGTACGCCGCCGCCAAACGGGCCGCACAGTCCGGCGGGAGCGCCGCCGGTGCCGCCCAAAAGACCGGCAAAGCGGCCAAGACGGTCAAGGAGAAAGCCCAGCAGGCCGGGGCCTATGTGATGCGCCATAAAAAGGGCTTTGGCATCGCCCTGGGCCTATTTTTAATCGTCTGCTTGCTGCTCAACACCATGTCCTCCTGCTCCATGATGGCGCAGAGCATCGGTTCGATGATCTCCGGCACCACCTACCCATCGGATGACCCGGAGCTGGTGGCGGTGGAGGCCAACTACGCCGCCAAGGAGGCCGCGCTGCAAGCCGAGATCGACAACATCGAGAGCAGCCACCCCGGCTATGACGAGTACCGCTATGACCTGGATATGATCGGCCACGACCCCCACGAGCTGGCGGCCTACCTGTCCGCTGTGCTGCAAGGCTACACGCGGGCAAGCGCCCAGGCGGAGCTGGAACGCATTTTCGCGGCCCAATACCAGCTGACGCTGACCGAGGAAGTGGAGGTGCGCTACCGCACCGAGACCCGGACAGACAGCGAGGGCAACGAGTATGACGTGGAAGTGCCCTACAACTACTACATCTTAAATGTGACCCTCACCAGCAAGCCCATCTCCTCCGTGGCGTTGGAGCTGCTGACGCCGGATCAGCTGGAAATGTACCAGGTGTACCGGCAGACGCTGGGCAACAAGCCCCTGATCTTCGGCGGCGGGTCCGCCGACACCAGCGATTCCGAGAGTTTGGCCGGTGTGGAGTTTGTCAACGGCACCCGGCCCGGCAATCAGGCGGTGGTGGACATCGCCAAAAGCCAGGTGGGCAACGTGGGCGGCCAGCCCTATTGGAGCTGGTACGGCTTTAATTCCCGCGTGGAGTGGTGCGCTTGCTTCGTGTCCTGGTGTTACGGCCAGATGGGCCTTTCCGAGCCGCGCTTTGCCGCCTGCCAGTCCCAGGGCATCCCCTGGTTCCAGTCGCACGGACAATGGGGCGGGCGGGATTACGCCAACATCGCCCCAGGCGACGCTATCTTCTTCGATTGGGACTTGGATGGCAGCGCCGACCATGTGGGCATCGTAGTGGGCACCGACGGCAGCCGGGTTTACACCGTAGAGGGTAATTCCGGCGACGCCTGCAAAATCAAGAGTTATTCCCTGACCTACGAGTGCATCAAGGGCTACGGCTTGATGAATTGGTGATTTTTTGCGGAGGTATAAAAACTGAATATTGTATCCTTTGGGGGCGGCACGAACAGTGCCGCTCTTTTAGTTGGGCTTCATCAGCACGGGATTCCCGTTGACCTTATCACCTTTGCGGATACCGGGGCGGAACATCCCCACACCTATCAGTTCCTTGAAACTATGAACGAATGGCTTCGCGCCCACGGTATGCCGCCCATCACGGTGGTGGAAAAGATGGACCGCAACGGCAACCGCCTGACATTGGAAACAGAGTGTCTGCGATCCGGCACGCTCCCCTCCATTGCGTACGGGTTTAAGCGGTGTTCTCAGAAGCACAAGGTCGGGCCGCAGGAAAAGTTCTGCAATCACTATTTGCCCTGTCAAAAGGTATGGGCGGCGGGCAAACGGGTGGTGAAGTTCATCGGCTACGACGCCGGCGAGGGCTACCGCAGCGACAAGGTGCTGCTGGGCGACCTGGCCGACCCCAAGTACAGCAAGTGGTATCCCCTGATGGAATGGGGATGGGACCGGGCGGCGTGTATGCAGGCCATTGAAGATGCGGGCCTGCCCCAGCCGGGCAAATCCTCCTGCTTCTTCTGCCCCAGCATGAGGGCGGAGGAGATCATCCACCTGCGGGACCACCACCCGGACCTGTTCCGGCGGGCCATCGCCCTGGAGGACAACGCCCGTCCCAATTTGAAAACGGTCCAGGGCCTGGGCCGTAACTATTCATGGAAAGAACGATATGGAAAGGAGTTTTGCACACATGGCAACTGTTGAGAAGATCCGCCGTGACATTGAAAAGACCAAGGAGAAGATCTCCGAGCAGCAGAAGCGCCTCCGCACCCTGGAGGCCCAGCTTACCGAGGAGGAGAACCTGGAGATCGTCCGCATGGTCAAGGCGGTGCGCATGGACAACAAGGAGCTGACCGCCTTCCTGAAGGCCTACGCCAGCGGCCTCATCACCCTGCCGGAGGGCATGATGGAGGCGGAGGCCGCGGCGGACCCCGGCGAGAATGAGATGGAGGATACCGAGTATGAAGAATAAGAAGATCATCCGCCTGTTTACGGCGGCCCTGGCCGTGGCGCTCTGTGCCACGGCCTTTGCTGTCCCCGCTTTCGCCGGCGGTGGGGAGGGCGAACCCTACTACACCGAAACTGCCGAGCCGGAAGTAACGGAGGAACCCCAGGAGGAGACCACCGGGGGTATGGAGCCGGAGGGTCAGCCCCTGACCCCGGAGGGCAACGCCACCCTGGTGGACGATTTCTACGGCGACAAGCAACTCATCACGGTCACCACCAAGGCGGGCAACTATTTCTA
>OJSJ01002123.1_pt1 | contig 11476 bp, 7 predicted proteins | sample 1599381 | NCBI WGS metagenome assembly OJSJ01 (sample SAMN04168658, study PRJEB22393) | human gut metagenome | biome: human gut microbiome; feature: stool | host: Homo sapiens | collected 2014-03-24 | reverse complement strand
CAGCTGTGCCATGTTTGCGGATATCAGAACCACGAAACCAAGGACTTATCTGTAAGGGAATGGGATTGCCCTAAATGTGGCAGTCACCATAATCGCGATAAGAACGCTGCCATAAATATCCGAGAAGAAGCCAGGCGGATATCTGCCTGACGTAATCCATAAAATACCGTGGGTCGCACGGGAATCTACGCCTGTGGAGAGAGTGTAAGCCGCCGCAACTCTTTGGAGTCAGTGGCGCTGTTCTCGTTGAAGCAGGAAGCTCCCGCCTCTATAGGCGGGAGTACGTTCACATATTATATTGACATAACAAAAATAATAAAGTATTATACTTTACACATCGAAAAAATAAATAAAGCAGAGGCAACGGTGCCATCAGACACTGTGCTTCTGCTTTTTTTATTTTGTAAAGTCATCTGTGTTATAAAGGGGGAGTGCCATATGGCAGCGAAAAAGTCTAGTTTTGACAAAGTACTCAATGCCTGGGACGTCCTGGTCATCGCCTTCGGGGCAATGATTGGCTGGGCCTGGGTCGTATCGACAGGGGATTGGATCACCGGCGGCGGTGTCCTCGGCGCCATGCTGGGGTTCGCCATCGGCGGCGTCATGATTTTCTTTGTCGGCCTTACTTATGCCGAATTGACATCGGCTATGCCGCAGTGCGGCGGCGAACACGTTTTCAGTTATAAGGCCATGGGGCCTGTCGGTTCCTTCATCTGCACGTGGATGATCGTCCTCGGCTATGTCAGCGTCGTCTGTTTTGAAGCCTGCGCCTTGCCGACGATCCTCGTCTACTTGTTCCCGGATTTCCTCATGGGTTACTTGTACACCATCGGCGGCTTCGACATCTATGCGACCTGGCTGGCTGCGGCCGTCATCATCGCTGTCGCCATTACGGCTATCAACATCATCGGTGCCAAGACGGCTGCCCGCCTGCAGACCATCCTGACGGCCATCATCGGCGGCGTCGGCATCGTCTTTGTGGCTGCTTCGGTCCTGACCGGTTCGACGGCCAACCTGGACGGCCAGCTCTTCATGGGCGCTACGACGTCGGAAATGGCCAAGGGTACCCTGGCTATCGCCGTCATGACGCCGTTCTATTTCATCGGCTTCGACGTCATCCCGCAGGCAGCCGAAGAAATTTCCGTATCCTTGCAGAAAATCGGCCGTATCCTGATTTTGTCCATCGTCCTGGCCGTTCTCTTCTATGCCCTCATCATCTTCGGTGTCGGCTATGTCATGAATAATTCGGAAATCGCCGTTGCCATGAAAGGCGTCGGCGGCCTGGTCACGGCCGATGCCATGGCTGTCGCCTTTGGCAGTTCCATGATGGCCAAAGTCCTCATCATCGGCGGTCTCTGCGGCGTCGTCACCAGCTGGAACTCCTTCCTCATCGGTGGCAGCCGTGCCATGTATTCCATGGCTGAATCGTACATGATTCCGCATACTTTTGCTAAATTGCACGACAAATATAAGACACCGGTCAATGCGCTCCTGCTCATCGGCGTCTTGTCCATCGTCGCCCTGTTCTTCGGCCGCAAGATGCTGGTCTGGGTCGTCGATGCCGGCAACTTCGGCGGCTGCATGGCTTACTGCATGGTTTCCATTTCTTTCCTGCTCCTGCGCAAGAAGGCGCCGGACATGGTCCGTCCCTATAAGGTACGCCACTATAAATTCGTCGGTGCCATGGCTGTCCTCATGTCGGCCTTCATGGTCGTCATGTACATCGTCCCCGGTTCCGGTGCCGCCCTGGCTCCGCAGGAATGGGGCATGGTAGCCGGCTGGTCCCTGCTGGGCGTCATCTTCGGTGTATACTGCAAGGCCAAATACGGCGAACGCTTCGCTACCCATATCGACGTCGCCATGGATACGGAAGTCAGGGAAGCGGCCCTGCCGTCGAGTGAACTGAAGACGGTCAAATTGTAAATGCCTTCTCAAAGATTGTCTTTAAAATTAGAAAGTTAAAATAACACAGATTTATAAAAATAAAAGCAAATAACATATTGACAAAGAAAGTGTAAAGTATTACACTATATTCAACAAAGAAAATAACGGAGACAAGAGGCAAGGGAGCCTGATGGAACATCAGCTTTCCTTGCCTCTGTTTTTGTTTGGGGAATTCTTTGTTAGTTATCATTTCTTTATAAAATCATCAGTTTAGGGGGAGTTACGAATGAGATTACGCGATGTAGGATTGACCAAAGAAGAAATCAAAGCCAAAGTAGACAAGTACATGATCGAAACGTACGAACGCTTCGACATGATCGCTGAACGCGGCAAGGGCATGTACGTCTACGATGAAAACGGCACGCCGTACCTCGATTTCTACGCTGGTATCGCCGTCAACAGTGCCGGCAGCTGTAACGATAAAGTCGTCCTGGCCGTCATCGACCAGTGCATGGACATCATGCAGACCTTCAACTATCCGTACACGGTCCCGCAGGCCCTGCTGGCTGAAAAAATCTGCACGACCATCGGCATGGACAAGATTTTCTTCCAGAACTCCGGTGCAGAAGCCAACGAAGCCATGATCAAGATGGCCCGTAAATACGGCGTCGAACACTTTGGTCCCAACAAATACGAAATCATTACGGCAAAAGAATCCTTCCACGGCCGTACCTTTGGTTCCATGAGTGCTACGGGCCAGCCGGACAATGCCTGCCAGATCGGTTTCGGCGCCATGACACCGGGCTTCAAATATGCTGAATTCAACAATTTGAAAGCCTTTGAAGACGCCATCACGGAAAACACCATCGGCATCATGGTCGAACCGGTACAGGGCGAAGGCGGTGTCCATCCGGCAACGAAAGAATTCCTCACAGGCCTGCGCAAACTGTGCGATGAAAAAGGCCTGCTCCTCCTCCTGGACGAAGTACAGAGCGGCTGGTGCCGCACCGGTGCTGTCATGTCCTACATGAACTACGGCATCAAACCGGATATCGTTTCCATGGCAAAAGCCCTTGGCGGCGGCATGCCGATCGCAGCCATCTGCGCCCGCGAAGACGTTTCCAAAGCCTTCACCATGGGTTCCCACGGCAGCACCTTCGGCGGCCATCCGGTCTGCTGCGCCGCTGCGTTGGCCGAAGTCAACGAACTGTTGGACAAAGACCTGGCCGGCAATGCCAAGAAGATGGGGGCATACTTTCTGGAACAGGCCCGCGAAAAACTGCCGCATCTGAAGGAAGCCCGCGGCCAGGGCTGCTTCCTGGGGCTTGAATTCGACGACAAGATCAACAGCGTCGACTTGAAGCATAAATGCTTCGACAAACACATGCTGTCGACAGCTATCGGCGAACACGTCCTGCGCCTGGTACCGCCGCTGATCCTCCAGAAGGAACACGTCGACAAGGCCATTGCCATCATCAAGGAATCGGTCGAAGAATTGGCAAAATAAGTACACGTAACTGAGGGGTATGAGAAGGTGTCTGCCAGAATTGAGGGGTTGGCAGGCACCTTTTCTTAAAAAAGGGGGAAACGAAATGAAACATTTCGTCATCACTGTGGGATGTGAATTCGGCAGCGGCGGACCGGAAATCGGCAAGATGCTGGCCAAGTCGCTGGGAATCGAATACTACGACCGGGATCTCGTAGATAAAGTCGTGGAAAAAATCGGCGTAGAAAAACATCTCGTAGAAGAAGCAGATAATAAGAATTTCGTTCCGTACGGCATTGAAACGTCGTTGGGGACGCGCTATGCGAATCTGTCGAATAAAGTCATTTACACGCAGTTCGATGTCATCCGCAAGATGGCCAAAACATCGTGCGTCATCATCGGCCGGTGCAGCGACTATATCCTGAAGGGGCAGGATGATGTCGTCAACGTCTTCGTCTATGCACCGACGGAAGTACGCATCAAGACCATCATGGAAAAGATGAATTTATCCGAACGCCATGCGGCAGAAGTCATCCGGGATTATGACAATGCCCTCCATCGCCGGTATAAATACATCACCGGCACTTATCGCGGCGACCGTCACAACCGCCACCTGCTGGTCGACAGCAGCGTCCTGGGCTGGGAAAAGACGGCGAAATTCATCAAATCCTTCGTCGAAATGTGTTTTGAAGAGACTTGAGGGGGTATGAAAGATGGCTACAAAAAAGTCTGATTTTGATAAAGTCCTGAGTGCCTGGGACGTCCTGGTCATCGCCTTTGGCGCTATGATCGGCTGGGGCTGGGTCGTATCGACAGGCGACTGGATCATGGAAGGCGGCGTCCTCGGCGCTATGCTGGGCTTCGTCATTGGCGGCATCATGGTCTTCTTCGTCGGCCTGACCTATGCCGAACTGACGTCGGCCATGCCGCAGTGCGGTGGCGAACACGTCTTCAGTTATAAGGCCATGGGGCCCATTGGTTCCTTTATTTGTACGTGGATGATCGTCCTCGGCTATGTCAGCGTCGTCTGCTTTGAAGCCTGCGCACTGCCGACGATCGTCGCTTATATTTATCCTGATTTCCTGACGGGTTATATGTATACCGTTGCCGGCTTCGACATTTACGCTTCCTGGCTGGCTGTGGCTATCCTGGTTTCTGTCTTCATTACAGCCATCAACATCGTCGGGACCAAGACGGCTGCCATCTTGCAGACCATCCTGACGGTCATCATCGGCGGCGTCGGTATCCTGCTCATCGCCGCATCGGCCCTGACCGGGACGACGGCCAACCTCGAAGGTCAGCTCTTCATGGGGGCTACGACGACGGATATGGTCAAAGGGACTTTGGCCGTGGCTGTCATGACGCCGTTCTATTTCATCGGCTTCGACGTCATTCCTCAGGCAGCGGAAGAAATTTCCGTATCCTTGCAGAAAATCGGCCGTATCCTGATTTTGTCCATCGTCCTGGCCGTTCTCTTCTATGCCCTCATCATCTTCGGTGTCGGCTATGTCATGAATAATTCGGAAATCGCCGTTGCCATGAAAGGCGTCGGCGGCCTGGTCACGGCCGATGCCATGGCTGTCGCTTTTGGCAGCTCCATCATGGCCAAGGTCCTCATCATCGGCGGCCTCTGCGGTATCATCACCAGCTGGAACTCCTTCCTCATCGGCGGCAGCCGTGCCATGTATTCCATGGCTGAATCGTACATGATTCCGCATGTCTTTGCGAAATTGCACGACAAATATAAGACGCCGATCAACGCGCTCCTGCTCATCGGCCTCTTGTCCATCATCGCGCCCTTCTTCGGCAAGAAGATGCTGGTCTGGGTCGTCGATGCCGGTAACTTCGGCTGCTGCGTCGCCTACTGCATGGTCGCCATTTCCTTCGTCATCCTGCGCAAAAAGGCTCCGGAAATGGCCCGTCCCTACAAGGTCAGCCATTATAAACTGGTCGGCGTCATGGCCATCCTCATGTCGGGCTTCATGGTCGTCATGTACATGATCCCCGGCTCCGGCGCTACCCTGGTTCCCCAGGAATGGGGCATGGTCCTGGGCTGGTCCGTCCTGGGCGTCCTCTTCGGCTTCTACTGCAAGGCTAAATACGGCAGTAAATTCGCTACCCACATCGACGTCGCCGTCGATAATGAAGCCGTCGAAGAAGCGGGCGACCTGGCTTTCGGTCAGGCCATGGCCGCTGCCCTGCACGACGTCGAATCCGATGCGCCTGTCACCTATGTATCGCAGCCGCTGAGCTTCTCCTTCTCCATGCCTGTGTCCGTCGTCTTCGGTGCCGGTAAGCGCCATATGGCCGGGGAACTCTTTAAGGCCTATGGGAACAAGGCCCTGGTCGTCACCGATGCCGCTACCAATGGGCGGGACATCGTCAATGAAGTCGAAAAGAGCCTGAAAGAGGCTGGCATTTCCGTATCCCGCTTTGCTCATATTACGGGGAAATCCCTGGATATTACGGCTGATTCGGCAGTCGACGAAATCAAGAAGAACGGCAGCGACTTCATCGTCGCCATCGGCGGCAATACCGTCATGGAAGGGGCCAAGCTGATTGCCAGTGCCGCTGCCCGCACCTTGGGCAGGGGCATGATGCCCTTGAATTTCGTACCGACGACGTATCACGCCGGCGCCTGCTTCGATGCATCCCTGCCCGATGGCAGCCGCGACAACGCCCTGCTGGCCAAGGTCGTCCTGGTCGATCCGGACTGCATGACCGGCATGAGCCAGAAAGACCGGGCTGTCTCCGGCTTCGCCGCCCTGTGCGAATGTATCCGGGCCTATACGGCGCCCGATGCCCAGCCGCTGACTGATGCCATGGCCCTCTATGCCATCGACATCCTGAATGACAAGCTCGTCGGCGTCTGCGGGGAAAACACAGACAAAGGGGCTTGGGAAAAAGTCGTCCTGGCCGGCGTCATCGGCAGCATGGTCAGTGCCGAAACGGGCTGCCAGGTCGCCAAAGACCTGAAACAGGCCGTCGCCAAGACGTCTTTTGCAGCCGATGAAGTCCTCCTGGCCGCCATCGTGCCCGTCGTCGTCGACGCCAAGGCCGGTAAGGATCCCTTCCTCTATGGCAAACTGGCCCGCACCATGGGCGGTTTCACGTCCGATGACTGCGCTGCCCGCCTCTGCTACCTGGCCAAGGCCCTGCACCTCGACCTGCGCATTGCCGACATGGGCGTCCATGAAGACGACATCGCCAACCTGGCCGAAGCCTACATGGGCGAAGAAGCGGCCGAAGCCGTCCGGGAAAAAGCCGCTGCTATGGAAGCCGCATTTGATTCGTGAAAATAGTTTGATATTTGACGAAAGGCTCTCCTCATAGGAGAGCTGGCCGCCAAAGGCGGTCTGAGAGGTTGATTTCTCAGCATTTGTAGTTTTTAGTGGATAGCACTAAATTTAAAACCATCCGCTAACTGCTAGCCGCTGACTGTTAAAAAAAGGGGCTGTCGCACGTGCGACAGTCCCTTTTTTCATATATCAAACTTTTATTCACTTAATACGGCAGCGCAGCGGGCGCAGAGGGTCGGATGGTTCGGATCCGAGCCGACAGTGTCGCTGTGGATCCAGCAGCGTTCGCATTTTTCAGCTGTCGACGGAGCGACGACGACTTTCATGTCGCCGTGGTCTTCACCGGCAACGGCTTCAGCCAGGGCTTCGCCTTTGACCAGTTTGGCTTCGCTGACGATGAGCAGCGTGGCCAGCTGATCCTGCCACTGGCTGAGGAAATCGTAGTCTTCGCCATCGGCATAGATGGTGACGGCTGCGTCCAGGGCATGGCCGATCTTGTGTTCCTTACGGGCGCCTTCGAGGACACGCGTCAAATCGCGGCGGTACGACAGGAACTGAGCCCAGCGGGCATCGAGGTCAGCGTCGAGGTATTCTTTGTGAGCCTTGGGCCAATCGGTGAGCAGGACACTTTCTTCCTTGCCTTCGACAGCGGGCATGTTCTGCCATACTTCTTCGGCCGTGAAGGACAGGACCGGTGCGACGATCTTGACCAGCGTATCGAGGATGATGTACATAGCCGACTGGGCGCTGCGGCGGATATGGGAATCAGCCTTTTCCGTGTACAGGCGGTCTTTGATGACATCCAGGTACATGGCGCTCAAATCGACGGTGCAGAAGTTGTGGATAGCGTGGTACATGACGTGGAACTGGTAGTTTTCATAAGCGTCGGTGACTTCTTCGAAGACCTGTTCCAGGCGCAGGAGAGCCCATTTATCGAGGTCCGTCATGTCCTGGTAGGCGATCATATCCTTCGCCGGATCGAAGTCGGCCAGGTTGCCCAGGAGGTAACGGAAGGTGTTGCGGATCTTGCGGTAGACGTCGGAGAGCTGTTTCAAGATCTTCGGCGACAAGCGGATATCACCCTGGTAGTCAGCCGACGATACCCACAGGCGCAGGACGTCAGCGCCGTATTTTTCGATGACTTCCTGGGGAGCGACGGTATTGCCGACGGATTTACTCATCTTGCGGCCTTCGCCGTCGACCGTGAAGCCGTGGGTCAGGACCGATTTGTACGGAGCATAGCCGTTGACGGCAACCGACGTGAGCAGGGAGCTGTTGAACCAGCCGCGATGCTGGTCCGAGCCTTCCAGGTACATTTCGCAGGGATAATCGAGGTCCGGGTCATTTTTCAGTACGCCCTGATGGGTGCAGCCGCTGTCGAACCAGACGTCCATGATATCCGATTCCTTGCGGAAGTGCGTGCCGCCGCAGTGCGGGCATTTATAGCCTTCCGGCATGAGTTCCTTGACGTCGTGCATCCACCACGTATCGGAGCCTTCTTTGGCGAACATCTTCTGCAAGTGAGCGATGGTTTCATCGTTGATGATGTGTTCGCCGCAGTCTTCGCAGTAGAAGATAGGAATCGGCACGCCCCAGACACGCTGACGGGAAATGCACCAGTCACCGCGGTCGTGGATCATATTGTAAATGCGGTCATGGCCCCAGGACGGAATCCATTTGACCGTGTCGATGGCATCGAGGGCTTTCTGGCGGAAGCCGTCGACCGAAGCGAACCACTGTTCCGTAGCGCGGTAGATGATCGGTTCCTTGCAGCGCCAGCAGTGCGGATACTGATGGCGGAACGTGCTCTTGGCAAAGAGGGCGCCCAGTTCAGCCAGTTTCTTGATGACCGGTACGTTCGTATCGAAGACGAACTGGCCTTCAAAGCCGGGAACCTTGTCGGTGTAACGGCCCGTGCCGTCGACTGTGCCCAGCGGCTTGAGGCCCCAGGCAGCATATTTTTTGCAAACATCAAAGTCGTCCTGGCCATGGTCCGGAGCGGTATGGACGAGGCCGGTACCAGCTTCGAGAGTGACGTGGTCGCCGAGGATGATGGGGACTTTACGGTCATAGAAGGGATGCTTGAAGACCAGGCCTTCGAGCTGTTTGCCCGTCATGACGTCGGGCAGGACTTCGTAGTCGTCGACTTTGCCGGCTTTCATGGTCGGTTCGACCAGGTCTTTGGCCATGAGCAGGTATTCGTCGCCGATGCGTACCCAGACGTATTCAAAGTTTTCGTTGGCACTGATGGCGACGTTGCAGGGAATGGTCCACGGCGTCGTCGTCCAGATGAGGGCGAAGACTTTGTCCGGATCGGCACCTTTCGGCATATGGCAGCTGAGGTCGACGGACTTGAATTTGACGTAAATGGAGAAGGATTTATCATCCTTGTATTCGATTTCAGCTTCAGCCAGGGCCGTTTCGCAGTGCGGGCACCAGTAAACGGTCTTCAGGCCTTTGTAGATGTAGCCTTTCTTGGCCATTTCCCCGAAGACGCCGATCTGAGCGACTTCGACGGGCTTGCGCAGCGTCAGGTACGGATGGTCCCAGTCACCGAGGACGCCGAGGCGGATGAAGTCTTTCTTCTGTTCTTCCACGCGGGCCAGGGCGTAGTCACGGCATTTGGCACGCAAGTCGAGGGGGGCCATTTCGTGGCGGTTCAGGCCCGTATCTTTGATGACGGCGTGTTCGATAGGCAGGCCGTGCGTATCCCAACCGGGAACGTATTTCGTATAGCAGCCCTGCTGGGTCTTATATTTGAGGATAATGTCTTTTAATACTTTATTCAATGCATGGCCGATGTGGATCTTGCCATTGGCATACGGAGGACCGTCGTGAAGAATGAACTTGGGCGCACCGTCCCGTTTCTTCAAGCGTTTTTCATAAATCTTGTTGTCCTGCCAGAATTTCAAAAAGTCCGGTTCCCGTTTCGGCAAGTTGCCGCGCATGGGGAAATCGGTCTGAGGCAGATGTAAAGTCTTACCGTAATCCATTGTGTTTCCTCCTCTGAATCTGTGAAAAAAAATAACGTCTCCGTCCCAAAAAGGGACGAAGACGTAATCACCGTGGTACCACCCTATTGACTGCCGGAGCAGCCACTTTGACGCGCAATAACGACGCGACCCGGCAGCTGGTTCGCAGCTGCAGCTCCCAAGTGATCCGCCAGCATGCGGCCTTTTCCGGGCTCACACTATCCCCGGTTCGCTGAAAAGGCACAGGCGACACTGGCCGTCTTGTTCATCGCTTTTCATTTTTTATGACAATTACTTGTACATAGACGTATTGTAAAGGCTTCTCCCCCATTTGTCAAGAGGCTTACTTCCAATACTGGACCGTACTTTCATCAATACCGATGGAAGCCGCCTTGAAGACAGGGTTCCTGCCTTCCTTCTTCTGCTGCTGGTAGTCGCGCATGGCCTTGACGGCCGTGTTGCCCAGGATGAAGCAGGCCGGGATGTTGATGAAGCACATGACAGCCATGAGGATATCGGCAATATCCCAGACAGCGGCCATGGACATGCCGGCGCCGACGAAGACGACGAGGACGCAGACAATGCGGAAAGTATTGACGAAGCCGTGGGACGGCGCGCCCTTGTGGATGAAGCGGATGCAGTTATCGACATAGAACAAGTTGCCGATGAGCGTGGAAAAACCGAAGAGCAGCATGCAGATCGTAATCAGGAGCGGACCGAAGCCGCCGAAGACGGCCGTAGCTGCATTCTGGACGTAAGCCGCACCGGCTACTTCCTTAGTGATGGGCACGCCCGAGAAGAGGCCCATGAAAGCCGTAGCACTGCAGACCAGGAGGGTATCGATGAAGACCGACAGCATCTGGACCAGGCCCTGTTTGACCGGATGGCTGACATCGGCTGCGGCTGCTGCATTCGGTGCCGAACCGATACCGGCTTCGTTGGAATAGAGGCCGCGCTTGATACCGTAGACCATGCAGGAGCCGGACACGCCGCCGAGGATGGACTGGAAGTCGAAGGCATCGGCGAAGATCATGGCGAAGACCTGCGGCAGGCTGGTAATGTGGAAGACGATGACGATGAGCGCTGCCAGGATATAGATGCCGCCCATGAGCGGAACCAGGACCGATGTGACCTTGATGATGCGCTGGCCGCCACCGATGAGGCAGTAGGCGACGAGAGCCGCAAAAATGGCGCCGATGATCCACGGCGTCGTCGTCGGGTCGTAGAAGCTGTAGACCAGGAACGTCGACTGCATGTTGAACGAGCAGAGCAGGTTGAAGCCGCCGGCATAAGTCACGATCAGGGAAAAGGCGAAGAGGACGCCGAGCCAGCGCTTGTGCATGGCCGTTTCAATGTAGTAGGCCGGACCGCCGTAGCTGTGGCCCAGGGGATTGCGGCGCTTGTAAATCTGGGCCAGCGTGCTTTCAATGAAGGCCGTAGCCCCGCCGATGATGGCCAGAAGCCACATCCAGAAAACGGCACCGGGACCGCCCAGGCAGATTGCCGTCGAGACGCCGATGATATTGCCCGTACCGACACGGGACGCCGTCGAAACCATGAGGGCCTGGAAAGACGATACTTTCCCGGCTTCCGTCGGTTTTTCCATGACGACGCGGATACTTTCCGGGAACAGGCGCAGCTGGACACAGCGCGTCTTCCAGGAAAAAATAAGGCCGGCTGCAATGAGGATGACCATTAAGATAGGATAATAAAGGACATCATCGAGGTAGTTCAGGACAGCCATAATCATAGAATCACATCCTTACCATAAAAATAAAAATATGGTCCGTTGTAAAATGAACTTGAACAGTTAATCAAAAAACAAAAATCCATAG
>OJSJ01002117.1_pt1 | contig 11507 bp, 6 predicted proteins | sample 1599381 | NCBI WGS metagenome assembly OJSJ01 (sample SAMN04168658, study PRJEB22393) | human gut metagenome | biome: human gut microbiome; feature: stool | host: Homo sapiens | collected 2014-03-24 | reverse complement strand
GAATCAGAGAAACAACCATTCCCGAAACTCCGTAATAAACAAGTTTCTTGCGGCCCACCTTATCGATGATAGCAAGAGCCAGAACGGTGGTCAAAGTATTGACTAGTCCTACCAGAACTTGGTAATAGAGAGAAAGTTTGTGGCTCTCATATTGTATTTTAAAGAAAAAGCTTAATTTGTATAAAAAAAATTCTATCTTTACCGCGTTAAACTAACTAATACCCCCATTATGAAAAGAAATCATTATTTTCTCCTCTTTATTTTATTAGGATTTTTCTTTAGTGTTCAAGCTTCAGATACTGTCCGAGCTTCAGATACAGTTTTTATCCGTGAAACACAAATCCCCATTCTGATAGAACGGCAAGACAATGTTTTGTTTTATATTCGTTTGGATGCTGAAGAAAGTAAGTTTCTGAATGAAGTCGTATTAGATTTCAGCAAAAGCACGCCACAGCACGATATCCAGTCAGTAAAACTCTATTATGGAGGCACGGAGGCATTGCAGCATAGAAATAAAAAGTGTATGGCTCCTGTAGAATATATATCCAGTTTTCATCCGGGAACTACCTTATCTGCCAATCCGTCGTATTCGGTGAAATGTGCGGAAGTAGTGAGACCTTCCAATAAAGTAGTACTTAAGAGTAATTATAAATTATTTCCAGGTGTAAATTTTTTTTGGATTAGCTTGCAGATGAAAAAAGGGACTTCTTTATATACCCGAATAAACTCTGAACTATATGCGGTAAAAGTAGATGGCAGAGATTTGACTTGTAAATATCTTTCTCCTAAGAATATCTCTCATCGAATGGCTATCGGCGTACGTCACGCAGGAGATGACGGATCGGCAGCTTTCCGTATTCCGGGATTGGTGACTACGAATAAAGGAACTTTGTTAGGAGTATATGATGTTCGTTATAATAGTAGCGTTGATTTGCAAGAATATGTTGATGTTGGGTTGAGCCGTAGTACAGATGGAGGAAAGACATGGGAAAAAATGCGTCTTCCTCTTTCATTTGGTGAGTATGGTGGTTTGCCAAAAGCCCAAAATGGGGTAGGGGATCCTTCTATTCTGGTAGACACAAAGACAAATACTGTATGGATAGTTGCTGCATGGACACATGGTATGGGTAATCAGCGTGCGTGGTGGAGTTCACATCCGGGAACGGATATGAATCATACAGCACAATTGATGATGGTAAAGAGTACTGACGATGGTAAAACGTGGTCGGAACCAATCAATATAACGGAACAGGTGAAAGATCCATCCTGGTATTTTCTACTTCAAGGACCGGGACGGGGAATAACGATGAGTGACGGTACATTGGTTTTTCCGACCCAGTTTATAGATTCGACACGTATCCCTAATGCCGGAATTATGTATAGCAAGGATCAAGGTAAGACATGGAAGATGCATAACATGGCCCGTACCAATACCACAGAAGCCCAAGTTGTAGAAATAGAACCGGGAGTTTTGATGTTGAATATGCGTGATAACAGAGGAGGTAGCCGGGCGGTATCCATTACAAAAGATTTGGGCAAGAGCTGGACCGAACACGCTTCTTCACGTAAGGCACTTAATGAGCCCGTATGTATGGCCAGCTTGCTGAATGTCAAAGCACTGGATAATGTGTTGAACAAAGACATCCTTCTATTTTCAAATCCGAATACAGTAAAAGGACGTGACCATATTACAATAAAGGCAAGTTTGGATAAAGGACTTACTTGGCTGCCGGAACATCAACTTTTATTGGATGAAGGTCCGGGATGGGGATATAGCTGTCTGACTATGATTGATAAAGAAACTATAGGCATTTTATACGAAAGTAGTGTAGCACACATGACATTTCAAGCAGTGAAGCTTACAGATATTATTAAAGAATAAGATAATTATATTATGAAGAAAGCTATTTTTGGTGGATTATTGTGTTTTACCTGATTAATATATTTTGTTAAATTATCCGTGGAATATGATGGAAAATGTGAAATATGGCAGAAAAATAATATCTTTGACTCCATAAATTTATTAATAACTTAACACTTAATTTTTTAATTTATGAAACAACTGTTGAAATTAACCGGATGCTTGGCGGTGGCAGGGCTTTTTGTTTCTTGCCAGTCAGTTCAGCAAGAAGCTAATTATCAGGTAATTCCTTTGCCTCAGGAAATCGTTGTAGAGCAGGGAATCCCCTTTATCCTGAAAAGCGGAGTAAAGATTCTCTATCCGGAAGGAAACGAGAAGATGCAGCGCAATGCGAAATTCCTGGCCGACTATCTGAAGACGGCTACGGGAGAAGACTTTACCATTGAGGCCGGAACAGAAGGAAAAAATGTCATTATCCTGGCTTTGGGAACAGAAAATGAGAATCCGGAAGCCTATCAGCTGAAAGTTGCCGGTGACGGAGTAACCATTACCGGTTCTACGGAAGCCGGAGTATTTTATGGTATCCAGTCTTTGCGTAAATCTTTGCCTATTGCTGTGGGAGCAAATATAGCCCTCCCGGCCGTAGAAATCAAAGACGCTCCCCGTTTTGGTTATCGTGGCGCCCATTTTGATACCAGCCGTCATTTTTTCACGGTAGATGAAATAAAGACTTACATCGATATGCAGGCATTGCACAACATGAATCGTTTGCATTGGCATATCACGGACGACCAGGGGTGGCGTCTGGAAATCAAGAAATACCCGAAGCTGACAGAAATCGGTTCCAATAGAACGGAAACCGTCATCGGACGCAACTCCGGTGAGTATGACGGTAAACCTTACGGTGGATTTTATACGCAGAAACAGGCAAAAGAAATTGTAGAATATGCTGCAGAACGTTACATAACCGTTGTTCCTGAAATAGATCTTCCGGGACATATGCAAGCTGCCCTTGCTGCTTACCCTGAACTGGGTTGTACCGGTGGTCCGTACGAAGTATGGAGACAGTGGGGAGTATCCGAAGACGTGCTTTGTGCCGGAAATGATCAGGTATTGAAATTCCTCGAGGATGTATATGGAGAATTGATTGAAATCTTCCCGTCGGAATATATCCATGTGGGTGGTGACGAATGTCCGAAAGTAAGATGGGAACAATGTCCGAAGTGCCAGGCACGTGCCAAGGCGTTGGGCTTGAAATCGGATAAGGAACACTCTAAAGAAGAACGTTTGCAGAGTTTCATTATCAATCATATCGAGAAATTCCTCAATGCTCACGGACGCCAGATTATCGGTTGGGATGAAATCCTTGAAGGCGGACTTGCTCCGAATGCCACTGTGATGTCATGGCGCGGCGAAAAAGGAGGTATTGAAGCCGCCAAGCAGAAACACGATGTCATCATGACTCCGAATACTTATTTATATTTCGACTACTATCAGTCTAAAGATATCGAAAATGAACCTTTCGGTATCGGAGGTTATCTGCCGATGGAAAGAGTATACAGCTACGAGCCTATGCCAGCTTCTCTTACTCCGGAGGAACAGCAATGTATAAAAGGGGTACAAGCTAATCTTTGGACCGAATATATCGCTACATTCCCGCATGCGCAATATATGGTATTGCCCCGTTGGGCTGCTTTGTGTGAAGTTCAGTGGACGAATCCCGATAAGAAGAATTATGCAGACTTCCTGTCTCGGCTTCCTCAGTTAATCAAATGGTATGAAGCCGAAGGATATAATTATGCTAAACACGTCTTTGAAGTGCAGGTCCAATTTGAACCGAATCCGACAGAAGGAACATTGGATATTATGTTATCTACTATTGATAAGTCCCCTATTCATTATACTTTGGACGGTACGGAACCTACCGTTGCTTCTCCTTTGTATGAAGGCGTGTTGAAAGTCAAGGAAAATGCAACTTTGTCTGCCAAAGCTATTCGTCCTTTAGGAGACAGCAAGGTGCTTACCGAGAAAATTGATTTCAGCAAATCCAGCATGAAGCCGATTGTTGCCAATCAGAAAATCAATGAACAATACATGTTCAAGGGAGCTGCTACATTGATAGACGGTCTGAAAGGAAACAGTAGTTACAAATCCGGCCGTTGGATTGCTTTCAACGGGAATGACATGGATATGACGATTGATCTCCAACAACCCGTAGAGATTTCAAGCGTGTCCATCTCTACTTGTGTGGCCAAAGGCGATTGGGTATTCGATGCGAGAACTGTGGCCGTAGAAGTTTCGGATGACGGAAAGAACTTTACTAAAGTTGCTTCCGAAGAATATCCGGAAATGAAAGAAGATGATAAAGACGGTGTCTATGATCATAAGTTGACCTTTACTCCGGTGAAAACGCAGTATGTAAGAGTTATTGCATCACCGGAGAAATCAATGCCGGCATGGCATGGTGGAAAAGGTAAAAACAGTTTCTTGTTTGTAGACGAAATCAGTATTGATTAATGAATATAAGAAATAGATACGCTAAAGTTTGTCTTTTCTTATGGATATTAGGGATGTGCCTTGCGGTGCATCCCATCAAAGCACAGTCCGTAATTCCTGTTCCATTGAAAATGGAGCGGGGTGCGGACTACTTTTTTCTATCAGAAAAGACAAAACTTTATACAAACTTAGAGGGGGAAGAAGCGAGGCTTTGGGAGAACTGTCTGCAAGCACTTCCTGTTTCGTTGAAGAAAGGTTCGAAAAAGGACGTACGCCAAGTACTTTCACTGCTGATAACCGGAAAGAATGAGCGGTTGCCCTCTCCGGAAAGTTACACACTGTCCGTCACTCCCCGACGAATCATTATCCGTTCAACTTCCGGAGCCGGATTATTTTACGGAATGCAGACACTGTTACAGTTGCTTACCCCTTCGGGCACGGGCTATTCCGTCGCATCCGTTGAAATAGAGGATACTCCTCGTTTTGCTTATCGTGGTTTTATGCTCGATGTTTCCCGCCATTTCTTCTCCAAAGAATTTGTGAAGAAGCAGATAGACGCATTGGCTTTTTATAAAATAAACCGGCTTCATCTGCATCTGACTGATGCGGCAGGCTGGCGCATTGAGATAAGGAAATACCCTTTGCTCACTGACTTTGCCGCTTGGCGTACGGAGCCGAACTGGAAGAAATGGTGGAACGGTGGACGCGGATACGTTCGCTTCGATGAACCTGGAGCTTCCGGTGGTTATTATACTCAGAAAGACATTTGTGAAATACTTGAATATGCCCGTCAGCATTACATGACGGTCATCCCTGAAATAGAAATGCCTTCCCATTCGGAAGAAGTGCTGGCTGCTTATCCGCAACTGTCCTGTTCGGGCGAGCCGTACAAGAATTCGGACTTCTGTGTCGGTAATGAAGAAACCTTTGCCTTTCTCGAAAATGTGCTGACCGAAGTCATGGAACTTTTTCCGTCAGAATATATCCATATCGGTGGTGATGAGGCTGGCAAGTCGGCATGGAAAACGTGCCCGAAGTGTCAAAAGAGAATGAAGGATGAGCATCTTGCCAATGTAGATGAACTGCAAAGTTACCTGATACACCGCATTGAGAAGTTCCTCAATGCTCACGGTCGTCATTTGCTGGGATGGGACGAGATATTGCAAGGAGGTATAGCTCCCAATGCTACTGTTATGTCCTGGCGTGGAGAAGAAGGTGGGATCGCTGCCGTAACCTCCGGTCATCGGGCAGTCATGACACCCGGCGCTTATTGTTATCTGGACAGTTATCAGGATGCACCCTATTCACAGCCGGAAGCTATCGGCGGATACCTGCCATTGAAGAAAGTGTATTCGTACGATCCGGTTTCCGTTTCCCTGACTACAGAACAGGCTAAACTTGTTTACGGTGTGCAGGGTAACTTATGGGTGGAATATATTCCCACTCCCGAACAGGTTGAATATATGATGTATCCCCGTATCCTCGCATTGGCGGAAGTGGCTTGGTCTGCTCCCGAGCGTAAGTCATGGCCGGATTTCCATGCCCGCGCCTTGAAAGCGGTGAGAGAGTTACAGGCAAAGGGGTATCATCCTTTCGATTTGAAGAATGAGATCGGCAGTCGTCCGGAATCCGTACAACCCGTTGTTCATCTGGCATTGGGTAAGAAGGTAATATATAATTCGTCGTATAGTCCCCATTATCCGGCACAGGGCAATACCGCTCTAACGGACGGCATACGTGGCGATTGGACGTATGGAGACGGTTGTTGGCAGGGATTTATTGACGGTGACCGGTTGGATGTGACAATCGATATGGAAACTGTTACTCCCATTCATTCCGTTACTGCTGCTTTCATGCAAGTGACGGGTGCGGAGGTGTTTTTGCCTGAGTCTGTCACAATCTCTGTCTCTGACGATGGAATCAACTTTACGGAATTGGAACACCGGACTTTTGAAGTCACCAAAGAAATTCCTATCCAGTTTACGGACATCTCATGGAAGGGGAATGCGACAGGAAGATACATTCGCTATCAGGCTCAAGCCGGAAAAGAGTTCGGAGGCTGGATATTCACAGATGAGATAATCGTGAAATAATCCGTGAAATAACCATGAGGTACTCCGTGTCCCAAAAATAAAAAAAGAAGGAATCCACTCAACCAGATTCCTTCTTTTTTTGTTATATTTATAGTATTACCTTAAAAACTAACAATTATGATACGACGACACGGTAAACTAACATTGCTCACTCTTCTTTTGTCGGCTTCGTCTAATGGTATATTCGCTCAGGAGATACCCGTTACCACGCCCATAGACTCATTGATAACTGTTGGATATGCCACCGGAAGTTTGAAAACCCTCTCCGGTTCCGTAGAGAAGATTACGGAGACACAGATGAATAAAGACCAGATAACGAACCCTTTGGAAGCAATCCGCGGACGTGTGCCGGGCTTGACCGTCCAACGCGGATCAAACGGTCCGGCAGCCTTGGATGCGGTACGCCTGCGGGGAACCACCTCACTGACCAGTGGCAATGACCCTTTGATAATCGTCGACGGAGTATTTGGCGACTTGAGTATGCTCACCTCCATTTATCCTACGGATATTGAGAGCTTCACCATTCTGAAAGACGCTTCCGAAACCGCACAATACGGTTCACGAGGAGCTTCCGGTGTGATTGAAGTCATCACTAAAAAAGGAATGAGCGGCAGAACACAGGTAGCCTACAACGGTAGCTTCGGAGTTTCCACCGTCTACAAGAATCTGAAAATGCTGTCCGGCGATGAGTACCGCCGTGTTGCCTCGGAACGCGGGATTTCCATTCTGGACAAAGGAAACAACACCGATTTTCAGAAAGAGATTGAACAGACAGGACTACAACAAAACCATCACATCGCCTTTTATGGCGGTTCCAGTGAGTCCAGCTATCGCGTTTCTCTTGGTTTCATGGATCGTCAGGGAGTGATTCTGAATGAAGACATGAAAAACTTCACTTCGAATATGAACATGAATCAGAAAATGTTCGACGGCTTCCTGAACTGCGAGCTGGGAATGTTCGGTTCCATTCAGAAGAATCATAATCTGGTGGATTATCAGAAAACGTTCTATTCGGCAGCCACATTCAACCCCACCTATCCCAACCATAAAGACCCCGTCACCAATTCCTGGGACGGAATAACGACTGCCAGCCAAATCACCAATCCATTGGCATGGATGGAAGTGCAGGACGATGATGCCACTTCGCACATCAGCACGCACGCCCGTCTGACTTTCAATCTGCTGGAAGGACTGAAACTAAACCTCTTCGGTGCCTATACCTATAATATCGTGGAAAATTCGCAATACCTCCCCACCTCCGTCTGGGCGAACGGCCAGGCTTACAAAGGAACCAAAAAGCGAGAATCCTTGCTGGGCAACATGATGCTGACCTATAAGAAAAACTGGAAAAAACATTTCTTTGACGTGTTGGCACTTGCCGAACTTCAAAAAGAAACCTACACGGGATATTATACAACAGTAAGCAATTTCAGCACCGACAAATTCGGGTATAATAATCTTCAGGCAGGCGCACTCCGCTTGTGGGAAGGCACTAATTCTTACTACGACCAACCCCGTCTGGCATCTTTCATGGGACGTTTCAACTATACATACGCCGACCGCTACGTACTGACGCTGAACGCCCGTACAGATGCTTCCTCCAAATTCGGAGCGAACCATAAATGGGGATTCTTCCCCTCCGCATCTGCCGCATGGGTGATTAGTGAAGAAGAATTTATGAAGCAGTTGCCGATGGTGGATAATCTGAAATTCCGTATTGGCTACGGTCTGGCAGGTAATCAGAGCGGGATTGACTCATACACTACATTGAACCTTGTAAAGCCGAACGGTGTAGTCCCCGTCGGAAACTCCGCCGTCGTATCTTTAGGAGACTTACGGAACACAAATCCCGACCTGAAATGGGAAGTGAAACATACCTTTAATACCGGTATCGACGTAGCTCTTTTCGGCAACCGCCTGCTGCTTTCCGCCAACTATTACAACTCCCGAACCACAGACATGCTTTACCTTTACAACGTAAGCGTACCGCCTTTCACCTATAACACCTTACTTGCCAACATCGGTTCCATGCGCAACTGGGGTACGGAAATCGCCATCGGCATCACCCCCTTGAAGACCAAGGATATGGAACTGAATATCAATGCCAATATCACTTTCCAGCGCAACAAACTGCTCTCATTAAGCGGTATGTACAACGGCGAAATGCTTTCTGCCCCCGAATATAAAAGTCTTGCCAGCCTCGACGGAGCCGGCTTTCACGGAGGATACAACCACATCGTATATCAGATGGTGGGTCAACCGTTGGGCGTGTTCTATCTTCCCCACAGTACGGGACTCGAATCCGATGGAAACGGTGGATACACCTATGGCATCGCCGATCTGAATGGCGGAGGTGTCAGCCTTGAAGATGGTGAAGACCGCTACGTGGCAGGACAAGCCGTACCTAAAACGATTCTTGGCTCCAACATCAGTTTCCGCTACAAGCGTTTCGACCTGTCTCTGCAGGTTAACGGAGCTTTCGGACATAAAATCTACAACGGAACCTCCCTGACCTATATGAACATGAATATATTTCCCGACTATAACGTAATGAAGAAAGCCCCGAAACAGAACATCAAGGATCAAACCGCCACCGACTATTGGTTGGAAAAGGGAGATTATGTCAACTTCGACTATGTGACGCTGGGTTGGAACGTGCCGATTGAGAAAGTACAGAAACTGAAGAAATATGTCCGTTCCCTGCGTCTGGCATTTACAGTCAACAACCTGGCAACCATTTCCGGTTATTCGGGACTTTCACCCATGATTAACAGTTCAACGGTGAACTCCACTTTAGGCGTGGATGATAAACGGGGATATCCGTTGGCGCGGACGTACACACTGGGATTGAGTATTAACTTTTAATGGAGGAGGAGATGATGAAACAATATATGAAAAATAAAAGTCGGTTAGGATTCTTTCTGGCAATGTGCCTGGGTTTATTCTCATGTAGTAAGTTTTTGGAGGAAAATCCGAAAGATAAGTTACCCGAAGATGACGTTTACAATACAATCTCGGAAGTATATCTCAATGCAGTAGCTTCGCTTTATACATACGTAGGCGGTTATAGTGATAGTCAGGGATTGCAGGGAACGGGTAGGGGAGTCTACGACCTGAACACCTTTACCTCCGACGAAGCCATTATCCCCACCCGTGGAGGTGACTGGTATGACGGTGGTTTTTGGCAAGGACTTTACCTGCACGATTGGGGAATAGAGAATGATGCCATTCAGGCTACATGGGAATATCTCTATAAAGTCGTCATGTTAAGTAACAAATCACTGGAACGGATAGACAAATTCGCCGAAACTCATTCCGCTACGGAACTGCCGGCATACCGTGCCGAAGTACGTGCCATGCGGGCTATGTATTATTATTACCTGATGGATTTGTTCGGACGCATCCCGCTAGTTCAATCCTCTTCCGTAGCAATGAAAGATGTAGTGCAAAGTGAACGGAAAACGGTCTTTGACTTTGTTGTCAAGGAATTGCAAGAGGCGGCTCCTTTGTTGAGCAATGCACATAGCAACCAGTCCGGCCCTTACTATGGCCGTATCACTCGCCCCGTGGTAACTTTCCTACTGGCCAAACTGGCTTTGAACTCCGAAGTTTATACAGACAATGATTGGACGGACGGACAACGCCCGGATGGAAAAAATATAAAGTTCACAGTGAACGGCAGCGAACTCAATGCCTGGGAAACAGTCATCTACTATTGTGACCAACTCAAGACTATGGGTTACAAACTGGAACCGGAATACGAAACGAATTTCTCCATATTCAACGAACCGTCCGTAGAGAATGTCTTCACTATCCCGATGAACAAAACTCTGTACACCAACCAGATGCAATATCTCTTCCGTTCCCGCCACTATAATCACGCCAAGGCTTACGGCCTAAGCGGTGAGAACGGTCCCAGCGCCACCATTGAAGCCCTCGAAACTTTCGGTTATGAAACCGCGGAACAAGATCCCCGTTTTGATATTTGCTATTTTGCAGGAATTGTCCACGACCTGAAAGGAAACATAATCAAACTGGATAATGGAACGGTATTGGAATATCTGCCCTGGAAAGTATCTCTGGATATAACAGATACCCCATACGAACAAACCGCAGGAGCCCGCATGAAAAAGTATGAAGTCGACCCGACTGCCACAAAAGACGGTAAGTTGATGGAGAATGACATTGTATTGTTCCGCTATGCAGACGCTTTGTTGATGAAGAGTGAAGCGAAAGTCCGGAACGGAGCAAACGGAGATGAAGAACTCAATGAAGTTCGTAGCCGTGTCAACGCTTCTCCCCGCACTGCCACTTTAGAGAATATCCTTGCCGAACGTCAGCTGGAACTGGCTTGGGAAGGATGGAGACGTCAGGACCTAGTCCGCTTCGGGAAGTTTACAAGAGCTTACAGCAGCCGTCCGCAACTGCCGGATGAAGCAAGTGGATATACAACTGTATTCCCTATACCGGAGAAAATACGGGTGATGAATGAGAGGTTGAAACAGAATCCGGGGTATTAGGAAGAAATCATAGTGAAAATATGAATACTTCTTTTGGTAGTGTTCATATAATTACTATATTTGTGCAGTAATTAAGTCCAAAGCATTATGAGTTACAAATCAGTTAAAGACGTTGTAACTATGTTGCTGGAAAACGGTTTTGTTCTAAAAGGTCAGAAAGGTAGCCACATGAAGTTTGAGAAGAACGGTAGGGTAGTTATTGTACCGAATCATAATAGCAAAGGCGTTGAGAAAGGCACTTATTACAGCATTTTGAAACAAGCGGGGCTAAAGTAGCCCCCCTGTTTTCTGTAATTTAATATAGGAGGAGATATGAAAACAGTAGAAGTAATTGTGGAACACGCAGGAAAGAACTTGAGTGCTTATATTGAAGATGCTCCGGTTATCACTGTTGGCAATGACATGAGAGAGATTGAGGACAACATGCGAGAGGCGATTGAATTGTATTTGGAAGATAATTCCAATCCCTGTGAAGTATTGTCCGGAGAGTTTGAATTAAAATTCAAGATTGATGCTGCTACATTTATAAACTATTAT
>OJSJ01002102.1_pt1 | contig 11570 bp, 6 predicted proteins | sample 1599381 | NCBI WGS metagenome assembly OJSJ01 (sample SAMN04168658, study PRJEB22393) | human gut metagenome | biome: human gut microbiome; feature: stool | host: Homo sapiens | collected 2014-03-24 | reverse complement strand
GGCGCCGGTCGGCGCCATCGCCTGCGCCAGAATGAAAGCAAGTCGGGAGTTTTTAAGCAGTCCCACGATGCTCGCAACGGCCATCAGCAGATAAAGCGACATGGCCAGCCAGGCCGCAGGAATGTGAATAAAAATAATGCGGTAAGAGTTGCCTTGACGCGCCTCAATCGGGCAGACGAAGAACCCGAGATAAACGCCGACGATAAAGAGCACCAGTGCTGCGCTCATAAACCATGGAATAAGCTTCCCGGCCTTGCGATAGAAGCCTTCCAATGTAATTGAAGTGCTCATCAGGTTCTGTTCTCCTGCGATGAATTATTTTTGTTCTGAATAATGAAGGTTTACTGTTCGGCAATCCGCAGCGCCGCAGCCACTGCAAAAGGCGCCAATGCGAGTGCAAAGAGCGAAAGCCCGCCGACGATCATGAAGTGAGAAGCCGGTGAGAGACTCATAGCAGCGGCAGTTGCCGCTCCCGAGCCGAAAATGAGGACGGGAATATAAAGCGGAAGCACGAGAAGCGACGTCAGGACGCCGCCGGCACGAAGTCCCAGCGTCAGCGCAGCGCCGACCGCACCAACGAGAGAGAGCACCGGCGTACCAATCAGGAGACTCGCTACCATGACGAGCGTCACATCGAGCTCCAAGTCGAACATCACCCCGAAAATGGTCGCAAAGATGGTCATGGGCACCCCCGTAACGATCCAATGCGCGGCTACTTTAGCCACCACAATGACCGGAACCGGCTCTGCAGCCACGAGCATCTGTTCGAGCGTGCCGTCCTCATGGTCGGTCGCAAACATACGCGGGAGCGAAAGGAGCGCCGCGAGAAGCGCCGCAACCCAAACGACACCCGGGGCGATGCTGCGCAGGATATTGGTTTCCGCACCGACACCCAAAGGCACGAGCGTTACAACCACCGCAAAAAAGAAGATCACCTGAGCGAGGTCAGACTTGCGGCGAAGTGAGAGCGTCAGATCGCGTTTCAGAATCGTCATGAAGAGATTAAACATCTTGGCGTCTCCTCTCTTCAGTCCCGGGCAGCGCTTTCGGCTTCGGCAGCTGCCGCATCCGCCATCGCCCGCTCAACCGCCGATCGGCGCTTGGGAGCCCAACGCTCCGGTTCAATGATGAACAGGTGCTTCGGATCCACCGGCACTTCCTGATGCGTCACCAGCATGACCACGCCGCCCTCGGCAACATGTTTGGAAACCAAGTCCGCCAGCCGGGCGACACCCTTGACATCGAGCGCTGTAAAGGGTTCATCCAGGATCCAAAGCGGCACAGATTCTGAAAGCCAAAGACGCGCCAGCGCAACGCGTCTGCGCTGTCCCTGCGAGAGCTGGCCGGCAGGAACGTCTTCGTAGTCTGAGAGGCCCACGGCTGCCAATGCTGCGCGAGCAGCTTCGGGCGTGCAGCTCAGCGAAGCAATGCGCGCATTGATGAGGACGTTCTCCATCACGGAAAGATCATCCTTCACGCCGTTGCGGTGGCCGATATAGCAGAGCTCGCGCCAGAAATCCTGAGCCGCCTTGAGAATCGGTTCGCCGCGCCAGAAGATCTCACCTTCGGCCGGCCGCATCAGTCCCGTCAAGAGACGCAAAAGCGTGGTTTTTCCCGCCCCGTTTGATCCCGCAATGCGGACCAGCGAACCCGGAGCCACAGTGAACGACATGCCCGTAAAGAGCGTACGTTCGCCGCGCTCGCAGGTCAGTCCGCGAACTTCAATAAGAGGCTGGGTAATCGAGCTTGGGGTTGTCATGAGCGGCGTTCTTTGCGTCCAGGGCCTAAGGACGCTTGAGTTCTATTTTGCGGGGCAGTTTAGGAACCGCAAATTAAGGCCGCCTTACAGAAATTACAGCCTGTGACTGTATGCAATCTATTGATTAATTTGATTATTTTTATCTTCAGCCAACACATTGATTTGTATTCATTCGCATGGTTTGGGAGCCCGTTTCTAAAGGAGCAGTGCCGAGGCTGAGAAAAGCGCTCCGAGTCTTAACCTATCCGTCGCTCATTCATGCCCATTCATATAATGTGAAGGTTTTCTTTTTCCGCCGTCTTCACGGTGAACTTATTCATGCTCCTCATGCCCCGCCAGTCTTCTGTTGCCCTTTTTCTTTGCGCCTCTGCCGGTGCTGCCCTCTTGCTTTCGGGCTGTTCCTCTGCGACTCAAGAGCTTGAAAAGGCCTTCGACAGCCGCGTCAATATTGAACCGGTCGTCGGGTCTATCTGGCGCATTTCGGCGGAACGCCCGAAGGTTGAATCTTCCGCCCGCATCGCCGATTTCGTTTACGAGCGCGCCAAGGCCTTCTGCACCGACAAGGGCATGGGCATGATGCCGCTCAAGGGTTCTTCATCGGCAGCCTCAGCCGACGGTCAGCCTGCCAAGGCGTGGCTCGAGTTCCGCTGCGCCAGCCCCGAAAAGGTCGAGCGGGAATATAAGGGCATTACGCTGCATTTTGACGAACTGCTCGGCGACGACGGGAAAAAGAAGAAAAATTAATTCGCCGCTCAGCTTTTGCTTTGATGAGCACGAAAGCGACTCATGAGGGAGAGCAGACTGTTTCCGCTGATGACGAACAGTCTGCGTCCGCGCCTTGGGAGAACACCTCAGCCGAGGCTGAAGCGGCTTCCTGCGGTGCGCTCCCCGCTGTGCAAACCTTCAATCCCAGCGAAGAAGTTCGTACGCTCCCGCATCTGCCGGGCTGCTATCGCTACTTCGGCGCCGACGGCACCTGCCTATACGTCGGCAAGGCGAGGGACTTGAAAAACCGTGTTTCCTCATACTTTCGCAAAACCGGACTCTCCCCGCGCATAGCGCTGATGGTGAGCCGCATTGCGCGGATTGAAACCACCGTTACGCGTTCCGAAGCCGAAGCGCTCCTGCTTGAGAACAATCTCATCAAGACGCTTAAGCCGCACTACAACATCCGTCTGCGCGACGACGCGAGCTACCCTTACATCCGCATTGGCGCGGGCGACTTCCCTCGTCTTTCCTATTACCGTGGCGGCGTCGATAAACGGTCGAAATTTTTCGGACCGTACCCAAGTTCGAGTGCGGCGCGAACCGCCATCGAAATGCTGCAAAAAGCTTTTCAGCTGCGCACCTGCGAAGAATCCGTTTTTAAAAACAGATCACGCCCCTGTCTTTTGGGACAGATCGGACGCTGTACGGCACCTTGCTGCGGACTTATCACCAAAGAGGCTTATGCGGCAGATTGTCGTCGTGCTGAACAGTTTCTCGAAGGCCGCTCCATTGACGTTCTCAACGATCTGGAAAAACGCATGTGGGCTGCTTCGGATGCCTGGCAGTTTGAAGAAGCCGCCCATCTGCGCGACCGCATCGCCGCGCTCACTCAAATGCGGCATCAGCAGGCCATTGAGACAACAGGCGGAGATGTTGACGCCGACATCGTGGCGGCATCGATAGGTCAGGGCATTGTCTGTGTGAATCTCGCCATGGTGCGCGGCGGCCGCCATTTAGGCGATCGCGCCATATTTCCTAAAGCCGGCGACCGAGCACCGACCGCTCAGGATCTGATGCCCTCGAAGGGTGAAGTCATTGAAGCCTTTGTCAGTCAGCACTACGCCGAACTTCCCATTCCGGCCCTGTTGATCGTTGAACCTGATCCTGCCGATCCGGAGCTGCCGGCCCGCTTGTCATCACTGCTCACGGATCTTGCCGGCCGCCGCGTACCCGTTGTCAGCGAACCGCAGGAAACACGCCGGCGCTGGCTTGAGATGTGCATACAGGGGGCGCAGATAGCGCTTGCCCGAAGACTCGCTGAATCCGGCACTCAAACCGCGCGCCTCAATGATTTGATGGCGGTGCTCGGTCCTGCATTTGCACCGAAGAATGACGATCCCATGGAATTCTCCGTCGAATGCTTTGACATCTCTCATACACAGGGCGAAGCTACACAAGCATCCTGCGTAGTTTTCCGAGAGGGCCGCATGCAGTCGTCGCTCTACCGGCGATTCAATATAGCGGGCATTGAACCCGGCGACGACTATGCTGCAATGAAGCAAGTGCTTGCTCGCAGATATGCGCCTGCAGCACGCGGAGAAGCAGAGCTTCCGACAGTTGTATTAATTGACGGCGGCCGCGGCCAGGTGGAGATGGCCCGAGAAGTTTTCGAAGATCTCGGACTCGATGTCGGCGCAATCGTTGGGGTAGCTAAAGGCGAAGGACGCAAAACCGGTCTTGAGACACTCGTCTTCCCAGTCATCGACGGTCATCGACGCGAACCGCTCATTTTGGGCGAAATGTCTCGAGCACTGATGCTCATCGCCGAAATTCGCGACGAAGCCCATCGCTTTGCGATTACAGGCATGCGGGCCAAGCGCGCTAAGACTCGAAATACATCTAAATTAGAGGATTTGTCCGGCGTCGGACCCAAACGCCGCGCTAAACTACTCGGGCACTTCGGCGGCATGAAGCAGCTCAAAAATGCTTCAGCTGAAGATATTGCTCAAGTGCCCGGTATTTCTCGCAAACTTGCCGAACAAATCTACAGTCAGCTGCATACGGCAGTCCCGGTGAATACGGGCGCCCCTCTGTCAACCGAATCCGACGAGCAGCCCTGATTGAAAATTCTTAATTATTTCAAACCCTTTCAGGCCCAACGGCAAAATAATGAAGCTCAAGCCGCCTTTCAAAATCAACGTCCCTATGGTCCTCACGTGGCTGCGCATTGCGCTGATCCCCGTGGTTCTCGGCGTTTTCTATATCCCTGAAACATGGCTTGCGCCGCATTGGGTCAACGTCATCGCCTGCGTCACATTTGTTGTCGCCGCCGTGACAGATGCGCTCGACGGATTCCTGGCCAGACGCTACGAAGGCTGGGCTACCCGCATGGGTGCGTTCCTTGACCCGATTGCCGACAAGCTTGTTGTGTCAGCAGCCCTGGTGGCTCTGGTCGGGCTCGATCGTCTCGACATGGCCGTTGCGATGATCATTATCGGACGCGAAATCACGGTGACCGGCATTCGCGAATGGATGGCCAAGATCGGTGAATCCGGCCGCGTCAAAGTCAATTGGTACGGCAAAACAAAGACGATTGCACAGATGACGGCTATCCCTTGTCTTCTTTGGAACGACCCGATCTTCGGCATCGACATTGCCTTGATCGGGACGGGGCTCATCTGGCTGGCGGCGGTGCTGACGATTTATTCGATGTATGTCTATCTTTCAGCCGCAGTTCCCTTCTTTGATGAAGAACGTGCCCGCCGAGCTGCAGAACGTCAGGCTGCCGTCCTCAAGGCAAGCGCAGAATTTAAACATCATTGACATCCTCTCCGCCATGAAGAACGGAGATTCCCTACTGAGTCCTTACGCGTTTTCAGGCGCTTGGGGATCTCTTCGGATGGGTTCCTGCTGCTGACCTGCGCGTCTCTTGCGAGAAGGCCGATTCACTTGAACTGCAGCAGTGGACTGCAGCTCCCCACAGGCTCTAAGGCGCTGCCCGCGCCTGAGTATGTTGTTTGCGGCCACGACGTCGGCGTTGCCCTCAAAACCGCACTTACGACAGCAGAATCTCGCCTGCGTCAGACGGTTCAGAGGCGATACGTCCTCACACTTGGGACAAGTTCGACTCGTGTTCGCCGGAGGTACGGCGAACACCTCCCCGCCGAGCTCCTTCATTTTTTGATCAAGCAGGCTGAAGAGGATCCCCCATCCTTGATCTAGGATGGCGGCGTTGAGGCCGCTCTTCTGCCTGACGTTTGTGCCGGGCTCCTCAAGGGTTCCTTTCGCCGAGGCGGTCATGTTCTTGATTTTCAGGTCCTCACGATAGACAACCGCGTGGTTTTTGCAGATGTCGGTCGTAAGCTTCTGAAGATGATCACGACGCGTGTCGGCGATCTCCTTGTGGAGCTTGGCGATTTTTTGCTGCTGTTTCTTCCAGTTTTTGCTGAACCGCACCATGCGCTTAAGGCGCCGCTGCATTTTGGCGAGCTTGTCCTTGGAGCTGCGAAAGGCATCGACAGGAAGATAGATCCTGCCGTTCGAGAGGGCGGCGGTCTTCTTCACGCCCGCATCAAGGCCAATCTCCCGGCCCGCTTTAGGATGCACGGGAGCTTCGATCTCACGTTCGGTGAGGATCGAAACGTACCAACCGTCCGCCTTGCGCATTACCGTGAAGCTCCGAAGCTTCCCGTTGATGAAGCGGCTGCGGCGGTAGCCTACCCATCCGATCTTCGGGAGGTAGATCTGCCGGCGCCCTTCATCTACCTTGAACCCCTGCGGGTAGCGGATTGAGTCTTCATCCTTGAACTTCTTGTGGAAGCGCGGGAACTGGGAGCGTCCCTCAAAGAAGTTGACCATTGCCGTCATGAGGTCCTTCATGCCCTGTTGAAGCACCTGACTGTGGCACTCGCCGAGCCAAGGGAACTTCTCCTTCCATTCCGGCAGAAGGGCGCAGAGTTTCGGATAGCTCACCCTGAAAGTCTGATCCTTTTCACGCTGCTCCTTGTTCCAGTCCAGCCCCTTGTTGTAGACGAAGCGCACGCAGCCGCAGGCTTTGGCAAGACTGCGGCGAGTCGCGCCATCGGGCTTGAGCTTGAAAATGAAGGATTTATGTCGGATCATGTGCTTTATTTTACTTTGGTTTGCATCATGACACCGGATCTGCGACGTGGAAGACACTGTATTTTCGCACTCAATGTTCATTTGGTCTTTCTGACGAAATACCGCCGCTCCATCTTCACGGATGAGCACCTGATGACCATAAGGGCGTCCGCCGAGAAGGTGTGCGGCGATTTCGGGGCCAGTCTGCGGGAGTTCAACGGAGAGCGCAATCATGTTCACCTCTTGGTGAGCTACCCGCCGAAGGTGTCCATATCCTCCCTCGTCAACAGCCTTAAGGGCGTGACGAGCCGGATATTAAGGAACAGGTTCCCCGAACTTGAAACTTCCTGCTGCAAGGGGAAGCTGTGGTCGCCGTCCTACTTCGCGGCGAGCTGCGGTGGAGCCCCGCTCGAAAAGCTCAAGGCCTATATCGAAAGCCAGAATCGGCCTGATTGAGTCCGTTTGCACTTGCGCGCGCCGCCTTATATCCCCGTCATGAATGACAGGGCTTTACGACTCGTTTTGGTAAACTGTTTGAACGCCGACAAGCAGGAATCAGAACACATATATTGAAGGTGCGCCTGACGCGATTCGCCGAGCGTACCTTTTTCTTTTCTATGATTCCTTCCATTCTTGTCTGCGGAGACTAATCCTATGGCCGCTCAGCGAAACGTCCAGAAAAAGAAGTCCAAGCGCAAAAACACCCGCCGACAAAATCAGGACGGCAATCCGCGCTCGGAAGCGCCTTTCCTTCAAGAAGCGCCGATATCTTCTGCGGTTGCCGAAGCTTTGAGAGCAGAAGCTGCCGCGCCGACTGACCATGGCGCTTTGGAGGAGCCGGAAGCATCGGCACCCAAGGAATGCCTGACATCCGACGCATCAGCGCAAACGGATGCAAAACCGGCGGCTGTGACCGCCGCTGCAGAACGGCCTGCGGAAACACCTGCTGGCGAGCCCTCTGAAGAAGAAAAAGCGGACGAGCGCTCTGCAATCGCCCCTTCTCCAGAGACGGACCTGACCGAGGGCGTAGATGCGGTCTCTGGCGCCGCACCGAGCATTGCGCCCTCCAGGGCGCCGAACTTTGTCCTGGGGGCAGCAACGCCGCCGCCGGAAACGGCTGTCGAACGCAAAACGAGAACGGCCGACACCAGCCCAATTGCACCGGCACCTGCAGAAACACCTACCGTTTCCGCAGAACCTGCTCCGCTTGCTGCAGCGAACGCAGAAAAAAACACTGCTGACGAGGAGAGCGCTCCGCCAGCTGCGGACTTAGACCATGCTCGATCACTTCGCCCCTTCGGGATGATCATCGGGAGCTGGGCAATCCTTCTGCTCTCGGGCGCACTGCTTGCATTTGCAGCTGCAAATTGGACCGTCTGGTCCGATACGCTGCGGCTCACGATCTTTGGCGGCGCCGCACTGCTGAGTTTCCTCCCAACCGTTTGCTGCAAATACATCAGCCGCACGCTGCAGGACTGCTCTGCAGCCCTGGGCGGTCTCCTCACGGCGCTGCTATTCGTTGTTATTGGGCAAACCTGGCAGACCGGGGACGATGCCGCGAGCCTGCTCCTTGGCCTCTCAGCCATTCTGACGCCCTGGCTGCTCGTTATCCGGCGGCCGCTCATATTTACGCTCTGGTACGCCGCCTTAGCGGTCGGTTTGGGGCTCAAGGGCTTTGAGCGCTTTGGTGAAGCCCCTGATATCTTCACGCCGATGCTTATTGCCGCGGTTTTTGCCTCGGCGGCTGCCGTGGTGCTTGGCCTGAGTCTGCGGCTGCGGCCAAGTCCGGGACTTCGTGCCTCAGCGCTCCTCCCTGCACTTAATTTCTCAGTGCTCCTCGGCCTGCTGCCGCCAGTCGCCTTCGCCCTGGATAATGCCGGGCTTGAATCGCTCGCCGGTCTGGCACTGCTTTTTCTTGCCGGCGCACTGATCGGCTCCGCAGCACTCTGGAGCTCACGGATGCCGGAACTTCGTGCGTTGGCGATGCTGACATTAGTTGGGTGGGGCAACGCACTCCTCATCCTATTCATGCACCCGTATCTGGGCCATCTTTCCAGCGCCAGTCTCGGATATGCCCTCACGCTGCTCAACGGCTTAGTCTGTCTCGCCGGGACCTTGAGCGCAGCTCATTTTTCCCGCCGGCGGACAATGCATGCGAAGGCTCAAGACGCATCATCACGGCCCGACACGGGTCCTGAAAAATCCTGCGCAGCTTCTCATTCACTCCGAGCCTCTCTGGAAAAAGCCGCGGCGTCAGCCCCATCGGTTGCGGCTGGCATTCTCGGCGCGCTCGCGATTACGTTGGCGATATCGACGCTCCTCATGTTCGATGTCAGCACCTTTTTCGTTGAGGTTCTCTTTCTGGTCATCGGTCTGACGCTGGGAGGCTGGGCGGCAGTACAGGCTCGGCGCGCGCAGAAAACCAATGCCGTCAAGGTATTGCCGGCCTCGGGCATCACACTGCAGACTGCGGGACTGCTCTTTGCCGCTGTCGGCTGGCTGATGCTTGCTTCTGATTTGAGCGGCCAAAGTCCATGGACCATGATCATGCCGGCGACAGCACTCCTGTGCGCCTGGCTTTTCCCCTGGCGAGCGGTGCTTTTTGCAGCGCTCCTCTCCCCGCTTTACGTCAATATGCCGCTCCCCGGCAACGCTGCCTGGAGCGATGTGCTCTTCATACTCACGCTGCTCACGGGATTAAGCGTGCTTTTCGGAAAGTCTGCCGCGCAGCGCGCTGAATCCCTGCTTCCGGCACTCCTTGCCGCGGCCTGGACGAGCGGGCTGCTGCAGCCCGAGAGTCTTGTGCATCAGCCCGTACCGACAGGGCACTTTGCTCAAATGCCCTCCATTGGGTTTATGGCCGCCGCCGCACTTCTTCTTATTGTCTGCCTGCGCGGCTTAGCGGCAGACCGGCATCGCTCTCTTTCGCTTCAGCGAGGCGCCGCTTTTATAGCCGCCGCTGTAGCTGCCGTCGCCGCTGTATGGATGCTGCCAGCAGCATCCGATTTACTCCTTCTTTCTGCCGCCATTTTGTCCGCTCTGTCACTTGGCGGAAAACGACTCGCTGCGGCAGCGTTCATTGCCACCGGCGGCCTCTTATTCTGCGCAGCAGACCTTTTCTGGACAGCCGCAGCCCCCGGCGTCAATCCGCTCTTGGAAGCGGCAAAAATCTACGGCGTCATGGGGCTGGCATTTGCTTTGAGCAGCCTGGCGCTCTGCCTGCGCCGATTCTCCGGCTCAAGCGTCAAAATGTTTGGTTTTGGCCTGCAGCAGGGCTTTGCTTTGGCCGCACTGATGATCACCGCAGCCGCAGTCGCCTTCACCGCCTTGAACCGCATTGACCTGCTCGAACATGGCCAGTCCCGTATTGTGCGTTTGGTACCAGCCGACCCGAGAGACATGCTCCTCGGGGATTTCATGGCATTGCGCTACGCATTTGATGATGAGGCCCTGCAGGTGCGACAGTCAGCCGAGGCGGCAGTACACGTCGAAGGCTTCTGCCTCAGCATGCGGAACACTCAAAACCCGCCGAACGATGCTTCTGCGCTGAATCAGGCGGAAACAGCCGACAAACTGGATCAATGGATCATTGTCGGCGCCAAACTTCGCCGCGACGGCACTGTTTCGGCCTGTCCCAAGGGAACACAGTGGGAGCTCGCTGCACTGGCGGGCGAACCCAAAGTCCCGCGTCGGTGGTTCTTTCCGTCCGGCGAAGCGCATCGCTATGAACCTGCGGCGGCAGCGGATTTCCGCTGTCTCGGCCGCAACTGTATTCTTGCCGGGCTGCTTAACGCTAACGGGGAACCCATTGCCCGCCGCGCGGAATAAGTTGTCCGGCCATTCTTAAATTGACGCTCCTCGGGGCCCAGGCATCTTCCGCCAAAGGCTGCTGAGAACCCAAAAACATTTTTAACTGCTGCCATGAGCTTTCGATTTCCCTGCGCCGACATCTTTTGCCGCGTAATTGACAATTTCGGCGATGCCGGCGTCTGCTGGCGTCTGGCTTGCCGACTGAAGCCCCTCGGCATCGCCGTGCGCTTCATCACAGATCGTCCGGACGTGCTGCAGCTCATCGCCCCTCATGCCGCAGAGGAAGCCCAAATTGCTGCCTGGGATGATTTTGCAAAAGCAGCCGCTCAGCCCGACTTTCAGCCGTCAGAGCTCATCATTGAAACCTTCGGATGCCGGCTCCCCGAAGCTTATGACGAAGCGGCGGCCAAGCTGCGGGCTCAGCGTCTTGCTGCGCGCCAAACACCGCCCTTTTACTTCAATCTTGACTATCTTTCCGCAGAAGACTGGGTGGAAGGAAGCCACAATATGGTCGGTCTTCACCCGCGTCTGGACCTGCCGAAACTTTGGTTCTTCCCCGGCGTCACCGACCGTACCGGCGGCGTACTGATTGAAGACGACTATGAAAAGCGTCAGCAGGCATTTGCACTGCAAAAGAAGGATTTTCTCCTTGAGCTCGGTGCTGATCCTCAACGCACCACCGTCTTTATATTCACGTATCCGGTGAACGACCTGCAAACCGCTGCCGCAGCCCTTCGGCAGGCGGCCGCCAATCGGCCGTTGAATGCATTGCTTGCACCCGGTGAAGCCGGCGACATTCTTGAGAAACTCCTCTCCGGCGCGGGCAGTGAACTCCGTACAGTGCGCACGCCCTTCGTTGCGCAAAAGGATTTCGATAAGCTCCTGTGGGCTTCGGATGCGGCCATTATTCGCGGTGAGGACAGCTTCATACGCGCGCAGCTCGCAGGACTGCCCATGCTTTGGTCTACTTATCCGACGGAAGATCATGCGCATCGCGTGAAACTCGACGCTTGGCTCGCCCGTTTTGCGCCCAAACTCGCGCCTTGGGGATTAAGCGCCTCGTACACAAAGCTCGCTCAAGACTGGCTCGAAGGTTCGGCAGCGAGCGAGGACATCTGCCGCTTTCTGCTTGAAGCCCGTCGTTATGCCCCCGGATTTGACGTCTGGCGTAGAGAGCTCCTCGAGCGAGGTG
>OJSJ01002089.1_pt1 | contig 11662 bp, 11 predicted proteins | sample 1599381 | NCBI WGS metagenome assembly OJSJ01 (sample SAMN04168658, study PRJEB22393) | human gut metagenome | biome: human gut microbiome; feature: stool | host: Homo sapiens | collected 2014-03-24 | reverse complement strand
TTTCTCATAGGTCTGCTCGGCTACCTCCCGGCCTACATCGGTCAGGCGGAGAAAGAAGTCCTCGTCCATGGTGAGAAAGCCGCCCTCTTTCAAGGTAGCTACCGCGTGGCATACACTGGGTTTAGACACCCCCATGTGCCGGGCCACATCCACGGAGCGCACCATGCCTTTCTCTTTCTGGAGCATCAATATAGCTTCCAAGTAGTCCTCGCCGGACTGGTGCAACGACAAACAAATCTGCCCCCTTTCCTTTGGAAACACATCCTTTGACAAGGAGCCGGTCTTAGCAGGCCGGCTCCTTGTCTCATATTCTGTTAGTCCATCACTCCGCCGGCTGGATCAGCCGCACATCAAAGAACATGGGCGTGCTGGAAAAATCATAGCCCGCGATTTTGTCCGTGTTGTAGACGATCATATCCTTGACAAACAGCAGGGGCAGGTCCAGTACATTGTCGTTGTCGAAGTTCAGCAGTTCATCGAAAATCTCCTGAACCCTGGCACTGTCATCCGTAGTCTGGAACTCCTCAATCAGAGACAGAAACTCGTCGCTGCCTTCCACAGCGGGGAGACTGGGCACATGGGGAGAGCGGGACAGCATGGGAATGAAGTAGTTGTGAGGACTGGTATAGGGCTGTTCGGTGTTCCACATGATGAGGTCATAGTTGCCGGCAACGCCCTCTTGCCACCAAGTCATCATCTCCTGGCCTTCCGTCTCCACATTGATCCCTACCGCCGCCAGCTGGCTCTTGACCGCCGTAGCCAGGGACTTATTCAGCGCGTCCCCAGAGTCATAGGTGTACTTCAAAGACAGTGTTTGCCCATCCTTTTCCCGAATACCGGTGGACTCATTCAGCACCCATCCGGCCTCATCCAGAAGTGCGTTGGCTTTTTCAGGGTCGTAGGTACGGACCACATTCAACTCCACATCCGTATAGGGGATGCCGTCGGGGAACAGGTGGTCGGCGGGAGTTTCCTCGCCATAGGTCAGCCCTTCGGAGAGGGTCTCCTTGTCGATGGCGTAAGCCACAGCCTCGCGCACCCTCAAATCGGACAGAACGCCGGAGGCATTGAGCACCAGGTTACGGGTCTTGGAGTCACTCTCCGCCACCGCGCCGGCGATATTGGGGAGGGAGGTGGCCTGCTGATAGTCATCCCAAGTCAGAAGCGCGCTGCCGTAGATCAGGTCGATCTCACCGCTCTGGAGCGCCTGAAGCCGGGCGGAGGCGTCGGGAATGTACTTGACAATGACTTCATCATAGTAGGGCTGTTCTCCCCAGTAGTTCTCATTGCGGACAAAGCGGACATAGTCGCCGTCCACGATCTCCTCATACACATAGGGGCCGGTGCCTACCACACCATTCATGGACTGGTAGTTCCCCTCCTCCAGTACGGCGGGAGATACCAGGACCATGGTTTCCGGATAGCAGAAGTCCATCAGATAGGCGAAGTAGGGATTGGGATAGTGGAATGTCACCGTGTACTCGTCCACGACCTCAATGCTCTCCACCTTGGCCGCGGCGGAGATATTGCTGAAATTAGGATTGGGGTGTGCAAACTCAAAGTCTGTCTTGACCGCCTCCGCATTGAAGGGCGTTCCGTCGTGGAAAGTAACTCCTTCTTTCAGGTGGAAGGTCAGCGCCTTCCCGCCATCAGAAAACTCCCAGCTCTCCGCCAGGCAGGGGACGATCTCTCCGTTCTCATAGTTGACAAGGCCCTCATAGCAGAGTTTTGTGCCGATGTTGTTCTGCACATCCATGTTGAGGGGGTAGAGGGTGTTCAGCTCCGCGCTGACCGCAGTGGTCAGGATCTTGGGCTCCTCCGCCGTCTGGCTGGAGGACGGTTCCTGCGAGGTGGAGGGCGTCTCATTTCCACCGCAGCCTGCCAGTGCGCCGCAGAGCAGTGCGCCGCACAGGGCAAGAGAAAGCAATCTCTTTTTCATGGGTTTCTTCCTTTCATTACTGTTTTATGCCAACACGGACAATCTGTCCGGCTTGCATCGTGAGAATGGTGTCGGACAGGCGGTAGGCGCTGTCCATATCGTGGGTAATAAGCAAAAAAGCACAGTCGAACTCCCGATGGTATTGTTCCAGGACACGCATGACGGCATCGGCGGAGATCAAATCCAAACCACTGAGCACTTCATCCAGAATGAGATACTTGGGGCGGATGGACATGGCCCGCACCAGGGAGAGCCGCCGCTGCTCCCCGCCGGATAACTGCCGGGCGGGGACATCCAAAAGCCGCTCCTCCATGTGGGTCAGTTCCATGAGTTCGCCGATGCGCTCCCGGCGCTGCCGCTTTGAGAGGCAGGTCAGATTGACCATCGCCTCCTCCACATTGCTGCGGACAGAGCGCATGGGATTCAGCGTCCCGCTGGCGTCCTGGAAGACCGCCTGGAGCTTTGTACGCCGCTTTCTCCAATTCTCGGCGTTCCAGCCGGAGGTATCCTCTCCATCCAGGGAGATCGTCCCCTGATCCGGTGGCTCCATGCCGACCAGCAGGCGGGCCAGGGTGCTTTTCCCGGAGCCGGACTCTCCCACCAGAGAGGTGAAGGAACCGGGCTCCAGGTGAAGGGACACATCCCGGAGCGCGGCAAAGGAGAGCCCATGCGCGCCGGCGTAGGTTTTGCTGATGTGCTCGGCAATCAGTCCGTCCATGTCCATCCCTCCCTGTTCACCGGGCGGTTTGCCGCGGCATATTCCTTGGTCCACGCCTGCTTTGGGTGTTCCAAAAGTTCCTGCATCGTCCCCTGTTCGGTCAGCATCCCGTGCTCCATCACATAGACCGTCCCGCAGAGGGCGCGGAGTGCGGCAACATCGTGGGAGATAAACAAGATGCCGGCGCTTTCCCGCTGCTGTTCCAGAAGCTCCAGCAAAAGCGTCCGATTTTCCGCATCCAGTGCGGAGGTGGGCTCGTCGGCTAAAATGTATCTGGGATGCAGGGCCAGCAGCAGGGCGGCCGCCGCTCGTTGCAGCATCCCTCCAGAGAGCTGGGCGGGGTAGCTGTCCAGCACCCGCCGGGGCTGGGACAATCCCAAATCCGCCAAAAGCGTTTCCGCCCGCTCCAGCGCCGTTTTCCCGGAGACGCCTGTTCTCAACCGCAGGGTCTCCTCCATCTGCCGCCCCATTTTGAGCCTGGGGTCAAAGGCGGTCATTGGGTTTTGCGGGATAAAGCCCAGGGTCGTTCCGCATAGCTCCCGGCGTTTCCGTGGGGACAGGGCCCATAGCGATTGTCCGTCCACCTGGATCGTACCGCCGCTGACCTGACATCCGCCGCTTAAAATGCCAAGCAGGGCCTTGAGCAGCGTGGTCTTGCCCGCTCCGCTCTGCCCGGTCAGGCCAACAGCCTCTCCGGTCTCGATTTGAAAAGAGATCTGCTTCAAAAGCTGGGCGCCGTTCCGGGCCGTTACAGATAAGTTTTGTACCTCAAGCACGAGCGGACACCCTCCTTTCGATCCAGCGCCCCAGCGTATGGAATGCCATGGTACACACCACGATCATCAAAACCGGGTACAGCGTGAGGCCGGGATAAGAGAGCAGATAGTGGTGCGTCTCCGACACCATGCTGCCCCAGTCCACTACATTGTCGCCCATGCCCAAGCCAATGAATGAAAAGCTGACAATGGACAGCGTCATATCCGCGCAGGAGAGGCAGATAAAGTGAAGGACATCCCAGACCAGATTTGGGAGGATATGGACAAACAGGATGCGGCGCGGCCTTGCACCGGAGGCCACCGCACACATCACATAGGCCTTCCCCTGTTCGATCCCGGTCCGTGTCTGAACCAGCTTGATGACCCGCAGCATCAGGGAGGCCGACACCGCCACTACCATAGTGAACACGCTGTTGCCCCAGGCGGCAATAAAAATGATCAAGTAAGCGATGGGCGGGATTGCGGTGACCGCATTCAGTACACCCTCCAAAATCAGGTTTTTGCCGTTCTTTCCGCCGCCCATGAGCAGGCCGGCCAGCGTTCCCAACACGGAGACTGTGACAGAGCCCACCAGGACGATCCCCAGTGTGGTCCGTCCGCCATAGAGCAGGCGGGACAGCACACAGCGTCCCAGGTTGTCCGTGCCGAGAGGGAACTCCGAACAAGGGGATAGAAATTTCTTGGTCAGATCCACCAGATCGGGATCATTGGGGGCGAGCAGGAATCCAAAAGCACAGACGCAGAGTACCAGAAGCGGCAGAATCAGCCCAGCCTTTGCCACAAAAGAACGGTTTCTCATGCCCAGCCTCCCACGGCCCGCATATCGCTTCTCAGGCCATATTGTAAAAGCTCCGCCGCTGTATCCAAAAGCACCAGTGTCAGCGCCAGCACCAGAACTGCGGCGTGGATCACCGGCGAGTCCCGCTTTACCACAGCGTCAATGATCAGGTAGCCCAGCCCGGACAGGGAGAACACCCGCTCTACAATGGCTGCATTGGCAAGGCACAGCCCCAGCATCTGGGCGAAGCTGGGTAAGAGGTCCACCACGGCGTGGGGGAATGCGTGAAACAGAAGGATGCGCCCTTCCCTCAGCCCGCGGCACCGTAAGTACATGGCATAGTCCTGCTCCATCTCCCGTTCCAAAGAGGCCGCCAGCATCTGCCCATAGAAGCAGATCCCCAGGACCGACAGGCAGAGCGCCACCGGAAAGTAGCGGGTAAAGCCACTGTTCCCCGACACGCTGATCCAGCCCAGCCGCACCGCAAACAGGTCGATGAAAGCGGTGCCCAGATAGAAGCCGGGCACGGAAATGCCGATCATGGTCAGGAATGAGAGGAGCATGCCTCCGGCCTTCTGCCGCCAGAGATACCCCAGCATTCCCACCCCCAGGACTCCAAGGGACATGATTACGGCGGAATACGCCACCACCGTCAGGGTAACCGGCACCGTTTTCGCCAATTCCTCCGTCACCGGGTTTCCTGTCCCCAGGGAAATACCGAAGTCCATGTGGAGCACGTCCACCACCCAATCGAAATACTGCACCGGCAGCGGCTTGTCCAGGCCCAGCATGACGCGTGCTTCGTCGATCTGCTCTTGAGTGACAACGGCGGAATTGCGCTTCACATACGCTGTGGCCGGATCAATGGGAGAGAGGCGCATCAGCAGAAAAGAAAGAAGCGTGACCGCAAACAAGGTCAGCAGGACGACAACAGCCCGCCGAATGAGATAGCGTCTGGTCCGCTGTGCCATAAGATCACCTCCAAAAGTTAGTCGCCGCTAATCACCTACCAAGGAAAAAGCGCACCGAACTCGATGCGCTTTCTGGCAGATGCCCCCGCGTACAAGGGTATCATAGCCGATTTTCAGTTGTTTCACCACTCCCGCAGGACGCTGTCTGCTCCTATAAGACAAAAAGTTTTTCGGTACTCCGTTGGGGTGTGCCCTGTGTACTGCCGGAACACCTCGGAAAACTTACTGGCGTTCTGGTACCCCACCTTGCCGGCAATCTCCGTCACATCCAGCTTCGTCTCCCGCAGAAGCCCCGCTGCTGTGTGCATACGGTAGGCTTGCAGATAAGCATTGATGGTGGTTCCGTACACCTCCTTGAAGCACTTTTTCATGGAGGTCAGCGGAAAGGAAAAGATCCGAGAGAGCGCTTGCAGGGTAATGCGGCGGTCCAGGTGCTCTACCAGATACTGCCGGACTGATTTGATCTGTTCCACCTGAATCCGGTCTACATACGGCCGTTCTTCTCCGCGTGCCGTGATCTCCGGGGAGCCGAGGAAGAGGAACAGCTCCATCACCTTGAGCTTGAAATAGCCCGCCCGCAGATTTTCCGGCGCATGGTAAAGTTCAGAGAAAATGTGCTGAATGGACTCAGTGGCCCGCATGATGAAGCAGGAGTTGCGGGCGCACAGACGGTCCCGCATGGCGAAGAGGTCGCAGTACAGCCCTTCACCCAGTGCCTCCGATGCCTGACGCAGCACTCTGTCCGCCACCGGAATATCCACCGCGATGGTGATGCCGTGGTAGTGGGACAGGGGGAACCAGGTCTCGCGGGTCCGGTTGGTCATGACATTGACGGCCAGATCACCCTCTCCCAGATAGACCGCGCTCCCATCTGAAAATTCACACTCAAACCGGCCAAGCCGGCAGTGATTGATCTCCAGCAGGTCGGCCCGGGGGTCCTCCCGGTGCGCCACTCCGCAGGACATATGAATATCATCATAGAGCAATTCGATTCCGGGGAACACTGGGTAGCGGGTAATGACGCCCTCCCCGGTTTCGTTTTCCATCTTGTAGACAGAACAATTCTCTCCCTGAATGATAGTTTGAGCCGCCTCCCCCTGCAGAACCTGGGTTTTAATCAGCTCCTCGTCCGCAAAGCGGACATGATTCAAGCCGGCTCGTTTCTCTTGGCTGTACTCCATCAACCACATCACCTCCTCTGACGCGCTGTAAAAAATATACCTCGGCGCTCCTGTGTTAAGTTCGCTTGGGATTTTTGGGAAACCATCCCCGCTCTACCCGCCGTGCCTGTTCTTTCAGTTCCCGGATGCTCCAAAGAAAAGCCACGCCCACAAGTCCCAAAAGAATAGAGAGCAGCCCATGTGCAAACAGCGCCAAACCCAGGCAGATCAGCCCGCACATGAGAAACAGCGGCCAAATCTTTTGAGAAAAGTGGTATTCACACCAGATTACCAGCGGATGAAATGCTCCAATCACCAGCAGAGAGGCCGCTCCGACTGCGATCCCCTCCAAATTCAATTCCATAGAAGTCCCTCCCCGGCCCATGATACAACGGAGTCCGGCAGGCAGATAAGCCGCCGCATCAAGCCTCCAGCTTCCAACTGTTGGCCTGGGTCCGAACATGAACAAAGTCGGCATACAGGCCAGGTTGGGCGATCAGTTCCTCATGAGTTCCCCGCTGGACAATGTGCCCGCCATTGAGGACCAGGATCTGGTCGGCATTGCGCACCGTTTTCAGCCGGTGGGCGATCAGGATCAGGGTTTTCCCCTTTGTCAGGGAGGAGATCGCGGCCTGGAGTTCCGCTTCGTTCTCCGGGTCTACGCTGGCCGTGGCCTCGTCCAGAATTACGATGGGTGCGTCCTTGAGCATGGCCCGGGCGATGGAGATACGCTGCTTCTCGCCCCCGGAGAGAGAACCGCCGCCCTCTCCCAATACCGTGTCGTAGCCATCCGGCAGGGCCATGATAAAATCGTGGCAGCAGGCGGCCTTGGCAGCGGCCACCACCTGCTCATGGGTGGCGTCCGGGCGGCCGAACTTGATGTTGTTCTCCACGGTATCGTTGAAAAGATACACCGACTGGAACACCATGGAGATGTTCTTCATCAGGCTGTCCAGCTTGTACTCCCGCACATCATGGCCGCCTACGGTGATCCTTCCGCCCTGAACATCCCAGAAGCGGGTGATAAGATTGCACAGAGTGGTCTTGCCGCCGCCGGAGGGACCTACCACAGCGGTGGTGCTACTGGCGGGGACGGTAAGACTCACATGATCCAGAATGGTCCGCTCCCCATAGGAGAAAGAGACATCCTCAAACCGGACAGAGGCATCCTCCGGTTGGAGTTCCGCCCCGTCAATATCCATCACCGGCGTGTCGTCGATAGAGTTGGCCTTGTCCATGGAGGCGCCCAGCATCTGGAGATTGTCTGCCATATTGCCGGCGCTCTCCAGCTCCGCGTAAAGCATGAAAGAGGCAACAAGCATCAGCAGGCACCGGGTCAGAGGCAGGCTCCCGCCGGAATAGAGCGCCAGGGCGCACACAGCCAGCGCCACGGCGAACACCCGCACCGTAATCTGCCGCAGGCCCATCCAGGGGGCTACGGAGCGTTCCAGCCCCAGGGCCTTTTCACAGCTTTCATCCACGGTTTTCTGCACAGCCTGGCCGCTGTCCTTATCCAGGCCGTAAGCCTTTACCACACTCATGCCCTGGATGTACTCCAGCACCGCCTCCACCAGCTTCATCTGGGCGTGCTGGCGGGCAGGCCCCGTCTTGAGCAGAGACCGCTGGCTCAGTTCCGCAACCAGCAGATAGGCAAGAATCCCCCCGATAGCCAGCAGGCCGAGCCGCCAGTCTACAAGCAGGATTGCCAGACTCATGGCCAGAGTGTTGAGGAACCCGCCGATGACGCTGACCAGGCAGCGGGCGGCGTTATTCTCCACATCTCCCAGTGTGGTGGTGACTACGGCGGTAATGTTGCCCAAGGAGTTGTCATTGAAGTAGCCCATGGGGATGTAGCGCAGCCGGTCTCCGATATGGACCCGTTTTTCTGCCACCATGAAGTAGCCCGTCTCTGTCTCCGCATTGGTGGACCAGTAGGAGCAGGCGGTCCGTCCCGCCACAGAGACCAGCATGACGCCGATCACCGGCCATATGCTCAAGCTCGCGCCGGCCACCAGGATCTCCAGGGTCAGCATCAGGGCCCAGAACTGGAACGCGGTGAACACAGCCCCCAGGAAAGCCACGAGCATAGATTTTTTCAAAAGCCCCCTGCGGCTGCCCGCAAAAGCGGAAATTTTCCGAAGTACGCTGAACATCTCTTATTCCTCCTCTCCGTCCCGGACGCCCAGATAGGACTGCCACATTTGCCGGTATAGCGGGCAGGAGGCCAGCAGCTCCTCCTGCTTCCCCTGGGCGGCGATCCGGCCATCTTCCACCACAACAATGTTGTCCGCGCCGGCCACCGTGCCCAGCCGGTGGGCAATGACGATCAGCGTCTTGCCCTCCGTCAGCCGGGAGATAGCCTGCTGAATGACCGCCTCATTCTCCGGGTCAATGCTGGCGGTGGCCTCGTCGAGAATGACGATAGGGGCATCCTTCAGCATGGCGCGGGCAATGGCAATGCGCTGCTTTTCGCCGCCGGAAAGGTGGCCGCCGCCCCCGCCGCAGATGGTGTCGTAGCCCTGATCCAGTTGGCGGATGAAATCATCGCACCCGGCAGCCCTGGCTACCGCCTCGACTTCCGCATCGGTGGCGTTCAGGCGGCCCATGCGGATGTTGTCCCGCACCGTGCGGTCAAAGAGGTAGTTGTCCTGAGATACATAGGCAATCTGGCGGTTGAGCTGCTCCAGCGGGATCTTCCGCAGATCCACACCGCCCAAGGCGACAGAGCCGCCCGTCACATCCCAGAAACCGGCGATGAGCTTGGCGATGGTGCTCTTGCCGGAGCCGGAGGGACCCACCAGAGCGGTGACCGTCCCCGGCCGGATGTCCAGACTTACATCGTGGAGCACTTCACCGTCCTCCTGCTTGTAGGCAAAGGACACATGATCCAGCCGGATACCCAGCCCATTCAGTTTCATCTCTACCGCGGGGCGCTCCAGCTCCGGAGCCTCCAGAATGGCGGAAATCTCACCCACATTGGTACCCACCACCGCCAATTCGTCCACAAAGGTCATGGCTGATACCAGAGGACCGGTAAGCCCCAGGGACAGCACGACGATGGTGAGGAATACGGCGGTGCTCAGGCTTCCGCTGCCCCACAGCAGCAGTCCCACCGGCAGGACGGGCAGCAGCACCGAGGGGATGACCGCCTGCATGACCGCCATATACTTCTGGTTGTCCGCCATCCAGTCCACATAGTATTGGGCGTTCTCCGTTACCGCATCGGAGTATCGCTTATAGGAACCGGCGGACTGGCTGAAGGCCTTCACCACCTGGATGCCGCCCACATACTCCACGATGGCATTTGCCATGCGGCGGCCCACCTCCACAGCTCCCTGCCAGCGGGCGGCGTAAGTCTTGCTGCTCTGGGAAGCCACCACGATCCCGATCACCGTGGTCACCAGGGAGGCAAGCCCCATTCGCCAATCCAGGACGAAGATATAGACCGCGATGCTCACCGGCACCAGCAGATTGGAGGTCATCTCCGGCAGCAGATGAGCCAGGGTGGGCTCCATCCCTTCCACCCGGTCCACAATGGTGGTCTTATATTGGCCGGAGGGCGTGTCCAGAATCGTCCCCATGGGCACCCGGCTCAGTTTGGAGAGCAGATTTTGCCGCACATGCCGCAGCGTGTGATAGGTGGCCGTGTGGGACAGGCTGGTAGACCATGTGGAAAACAGCGCCTTTCCCGCATAGCCTGCCAGGGCCAGACCGCACCAGGGCAGGCACTCCACAAGGCCGCCTCCTTCCAGCAGCAGCCCAATCATAGCAGCCACGCAGAAGTATGGCGCCATACCGCAGGCCACCCCCAACACCGCCAGGGCTACCGAAGCATAAAATCCGCCGTGCTCACCACTTGCCCAACCCCACAGTACAGCAAAGGGTGAGGGTGCTTTCTTGTTATCCATAGCTTAAAACCCCTTTCTTATAGTTAGTAAGTGCTAACTTAAAATCAAAAGGAAAACCCTTTATTCAAAGGGTATTCCAAGGAGACGGAACCAGCCCGCGGAGTAAAAATTCCGCAGGTCATCCATATAAACCATCGCTTTTTCCCGCGGCATATCATGGCGGATCGTTTCAAACATGCCGTTGAAGAGTGCGGTGGACATGATGTGGATCAGTTCATCATCCAGACGGCGAATGGGATAGCCGGCTTCCACCATTCGGTCTACCAACAGCCGTCCGGAGTGATCCTCGATTTCCGCCAGGGTATCCAGGTAATGCTCGTACTTTGTCCCGGAGGAACAGCAGGCGATGAGCTTGAATGCGTCAAAGTGGTCGTAGAGAAAGTCCATCATCCAGGAGGCTTCCTTGTCCGGCACCTCCGGGAGCTTTTGAAGCTGCTCCTCCAAACTCCTGCCGGCAAAGGTCTGCTGAAGGGTCCGATAACGCTCTACCAGCTCTTGGGCTGGCTCTCTCACCAATCCGTCAAACAGTGCCTCCTTGTCCGTATAGTAGCGGTAAATCGCTCCAGTTGTTACTCCAAGAGATGCTGCTATACTTTTTAAGGATGCCCCCCGGAAGCCGTTCTCCATAAACTCGCGCTTCCCGGCTTCCAGCAGATCCTTCCGCAGCTTTTCGTTTACAGGACGCATTTCGTTCACCTCTTTTCGATAATCATATTATCCAATAATAATATTATCTTAAAACGAGCATCTGTATTTGTCAAGCCCCTATCATAAAATCATGACAATATACGGATGGATTTGTTCATCGGATAATAAAAACGCAGCTGCCTTGATGTGACAGCTGCGTTTTTGCTAAATATGGTGTATTACAACTACTGCTTTTTCTTATTTCTCAAAGCGATAACCGTATCCGTGTACAGTATGAATCGCATTGATATTTAGTTTTTTTCGTATCTTGTAGATCCGGCTGGTGACGCTTTCGAGGCCGGAAGCAAAGTCATCAGACATTGCATATTGGTAAAGCTGCTCCCGGGTAAAGGTCCAGCCGGGGTGTAAGGCCAGATAATATAAAATGTTGAACTCCATTGTAGTCAACTCCACAACTTGTTCATTTACATAGACCCTGCGTTGGTTTGGGTCAATACGCAAATTCCCATATTGCAGTACAGCTACCCCCGTCAACAGCTTCACCTCCCGCGACTATTTCTTTTTGTCCATACTTTGCTTTAGATGCCGAAAGCTATTCTCGCTGATCACATGCTCCATGCGGCAGGCGTCCTGTTCGGCTGTCTTTAGATCAACACCTGCCTCCGTCAACAAGCGGGTAAAGAAGCAGTGTTTCTCATAGGTCTGCTCGGCTACCTCCCGGCCTACATCGGTCAGGCGGAGGAAGAAGTCCCCGTCCATGGTGA